>JGI24723J26617_10001327_pt1 | contig 21971 bp, 21 predicted proteins | sample Cruoilmetagenom6_FD_26617 | JGI IMG/M metagenome (IMG submission 26617)
GGCCAGGCGGGACATGTGCATGGCGCAGATCGAGGCGAGCGACAGGAATTCAAGCGCGAAATCACGATCCGAAACCGTGTCGATCGAGTTGCGGGTCGGTTCGCGGAAGCCGAGAGCCTTCGCAGTCATCTCCCGATCGATGGGGAAGCCGGTGCCGGCAAGCGCTGCGGCACCGATCGGGCTTTCGTCCATATGCTCGATGGCATGGCGCACACGCTGGCGGTCACGGCCGAACATTTCGACATAGGCCATGCAGTGATGGCCGAAGGTGACCGGCTGAGCCGACTGAAGATGGGTGAAGCCAGGCATCACCGTGTCGGCATGGGCTTCGGCTTTATCCAAGAAGGCCGTGATCAGCCGGGTCAGCGCGGCTTCGGTGCGTCCTAGTTCTTCCTTGACCCAGAGGCGGAAGTCGAGTGCCACCTGGTCGTTGCGCGAGCGCGCGGTGTGCAGTCGGCCGGCGGTCGGGCCGATGAGCTCAGCGAGACGAGACTCGATGTTCATGTGAATGTCTTCGAGCTGGCGCGAGAAAACAAACTTGCCGTCCTCGATCTCTGACAGGATCGTGTTCAATCCGTGAGTAATCTTGTCGCAATCCTCGGACGAAACTATGCCAGTCTTGGCAAGCATGGCCGCATGTGCGAGGGAACCGCGGATATCCTGGGCATAGAGCTTGCGGTCGAAATCGATGCTGGCGTTGATTTCTTCCATGATGGCATCTGGTCCGGAGGCAAATCGGCCACCCCACATCTGGTTTGACGCCTGTTTGTCCTTATCTGTCGACATGAGCCTGCCTTGGAGTTTGTCATGAGCCAATCGCGCAAAAGCCTTTCCACCGGAGCCTTGATTGCAATCGCAATTGNCATGGGCGCCGTTGTCGGGGCAGCCGGGATATACTGGAAAGCATCGCCCTCTGGCAATGCGNCGGGGGAGGAAAGTCTTGCGGGGGCCGAGGCTGGCACCTGCAAGGCAGACCCGGAGGTGCTCGCAAGGTTGAAGCCCCTGGCCGAAGGCGAGGTGGCGGCGATGGCGGTTCGGGACGAGCCGGTTGTGCTTCCCGAGTTGGCTTTCGTGTCCGAGCAGGGTGATGCGCTGACGCTCGCCGATTTTTCCGGCCAGGCTCTGCTGGTCAATTTGTGGGCCACATGGTGCGCGCCGTGCCGGGCGGAAATGCCGGCGCTGGCCGAGTTGCAGTCGGAACTGGGCGACGACGATTTCAAAGTGCTGGCAATCAACATCGACACCGGTGATGTCGCCAAGCCAAAGGCGTTCCTCGACGAGATCGGGGTCTCCAATCTGGGGCTTTACCGCGATGCGTCGATGGGCGTGTTCAACACGCTGAAAAAGGAAGGGCTGGCCTTCGGGCTGCCGGTGACGTTGATGATCGGCAAAGATGGCTGCATGCTCGGCGCCATGAACGGACCGGCTGAATGGGCCAGCGGGGATGCCAAGGCCCTGGTGCAAGGCCTCAAGGGTATCTGAAAACCTAAAGCACGTCGCAATGAATCATATTCATGCAATGTGCTTTAGGTTTTTGTTTTAGCGCGTGTTTTGGTCCGAAAACCGGTTCCCACTTTTCGGAACACGCTTTAGCGCGGGCGGAAAACCCGCCCGCGTCACTCTCGAATTTGGTTCGTGGCGAGCGTCAGTTGAACGCGCAGCCCGGTTTTGCACCGAACTTCTTGAAAATCAACGCTGCGGGACAGAAGCCGGTAAACGAGGACTGGATCAGGTTGAGGCCGACAAAAACGGTCAGCAAGTGCCAGTAGGGCGATACGTAAACGCCGAGCGCTACCGATAGAAGAACCATAAAGCCTGCGAATACCAAAATCATACGATCGAGTGCCATTGTCTTTCCTTTGCTGAACTCCGAGGCCGAGTGCCGGGCCCCGCCCGTTTTCGAACTGGACTGACATATAGCAATTACGCATTATATATTCAAGATGTTTTATATAAATGATCGCGCGGACGCTTGGCTGAGCGCAGTTGTGGGTCCGGGATTTTGTGCTGAGCCAACCGCGCAGAGGGCGCAGGCAGGTCAGCCGCCGATGCGGCTGCGGGTGTCGGGCTTGCGCCTTATGTGCAGGGTCTTGGTCACGCGGGCGACGGGATCTCCGTCGCTGTTGACGATGTCGATCGGAAACGAGCGCAGATAGACGTCGCCCTCGGAACCGGTGTTGGCCCGAATGTCATCAAGGTCTTCGTCCGTCAGCCGGAAACTGGCGGAGACGGTGCCGCGCCCGGGCCGCAGGAACTCGATATCGGCTGATCGGTCCCAGACCGTGTAACTGCGGTCGAGATTGCGCATCACCATCAGCATCCAGAACGGATCCGTCATGGCAAACAGCGAGCCGCCAAAGTGGCAGCCGACGTAGTTCTTGTTGTAGAAGTGCTCGCGGAGCTCGACATCGACGGCGCGAAAATCATTGCTGATCCGGCGAATTCGGATGCCGGAGAACAGCAGCGGCGGCCACAGGTTCATGCCGCGGCGAAGGGCACTGGCTTTCATCGGATACTCTAGCGGGTGGGAACGGGCGTCTCGCCGCGATAATCGTAAAAGCCGCGACCGGATTTGCGGCCCAGCCATCCGGCCTCGACATATTTGACCAGCAGCGGGCAGGGACGATACTTGGAATCCGACAAACCGTCGTGCAACACCTGCATGATCGACAGGCAGGTGTCGAGGCCGATGAAATCGGCGAGCTGCAGCGGTCCCATCGGGTGGTTGGCGCCAAGCTTCATGGCGGTGTCGATGGCCTCGACCGATCCGACGCCTTCATAAAGCGTGTAGATGGCCTCGTTGATCATCGGCAGCAGGATACGGTTGACGATGAAGGCCGGGAAATCTTCGGCAACGGTCACGGTCTTGTCGAGCGTATCGATGAAGGCACGTGCTGACTTGAAGGTGATTTCCTCGGTGGCAATGCCGCGCACCAGCTCTACCAGTTTCATCACCGGAACCGGGTTCATGAAATGGATGCCGATAAAGCGTTCAGGGCGGTCGGTCGCGGAGGCAAGCCGGGTGATTGAAAGCGATGAGGTGTTGGTGGCGAGAATGGCTTCGGGATTGAGCAGTGGGCAGAGCTGCTGATAGATCTTGCGTTTGACCGTCTCATCTTCTGTGGCGGCTTCGATGACGAGATCCATCGCCGCCAGACCGCTCATTTCAGGTGCGAAGCTGATCCGGGACAGGGCTGCTTCGCGCTCGGCTTCGGTGGTCTTGCCGGAGGAAACCTGGCGGGCAAGATTGCCGCTGATGGTTGCAAGCATGTCCTGAAGGCTGTCAGCCGAGACGTCGTGAACGGTGACATCGTAACCCGCCATGGCGCAGACATGGGCAATGCCGCCGCCCATCTGTCCCGCGCCAATAATGCCGACACTCTTGATCTGGTTGCCCATTTGACCCGCCTGACTGATTCTAGGATGCCACCCAGTGCACTCGCTGCAGCGCACCCAGAGCAAGAACCTAAATGGCCGGGATGGAGACGTCCAGCCCGGCCATTGATCTTGTCGTCATATTCTGGCGGTTCAGAGCGCTTTTTCGAGCTCCGGCAAGGCTTCAAACAGGTCTGCTACCAGTCCGTAGTCTGCGACCTGGAAGATCGGCGCCTCTTCGTCCTTGTTGATGGCAACGATGACCTTGGAATCCTTCATGCCGGCTAGGTGCTGGATGGCACCGGAAATGCCGCAGGCAATGTAGAGATCAGGTGCGACGACCTTGCCGGTCTGACCGACCTGCCAGTCGTTGGGCGCGTAGCCCGCATCGACTGCGGCACGGGACGCGCCGACGGCGGCACCGAGCTTGTCTGCCACCGGCAGGATGACTTCCTGGAACTTCTCGGACGAGCCAAGCGCCCGGCCACCGGAGATGATGATCTTGGCAGACGTCAGTTCCGGACGATCGCTTTCGGCAATCGCGTCCTTGACGAAGGACGACAGGCCCGGATTGCCAGCCGAAGCCGTGCTCTCGACCGAAGCCGAGCCGCCTTCGCCAGCAGCGGAGAAAGATGCTGTGCGCACGGTGATGACGCGCTTGGCATCGGTCGATTTGACTGTCTGCAGCGCGTTGCCGGCATAGATCGGACGCTTGAACGTATCCGCCGAGATCACTTCGATGATGTCGGAGATCTGCATCACGTCGAGAAGGGCTGCAACCCGCGGCATGACGTTCTTGCCCGATGTGGTGGCAGGCGCCATCAGCGTGTCGTAGCCGTCTGCAAGCGAGACCACCAGGTCGGCAAGCGGTTCGGCAAGCCTGTTGGCGTATTCATCGCCTTCGGCATGCAGCACCTTGGAAACGCCGTCGAGCTTGGCGGCTGTGTCGGCGGCTGCCTTGGCGTCCTTGCCTGCAACCAGAACGTGGACATCGCCGCCGATCTGGGATGCGGCGCTGACGGCCTTTGCGGTCTGGTCGGACAGCGAAGCGTGGTCATGTTCGGCAATAATGAGAATGGCCATGAGTGTTTCTTCCTTTCCCGCGCTTACAGCACGCCTGCTTCGTTCTTGAGCTTGTCGACAAGTTCGGCAACGGAGCCGACCTTGACGCCGGCCTTGCGGCCACCTGGCTCTTCGGTCTTGATGACTTCAAGACGCGGCGCAATGTCAACGCCGTAATCAGCCGTGGTTTTCTTGTCGAGCGGCTTCTTCTTGGCCTTCATGATGTTGGGCAGCGATGCGTAGCGCGGCTCGTTGAGGCGCAAATCGGTGGTCACGATCGCAGGCAGCTTGACCGAGATGGTTTGCAGGCCGCCATCGACTTCGCGGGTGACGTCGGCCGAACCATCGCCGATTTCAACCTTGGAGGCGAATGTGGCCTGGCTCCATCCGAGCAGTGCAGAGAGCATCTGGCCGGTCTGGTTGGCGTCGTCATCAATGGCTTGCTTGCCGAGGATGACCATGTCCGGGTTTTCTTCGCCGATGATACCCTTGAGGATCTTGGCAACGGCCAGCGGTTCAACAACCCCTTCTGCTTCGACCAGGATCGCGCGGTCGGCGCCCATGGCGAGGGCTGTGCGCAAGGTTTCTTCAGCCTTGGCCGGTCCGATGGAGACGGCGATCACTTCGGTGGCCTTGCCGGCTTCACGGAGCCGCAGGGCTTCTTCGATGGCGATTTCGTCGAACGGATTCATCGACATTTTCACATTGGCGAGATCGACGCCGCTGCCATCTGGCTTGACTCGGATCTTGACGTTGTAGTCAACAACCCGCTTGACCGGCACGAGAATTTTCATCGGTTTGCCTTCCTCACTTTGCTAGGCCTCACTGTTTCGACCGTGTCCTGATCGGTCCGGAACGTCCGGAGATCAGATCATCGACCCGGTTTTGCCTGTGCAGACGCCGCCCGGATAGCCGATTGGCGACATGGATACGCGATTTTTCTCCAAATTCAATCGCAACCGCACAGGAGATTTTGCGATGCGAAGTAAATGACGCTCAGTTCCGCGTCAAATCGGTGCTCGGTCTCTATCGTCCCCACTTCCGCACAGGAGAGGAAGTCTCCTCTTTTTCAGGGACAATCCGCTGCGCCTTGTGGACCACTGCGCGCGGGCTGTCGATGGTGCGGTCGAACAGTGGCACCCCGGAGCGGCGGAAGACTAGAACCAGCGCCGCACCTGCAATGATGCCACCGACATGCGCTGCCCAGGACACGTCGCCGCCAATGTCGGTGATCACCATGAAGAACTGGAACACCACCCAGATCAGCAGGGGAATGAAGGCCGGCAGCGGCAGCGGGATCCGTCCGAGCACGAGAACCCAGACCCGGACCTTGGGATGCAGCATCAGATAGGCGGCGACGATGCCGGCGACCGCGCCGGACGCGCCGATCAGCGGACTTTCGGAAGCCGGCAGCAACAAGCCGTGGGCAAAGGCCCCTGCTGCTGCACAGGCAAAATAGAAGATCAGAAACTTGATGTGGCCCATGGCGTCTTCGACATTGTCGCCGAAGACCCACAGAAAGATCATGTTGGATCCCAGATGCAGCAGGTTTCCATGCAGGAAACTGTAGGTGACATAGGTGGCATCTTCGGGGACCAGAACCAGCGAGGGCTGCAACTCGGCAATGTCGTTGACGACCGAGGGGATGAAGCCGAGGCCGAGAACGGCTGCGGTGGTGAAGTCGCTATCGGCGCCTGCAAGTTCGGTGATCCCCCAGACAATCGCATTGAGTGCGATCAGTGACCAGGTCACCCACTGCAGCTTGATGTGCTTGAGATCGTTGGAATCATGCAAGGGGATGAACATCGCGAGGTTCCCGTCTGGGCCGATCCGGCTGATGAGTGGTGGGCGGAGACTAACGGTTCTTGCCGGGAACCCAAAGAACATCCGTGCGGCCGTGATCATTGACCCAGCGGGCGGCGACAAAAAGAAAGTCGGACAAGCGATTGGCGTAACGAATGGCGGCCGGGTTGACTGTTTCGCCGTCCTGGGCTGCGAGTTCGACCATCAGGCGTTCGGCCCGGCGTGCGACGGTGCGGGCGAGATGCAGATGGGCAGAAGCTGCTGTTCCGGCCGGCAGAACGAATGAACGCAAGGGTTCGAGATCAGCATTGAGCTGATCAATGTCGGATTCGATGCGATCAACCTGTGCATCGACAATCCGCAAAGGCTCGTATTCCGGCTTTTCACCGGTGTCGGGCGTTGCAAGATCGGCGCCGAGGTCAAAGCAGTCATTCTGGATCCGCATCAGCATGGCGTCGAGATCAGCAAACCTGGCGGTGTGCAGCCGCGCCATTCCGATCACCGCGTTGGTCTCGTCGATCGTGCCGTAGGCCTCGATCCTGAGGTCGTATTTCGGACGCCGATCGCCGGCCACCAGACCAGTCGTGCCGTCATCGCCGGTTCGGGTGTAGATCTTGTTGAGCTTGACCATGAGAGAGGCTTTCTGAAACGGGAGGCAGGATGCGGCAGGNGTTTTCGCTGCGGCGTGAGGATCAGCGGCCGCCGCCGGTCAGCCATACGGTTACGACGATCAGCACGACCGCGACAAATTGCAGCAAGACGCGCATCTGCATCAGCTTGTTGGAGAGGTTGCCCGAGCCGCCGCGCGCCATGTTGACGAGGCCGCGCACCAGCACGGCGGCTACGGCCAGCATGACGATGATGGACAGGACATAGGTTACGGATGACATCTTGTCGTTTCCTTGTGATGAAATCTGAAGTGGAACATAGGGGCTTTTGCGGGCAAGTCCATCAATGGGACGGGCTCAATCCTGCCTGGCAAGAAACGGATAGAACAGCCGTGCCGGCACAAGCCTGCGGGCGATGACGCCGATTTTCGCCGCACGCGTCACCGGGTAATGGTATCGCGGGCGGGAAGCGGTAAGGGCGTGGCGCAACACCGCATAAACCGCGTCAGGTCCGAGTTTGCCGCTGTCAGAGCGCTCCTGCTTTTCCAGGCGGCGGAGCTGGGCCTGGTAATCCTCGCGGTGCACAGAGTTCTCAATATCGATATGGCGGTGAAACAGTTTGAGCGCATTGGCTCTGAACTTGCTCCGGATCGCACCGGGCTCGATCAGACTGACATGGATGCCGGTGCCTTCCAGTTCAAGCGCGAGCGTGACGGAGAGACCTTCAAGTGCATGCTTGGAGGCGTTGTAGGCGCCGCGGAAGCGCATCGGAACCAGACCGAGAATCGAGGAGCATTGGACAATGCGGCCATGGCCTTGCGCCCGCATCACCGGGAGAACCCGCTGCGTCAGGTCGTGCCAGCCGAAGAAATTGGCCTCGAACTGGGCCCGCAGCGCATCGACGGGAAGATCCTCGACTGCGCCGACCTGACCGTAACCGCCATTGTTGAACAGCGCATCACAACGGCCGCCGGTGGATTGCATGGCGGCAGCAAAAAATCCGGCGATGCTTTCGGGGTCAGCATAATCGAGATGATAGGCTTCGATGCCGTCATTCCCAAGCGCTGCGATGTCTTCGTCAGTGCGCGCGGAGGCGATCACATTCCAGCCCTCGGCCTTGAGTGTGCGGGCGCAGTAAGCGCCAATGCCGCTCGAACAGCCTGTCACCAGAATGGATTTTTGTTGGCTATTCTTGCTCATTTCGCGTTCCACCCTGTTCCCGAGACGGTTCAGATCCCATAATCATGGCGGGCTGACAATGCCGGCCCGGTTCATATGTCGGTCAGACAGGGAGCAAACATTGCGACGCATGCGCGCAGTCATCCTCGATGCGGTGACCCACTTCAACAATGATGATGGCTGGGCGATGGCCAGTCACGTCGCCCTGTCGATCCTGATGGCCCTGTTCCCGTTCATGATCTTCGGAACGGCGCTGGCCAGCTTTCTCGGCGCCAATGCCTATGCGGAGACGGCGTCGCATCTGATTTTCGACACCTGGCCAGAAGCCATCGCCGCGCCGATCTCGCGCGAGGTGATCAACGTGCTGACGATCGAACGCGGCGGGCTGCTGACCGTGTCGGTGCTTGCGGCGGCGTTCTTTTCCGCCAATGGCGTCGAAGCGCTCAGGGTGTCGCTCAACCGGGCCTACCGGATGACCGAGACACGGGCGTGGTACGTTACAAGGGCGCAAAGCCTGGGTTTCGTGGTGATCGCGGTGATGGTGATCATGGCGATCAGCTTTTTGTTGGTGCTGGCACCACTGGCTCTGAGGCTGGCGCGGCAGTTTGCGCCATGGATGGAAACGCTGATTACCGCAGTTGATGACTGGCGCATCCTGGTCGCGGTCTCGGTTCTGGTGGCCGGCCTGGTGCTGTCGCATCTGTGGCTGCCGGCGGGCAAGCGCAAGCTGCGTGACGTGATACCGGGTATCTGTGTGACGCTGATTGCCTGGATTGCAGGCGCGCTGGCCTTCGCCCGGTATCTTGAGGAATTCGCAAATTATGTCTCGACCTATGCAGGTCTTGCCTCGATCATGGTGGCGCTGGTGTTTCTCTACATCATTGCGGCGATCTTCATCCTTGGGGCCGAGATCAATGCGGCGATCCTGAAGGCGCGGGTGCGGGCCACGATCGAACTGGAGCGTGAGAAATCACACGAGACCTGATGCCTTGGCACTGCCGGCGTCAGACCGCGATTCCGGCCAGGGCCATGATATCGTCCTGGCTGACACCCTGCTGTCGCAGCGAAGCGATGGACGTGGAGCCGTCGCTCTTTGACAGTTTGCGTCCGGTACCATCGCGGACAAGCCCGTGGTGATGATAGCTTGGTGCGGGCAGGCCGAGGAGGTGCTGGAGCAGGCGGTGCACGGAGGTTGCGGCGAACAGGTCCTCGCCGCGAATGACGTCGGTGATGTTCTGAATGGCGTCATCCAGCGTGACTGCGAGATGATAGCTTGCAGGAACGTCCCTTCTGGCCAGGATGACATCGCCCCATACGCCCGGATCAGCCCTGATCTCACCGGTTTCGCCGCATGGTCCGGAGCCGTATTCCGTCCAATACAGGGCGTTTCCTAGACCAGCGAGCACGGCTTGCATGTCCAGCCGCCAGGCGTGGGGATCTCCGGCCGCGATCCTTCGCGCGCGCTCGGATGCGGACAGGGCGCGGTCCTCGCCGGGGTAGCGTGGCGCGCCGTCGGGATCGCGCGGCCAGACCCGACCAGTGGCCACGATCTCCGAGATGCGGGCCGTAATTTCGGCGCGGCTGAGGAAAGCCGGATAGATCAGCCCGAGCTTGCGCAATTCGCCGAGGGCCGCCTCGTATTCGGCAAAATGTTCTGACTGGCGCCGGACCGGGTTTGGCCAGTTGAGGCCGAGCCAGCCGAGATCTTCGAAGATTGCAGCTTCGAATTCAGGGCGAGCGCGTGTGACATCGATGTCTTCGATGCGCAGCAGAAACGTGCCTTCGTGGGCATTGGCAAAACGCCAGTTGAGCAGCGCAGACCTTGCGTGCCCGACATGCAGAAGCCCGTTCGGGCTGGGGGCAAAGCGGACGGTCGGGGCTTTGATGGCTGGATTGGCTGTGGTGTTGTCAGTTGGCATGGTGTTTCATGTTGTTTCCGGTGGGCGGCGTCACGAGACCTGTCAACGGTCTGGGTGCCGATCCTGATTACCGGAAGATATGAGCCAAAGCCAACCAGCAGACAGGATACCGGGCATGCGCCGGATCGACAGCCTTGACGATATCTCTGACGGTCTGAAGGAGCTTGCGCGGACCGATGCACGGCTGGCGCGGGCGATCGGGCTCTCAGGGCCGGTGCCGCTTCGGCGCAAACCGCCCGGCTATGCGGCGCTGGCCGAGATCATCCTGTCGCAAATGGTGTCCAAGGCGAGCGCCAATGCGCTGTGGCGGAAGCTTGAACTGGCGGCCGGGGAAATCAGTCCGACGGCTGTGCTGGCTCTGAACCCCGAAGCATTGCGTCAAGCGGGGCTGTCGCGCGCCAAGGCCGAAACCTTGTGCCGGGTAGGCGAGGCCGTGATTGCAGGTGAGCTCGATCTTGAACATTTGTGCCGGCTTGAGGGGCAGGCGGCGATCCGCGCCATGACGGCGATCAAGGGGGTGGGACCATGGACGGCTGAGGTCTATCTGTTGTTCTGTGCAGGTCACCCGGATGTTTTTCCGGCCGGGGACGTGGCGTTGCAGAGTGCGGCTGCAGACATTCTTGGTCTTGAGGCTCGCCCTCAATCGCGGGAATTGTACAGGCTTTCAGAAGCATGGAGCCCGTGGCGCGGTGTGGCGGCACGGCTGTTGTGGGCATATTATGCCGCAGCAATGCGGCGCGACGCGACCCCGGTTGATGCGGGATAGCGCGCGGATCTGCGTGCAAAAATGATTCGAAAAACAGACGCTTCACATTCCTGACATGTCCAGCCTAATATGGTCTTCGCAGTTGGAGAATCGCTCGGGAGAGTCACTTGACTATTTTTGTGTCCCCGCAGTCCTTACCAGCGCTCGTTCTGAACGCTGACTACAGGCCGCTGAGTTATTACCCCTTGTCGCTATGGTCGTGGCAGGATGCGGTCAAGGCTGTGTTTCTAGACCGTGTGCAGATCGTTGCTGAGTATGATCATGCCGTGTCGTCGCCGACATTTTCGATGCGGCTTCCCAGCGTTGTCTGCCTCAAATCCTACATCAAGCCTTCCCGGTCTCCGGCGTTCACGCGATTCAACGTGTTCCTCAGGGATCGGTTCGAGTGCCAGTATTGCGGTTCTCCGGACGAGTTGACATTCGACCATGTGATCCCGCGCCGCTGCGGCGGGCAGACCACGTGGGAAAATGTGGTCGCGGCCTGCTCGCCCTGCAATCTCAAGAAGGGCGGCGAGATGCCACGGCAGGCGGGTATGATCCCGCAGCAACAGCCCTATCAGCCCAGCGTTCAGGATCTGCACAACAACGGCCGCATGTTTCCGCCCAATTTCCTGCACGAAAGCTGGATGGATTATCTCTACTGGGATGTTGAACTGCAGCCCTGATCCGAACTCAGCTCTTTGCGGCACTGCGCAGGGCAATGGCAGCCAGGGCGGCGCTTGCCAGCACATTCCAGCCGGCAAATGACAGGCCGAGTACACGAAGAGCCGCCGCGTCACAGGATGGCGGCTTTTTCGAGCTGAGCTCACCGAGCAGGGATCCGACGTCCTTGGTCACAGCATCGGCGGATGTTGCGCAGGAGGCGGGACCTTCCCACCAGTGCCATTCGACGCCGGAATGGTAGATGCCGAGATAAAGCCCGTAGAGCATCAGCAATCCGCCGACGGCAAGCAGACCGCGTACAGCCCAGGACGGCCCGCCGGCCTTTGAGATGATTGCAGCCACGAACATCAACGGCGCACCGATGTAATAGGGGACGCGCTGTTCCAGGCACAGCGCACAGGGGATGTAGCCGCCGATATGCTCGAACGCGAGTGCCGAGCCGACGACAAGTGCCATGGCAATGGCAAGAAGCAGCGCGGTGAGGGTATGGTGAGACCGGGTGGCGGCGGTTGTCATAGTCTTGATCCGTGTGTTCTCGTCTCGCGGGTGTGTGCCGCAATGGTGTCGATTGCATGGCGCGCGCATCAGCGCCAGCGTTCAGGTGAAGTGCCGTCTGAGGCGGTTCAGGCCGGAGCCCCTTTGTTGAGCAGGAAGCTGATCAGAAAATAGATCAATGCCGGACCGCCGATCGCCAGTATGGCGACCCAGATCAACGCGACGAGCAGACCAAGAACCACAAACAGGGCGTCCCGTTCAATCAGTCCAACGGCAGTTAATGCCACGCCCATTCCCGGCACGGTGTTGGTGAGCGGCAGCGGCACCAGGATCGAGAGGCACGGCACGATCAGCAGCGCGCCGATGATCCTTGTTGCGCGATCACCGGTAAAGCTTGGGAAACGCGGATGTGCAAATCGCTCCAGCCACCCGCCATAGCGCTGTGCGCGGGTTACGATATCAAGCATGGCTGCCACCGGGAGACGACGCTTGCGCAGCGTTTCAGGCAGCCATGGCGCACGTCGGCCCGTTGCCATCTGGGTGGCAAGCACGACCATGGGCAGCGCCACGAGTTGCGGCAGAATATACACAAATGGCAGGCAACAGGGCAGAGCCAGTACCAGCAGCAAAAGACCAAAGGCGCGCTCTTCCATCAGATCACTCAGAGCTCCCAGGCTGACGGTTGCCTTCCGGCTGGGGTCGCTGCCCGTGTCAGTCTGCGCGTCCAGCGGCTGGAGATGCGGCCTGAGGATAGCCTCGATCTTTGCAAGCGCGCCGTGTGGTGTTGATGAACCTTCAGATGCAGTCATGGACCATGCGTCCTTGTTGGAATTTGAGTTTCGGATGGTGTCTTATCAGAGCGACCGGGTGCATTCCATGGCCAACAGCATGTGGCGAGCACATCCCCGAATTCAGGTGCAACAGTCTACGGATTGCCTCAAGCATGATCTATCGGCTTGACCTGCGCGCCCGCTGATAATAATGGACTGAACCTAGTGGTTTGCCCCTTTGGCGGAATTGGTAGACGCGCCGCACTCAAAATGCGGTTCCGCAAGGAGTTCCGGTTCGAGTCCGGAAGGGGGCACCATTTCATCTTGCGCGACGCCGCCCGCCAACCCATCGCGCGGGTTCGACTTCGCTCCGCCCATCTACACAATTCTTCGTTCCGGCTCTTGCAGATCTTGCTCCGGGCCTGAGCTAGGTCCGCCCGCAAGTAAGCGTTCAGGACCGCTTGCTCTTCATTCCTGATCCCTCGCCTGATACAGCTTTTTTCGAGCTAGAATTGCTTTGCCCCTGACCGCGCGCGGCAGCGCGGTTGTCTTGGGGTCTTGTGCAGGGATTTGCAGTGATGTTATTGCCTGAGGGAAATACACTTGAAGACGTTGCAGCCCGGTTTTCCTGGGATGTGCCGGAGTTTTTCAACATTGGCAGCGCGGTGTCGGATGACTGGGCGGCGCGTGAGCCGGACCGGGTCTGTCTCGAGCATTTCAATCCCGATCGCGCGCCCGACCGGCTGACCTATGATGGTCTGGCCCGGCGGTCCAACGCCTTTGCCAGGGGTCTTGCCTCGCTGGGCGTGCAGCCCGGCGACCGAGTGGCGCTGATGCTGCCGCAGGGGTTCGAGACGGTGATCGCGCATGTGGCGATCTACAAAATGGGCGCCATAGCGGTACCGCTGGCACTGCTGTTCGGGGTGGAGGCTGTCGACCACCGGCTGTCTGCGTCGGGCGCAAAGGTGCTGGTGACGACGCCTGGGGGATGCGACAAGATCTCCACCATCCGGGAGCGGCTCAGCGGGCTCGAGGCAGTCGTTGTTGCCGGTGACCCGGGGCCGGGTGCTCTGGCGAATGGTGATGCCGTCAGCTTCAACGGGCTGGAGAATGGTCATTCGGATGCGCCGGTTGCAATCAAAACCCGGGCGGGAGATCCGGCGCTGATGATCTTCACGTCGGGCACCACCGGACCACCCAAGGGCGCGCTGCACGGGCACCGGGTTCTGATCGGGCATGTTCCCGGGGTGCAGACCCATCATGAATTCATGCCGCGGCCGGGCGACAAGCTCTGGACCCCTGCCGACTGGGCCTGGGCCGGGGGGCTGCTCAATGTGCTGCTGCCTGGGTTGCTGCTCGGGGTGCCGGTGGTGTCTTCGCAGGCACAGAAGTTCGACCCGGAACTGGCCTACAGGATCATGGCGGAGATGAAGGTTCGCAATGCCTTCATTCCACCCACCGCACTCAGGATCATGCGCACGGTTTCTGATCCGCTGTCGCGGCACAGGCTCGATCTCAGGACGGTCGGGTCGGGCGGCGAAGCGCTGGGGCGCGAGACCTACGAGTGGGCGCAAAAGGTTCTTGGTCTGACCATCAACGAGTTTTACGGCCAGACCGAATGCAATCTGGTGCTGTCATCCTGCGCGATGCTGGGCGTCAGCCGCGGGGGCGCGATTGGTAAGCCGGTGCCCGGCCACGAGGTCGCTGTGATTGATGATCAGGGCAATGTGGTGGCTGACGGAATGTCGGGCCAGATTGCCGTCAAACGTCCCGACCCGGTGATGTTTGTCGGATACTGGCGCGACGAGGCGGCGACTGAAGCCAAATACATCGGCGACTGGATGCTCACCGGCGATCAGGGCGTGCGTGACGCGGAGGGCTATTTTTCGTTCTTCGGTCGGGATGACGACGTCATCACATCATCAGGCTACCGGATCGGGCCGGGGGAAATCGAGGATTGCCTGACCGGTCATCCGGCGGTGGCGCTTGCAGCAGTGGTGGGGAAACCTGATCCGATGCGCACCGAGATCGTCAAGGCCTATATCGTAGTGGCGCCGGGCATCGAGGCTGATGCGGCGCTGACAGAATCGGTTCGGGACTGGGTCAAGACCCGGTTGTCGGCGCACGAGTATCCCAGAGAGATCGAATTTGTCGACAATCTGCCGCTGACCACGACCGGCAAGGTGATCCGGAGGATTCTGCGGGATCAGGCGATAGCAGAGGCGAGCGCCGCAGCTGGTTGAAGCCATCTCCAAGATGGCCTCAATGCTTATCGTGCCAAAGCGCGCAGCGGGTTTGCGGTTACGGCATGCAAGAGCAACGGATGAAGCGCTCCACCCTGAACCGGTTCGCGCCGTTCGCGCCTCAGCGCTTGGCCATGCCGCGGATTTTTTCGCGCAGCAGCCGGGCGATGTTGCGGGTGTTGCGATAGATGTGGAGCTGGGTTGCCACCTGGCGGACATCCCTGTCATGTCTTGGATCAAGTCCAATGACCATGGTGCCCATGGTCTCGCGTTCCGACCACATGCGGCTCATGATCGGATGGTCGGGAACGGCGCAGGAGTCGGTACGGCGGATGTTGAAATCGTCGAGATGCCATTCGGTCAGCCTGTCGACCAGCAGCTTGCCCGGCGAGTAGCGGGACCATTCCTCGTTGAACGCGGTTTTCCAGGTCCAGGCCTCGCCGGAGGAGACGAAGACGATCATCGACGCGATGGCCTCGCCATCAAGCGCCAGCGAATGAATGCGCACGCTGTCGGTTTCGGCTAGGCTGTTGATGGCTTCGCGGGCAAAAGCGGCGCGGTAGCGATCCGAGACCATTGACGACTTGCGACGGCCTTTCCAGCCGGTGTCTTCGAGCGTCAGAAACTCCTCGAGATGATAGCGAATTTCCTCGGGCTGACGCGCCACCATGTAGCTCAGTTCGCCATGCTCGGACAAACGCCGCCACTGCCGACGCATCTCGCGGCGATGATGCGAGGAGACCGACTTGGCCAGATAATCGCCAGCGTCAAGCGTGCTTTCAAGGAAGGGACGCCGAGCCTGATCGGTGACGACAACCGACAGGTTGCGCGCCATGGCCACCGCGCGCAAGAGACCTGCAACCGGGCCGTCCAGTCGCATGTCCGGCAGAACCAGTATGCCGGGTAGTCCCATTTCTGGTTGGCCCAGGGCTTCGAGCAGGTTGTCGAGCGTTTCGGCAGCGTCTTCGCGATCAAGCAGGGGTGTGCCCAACGGACCAAACGGATTGGCCCAGGCGCGGATGATGGAGGGGCCGACAGAGAAACCGGGCTTCTCGATCGAATAGGGCAACAGCATGCGCATGCGCGAATGAGTTTCTGTTTCATCGCGCATAAGCATGAGGCGGATCACCCGGTCTTCCAGCCGCGGCATGGCCGGGGCCAGAAAGCGGGCGGCAAAGAAGATGTTGGGTTCGATGGCGCGGTTGGTCAGGAAGTCGAGTTCTTCCTGCAGGTCATAGCCGGCGCGTGCGGGATAGGTTGCCAGATGACGACCCGGACGGCCGACAGCGACCTCGCGCTCGGGGAGAGGACGACCGGTTTCGACGTCGGCCAGTTCACCGATCATGGTGTTGGCCTGGCTTGCGACTTCTTCCTGTACAATTGGACTGGAGGCCATGATTATCCGGCCTCCTGCGCAGCAGCATCGCTGACCGGCAAGGCCGGTGATGCGATGAACATGGTAATGCCGAGCTGACGCCGGATGATGAGATGAAGCAGACACGCCTCTATCATCATTGCTCCGGCGGTGGCGGCGGCGGCGCCGTGCAGACCCCAGATCGGGATCAACAGCACGTTGAGGCCGAGGTTCGCTGCGAGCGCGATGGCGTAGATGGTGGCGCAGATCTTGAGTTTGCCGGCCATGGTCAGGAGCACCTCGCCGGGGCCAATCATGGCTTTGGAGATGATGCCTGCAAACAGGATGACCATGATCAGATGACCGGCCTGGAAACTCGGACCGAACAGCGAAAGCAGAAACGGACCGGCGGCAATCACGACTGCGCCGACGAGCAGGGAAGGCCAGAAAGTCCATTGCACGGTCTGGCGTGCAAAACTTGCCAAAGCGGTGCGGTCGGTGCCGGAAACCAGCGCGGAGAAGCGCTGGGCGGCAGCGGCCTTGACGGCAAAATAGACGAAGTGCACCAGCGCCATGGTTTTGGCCGCGGCGAAATAGACGGCCACCTTTTCAGGCGGAAGATAGATCCCGACAATGATGACGTCGGCATTGGTGAGCATGAAGTAGAAGCCTTCGATCAAAAAGATCGGGAAGGCGACCATCAGCCAGGTCTTCACGTGAATCTCGACGCGCCGGGTGGGAAACCGCCGCTGAAGCCGGGTGGTAACGACAAGAAACTGCGCGAGCGTTGTGAGATAGGTTGCGGCGAGGGCGGCGACCAGGGCGGTGTTGGCATCGGCCAGACGTCCGAGCCAAATGGCGCCGGCGACGAAGCACAGGATAAGCAGGGGGCGGACGATGTAGGTCGGGCTGAGCGCGTGCACGGCCCAGCCATTGGCCCGTGCTGTTCCATCCAGCACATCCCCGAGGGCAATCATCGGCAGCACGAAGGCGCCAATGAAGAGCGGTTGGACATAATGGGCTTCGATCCGGTCGCCGAGAAAATGAATCGCCGCGATGCCCGTGGCGGCGATCAGGGTGGCCGAAATCATGGCAAATATTCGCGCCGTAGCGGCAAGACCGATGATTGCCTCATCGGCACCGGCGCTGCGGTATTGCGGCAGAAAGCGGATCACGGCGGTGTGGAATCCAAGGCAGGACAGGTTGCCCAGGATGATGGCGATGACCCAGACGAACACGAACACGCCGTATTCGAACTCGCCCATCAGCCGTGCCAGAATGATCTGCGATACAAAGGCGATTGCTGCGCTGAAAATGCGGATGGCGAAGGCGATCATGGCCATGCGCTGGGCAGCGCTGGTCTCGTCATTCGCGGTTGCAATTGTCGAAAGACGGTCGAACACCGGCGCCAGCCGCGCAACGAAGCGAGGCGGCAATATTCTGCCAGCGGTGTCGATCAACGTCATGGTCAGGCTTCAATCCCGTTGTTGTCGGGACACATTGCCATGGCGACGTTAAGAAACGGTTTGACCAATCATTTCAACATACAAGATTTCCGTCAGGATTGTTTACAGGGTCGCCGAGCTGTGCCGGCACCAAAATCCGCTGCGGCACGAAAAAGCCGGGATCGAAAACTCGGTCCCGGCTTTGCTGGTTCGCTGGCGGCTGATGATCAGAACGCGCCGTGGCAGTGCTTGTATTTCTTGCCGGATCCACAAGGGCAGGCCTCGTTGCGACCAACCTTACCCCACGTGGACTCGTCGTTTGGATCGCGGTCTTCCGGTGCGACAACGCCGGCTGCAAGCTCGACATCGGAGCGGCTGAACTCATCGTCGCCGGTGGTGGCGTCGATGTGGTGAGCCTCCATGCCTTCGGGCAATTCAGGCTCCGGCGTGGTTGCCGCTTCGCGGACGATTTCCACGCGCATCAGCTGGGTCATGACGGCCTGACGCAGATTGGCGAGCAGTGCCTGGAACAGCTCAAACGCTTCGGACTTGTATTCCTGAAGCGGATCGCGCTGCGCATAGCCGCGGAAACCGACGACCGAACGGAGGTGGTCAAGGTTGACGAGGTGCTCGCGCCACAAATGGTCAAGGGTCTGCAGAACAACGGACTTTTCGACATAGGTCATGACTTCGGGGCCAAACCGCTCGGCGCGTTCCTTGGCGAGGTTGTCGGCGGCCTCGAGAATCCGGGTGTGGATGTCGTCTTCGGCGATACCCTCTTCGGCGGCCCATTGATCGATCGGCAGGTCGAGGTTGAGGTAGGCCTGAACGTCCTTCTTGAGGTCGGCGACATTCCACTGTTCGGCATAGGCGCGCTCGGGAATGTGCAGCTTGACCAGACCGTCAACCACCTCATGGCGCATGTCTTCGATGGTTTCGGAAATTGACTCCGCGTCCATCAGTTCCTTGCGCTGCTCGAAAATGACCTTGCGCTGGTCGTTCATCACGTCATCGAACTTGAGCAGGTTCTTGCGGATGTCGAAGTTGCGTGCCTCAACCTTTTTCTGGGCCCGTTCAAGCGCCTTGTTGATCCACGGATGGATGATCGGCTCGCCTTCCTTCAGGCCGAGCGTCTTGAGCATGCCGTCCATGCGCTCGGAGCCGAAGATCCGCATCAGATCATCTTGCAGAGACAGGAAGAATTTGGACCGGCCCGGGTCACCCTGACGGCCCGCGCGTCCGCGCAACTGGTTGTCGATGCGTCGGCTTTCATGGCGCTCTGTGGCCAGAATATACAGGCCGCCGGCGGCCAGCGCTTCATCCTTGAGTGACTTGATATCAGCCCGGATGGCCTTTTCTTTTTCATCGCGCTCGGGACCTTCAGGCATATCCCCGAGTTCCTGGGCCACGCGCATGTCGGCGTTGCCGCCAAGCTGAATGTCGGTGCCGCGGCCGGCCATGTTGGTGGCGATGGTGACGGCTCCGGGGACGCCGGCCTGAGAAACGATGTAGGCTTCCTGTTCGTGATAGCGCGCGTTGAGCACCTTGAAGTCCTCGACGCCTGCCTTGCTCAGCAGGTCTGCAAGAATTTCCGATTTTTCGATCGAGGTGGTGCCGACCAGAACCGGCTGTTTCTTCTCACGCGAGAGCTTGATGTCGTCGATAATGGCCTGATATTTTTCCTCGACGGTGCGATAGACTTCGTCGTCTTCGTCGATACGGGCGATTGGCACATTGGTCGGCACTTCAACCACTTCGAGGCCGTAGATATCGCCAAATTCCTCTGCCTCGGTGGAGGCCGTGCCGGTCATGCCGCCGAGTTTCGAGTACATGCGGAAATAGTTCTGGAAGGTGATCGAGGCCAGCGTCTGGTTTTCGGGCTGAATCTTGACGCCTTCCTTGGCTTCAAGCGCCTGGTGCTGACCTTCGGAATAGCGCCGGCCCGGCATCATGCGGCCGGTAAACTCGTCGATGATGACGATCTCGTCATTGCGGACGATGTAATCCTTGTCGCGGGCGAACAGCCGGTGGGCTTTCAGAGCATTGTTGATGTGGTGAACAACAGAGACGTTCTCGACATCATAAAGCGATTCACCCTTGAGCATGTCGGCTTCGGCCAGCATGGCTTCGAGCTTTTCGGTGCCGGTCTCGGTAAATGTCGCGGAGCGTTGTTTCTCGTCGATCTCGTAGTCGTCGGGCTCGAGCTTCTGAATCAGCGTATCGATGCTGTTGTAGAGTTCCGAGCGATCATCCAGTGGGCCGGAGATGATCAACGGCGTCCGGGCTTCATCGACCAGGATCGAGTCCACCTCGTCGACGATGGCGTAGTTATGGCCGCGCTGCACCATCTGGGCGCGGTCAAATTTCATGTTGTCGCGCAGATAGTCGAAGCCAAGCTCGTTGTTGGTGGCATAGGTAATGTCGCACGCGTAGGCCTCGCGGCGCTCGTCATCGTCCATGCCGTGGGTGATGATGCCGGTGGTCATGCCGAGGAAGCCATAGATCCTGGCCATCCACTCGGCGTCACGACGGGCCAGGTAATCATTGACGGTAACCACATGGACGCCTTCGCCCGACAGCGCATTGAGATAGACCGGCAGGGTTGCGACCAGCGTCTTGCCTTCACCGGTCTTCATTTCGGCGATGGCGTTTTCGTTGAGGATCATGCCGCCGATCAGCTGGACGTCGAACGGCCGCAGCCCGATGGCGCGGCGCGCTGCCTCACGCACGGTTGCAAAGGCCGGAACCAGAAGATCGGCCACCTGTGTGCCTGACGCAATCTGTTCGCGAAATTGAATTGTTCGTGCCGCCAGTTCAGCATCGCTGAGCCCGGTGAGCTCAGTTTCCAAAGCATTGATCGCATCAATTCTTGGCTGATAGGCCCTGATCCGGCGATCATTTGANGAACCGAAAATCTTGCGGGCGATAGCGCCGAACTTGACCATTTNAATGGTCCTTTCTTGAGGCTGCACGGTCTGCAGTGATGGAAACCGGCGCTGGCCTGCGACCGGTGGATCGATTGGAAATCGCTGCCCGGATAGCCTTCATCCAGTGAAAGCCGTCTGGACGGACGGTTGGCTGACAGATAAGAGGGGGGTCGAACGATGTCAACGGCGGCAAAGGCCGTCTTAAGGTTGCCAAAATCCGAGAGCACTTGGGCGGCCAACGCCAACAAGCTTCACAATGAAAGGTCCAGCCATGCGTCTATCGCAGCTCGTAGCCACACTCTTCCTGACTTCCGTCGCCTTCCTGCCGGTTCAAAGCCAGGCTGCTGATGAGGCCGACCCGGTGATTGCAACCGTCGCCGGAGTGGAAATCCTTGAGTCAGAACTGACGCTTGCGGAAGGTGACCTCGACCCGCAGTTTGCCCGTTTGCCGGACGAGCAGCGCCGCGTTGCCGCTTTGGCAGCTGTCATTGATATCAAGACGCTTGCTCGCAAGGCCGAAACTGCCAAGCTCGACGAGACCGAAGAATTCAAAAGACTGATGGCATTCCAGCGGGATCGTGCCTTGCACAACGCCATCTTCAAGTCGGAAGTTGTCGATCCGGTCAGCGACGCGGATCTCCAGGCGCGATATGAGAAGGAAATTGCAGCGGTTCCGGCTGACGAGGAAATCAGCGCACGTCATATTCTTCTCGAGACAGAAGACGCCGCAAAAGCGGCAATCGCCGAGCTGGAGGCGGGCAAGGACTTCGCCGAACTGGCCAAGGAAAAGTCGACCGGCCCGAGTGCTGCGCAGGGCGGCGATCTCGGCTTCTTTACCAAGGGCCGCATGGTTCCCGAGTTTGAAGCCGTGGCCTTTACGCTTCAGGCTGGTGAATATGCCAAGGAGCCGGTGAAGACCCAGTTCGGTTGGCACGTCATCAAGGTTGAGGAGCGCCGTGAAACTGCGCCTCCGGCTTTCGAGGAAGTTTCTGACCAGGTCAGGCAGGTTGTGATGCGTGAACGATACGGCGAGCTTATCCGTGCAGCGCGCAGCGAGACCGAGATCACTGTGCTCGATCCCGATCTGAAGGAAGCCTACGACGCTGTCAGCCAGCAACAGCAACAGGAATAGGTCTGCCTTTTCCGACAGGTCTGGCCGCACCGAGGATCATTTTCATGTCCACCGATATCTCGCCCCTGGCTCCCAAGTCGTATGCTGAACTGCCGCCGGTTGCGGGTGTGCGGATCGAAACGGCGGCGGCGGGGATCAAGTACCAAGACCGCACCGATGTCATGCTGATGGTGTTCGACGAGCCGGCGGCTGTGGCGGGGGTCTTCACCACCTCGAAGTGCCCCTCCGCA
>JGI24723J26617_10001335_pt1 | contig 21919 bp, 10 predicted proteins | sample Cruoilmetagenom6_FD_26617 | JGI IMG/M metagenome (IMG submission 26617)
TGTAGGTTAAATTTAGTGGGTTTTGTTGCAATTCAGCATCGTTATAAGTTTCATAGTAAATAACTTCAGTATCTGAAGGTAATCCAGAAATTATTGTTGCATTTGCTAATGATAAATCGAAAGTATTCAGGCCATCTTCAGAATCTAATTCGTCACAAAGCTCAAGCATTGCTGTATTAGAATGAATAAAACTGGTTTCTAATGTCAGTTGCGCCACATTGTAGCAATGTGTAGTATTATCTTCAATTTTTACGAATAGGGTTTGTGGATTTAAACTATTTATAAATGTTGGATTTTGAATATTTACATTGGTTTCTAAATCGGTTTGAGATAGGAAGAAATAAGTGGAGACATTAGTGTTGTTTCCAGTTAATTGATCGTCGTAATCATGAAGATTGAAGTACATAAAACCATCATTAGTGCCATAGTCATCACATAATAAAACATCTAAATCATAGGCTTCAGGAAGTGGTAATTCAGTAACTTCAATACTAAAAGTATCTGTACAACCATTGCTGTCTATTAGGGTTATATTATAAATTCCTGCTGTGCTCACCTCAATACTTTGTGTATTTTCAGACGTACTCCAGTTATAAGATACATAATCTGGACCAACATCTAAAATGACAGAAGTTCCGGCACAAAATGTAGCTTCGGTAAGTGCAGGAGGTGTAATGTGAATGGTTTCTATGTTAAACGATGTAATATTATCGCACTTACCAAGAACAGANACTCTAACAAAAATGGTTTGCGAATTCGGTGTTATATTTTGNTGCGTTGTAGGGTTTAATATTTCGTTTTGCTCAAACATCGCATCCAATTGTGAATTGTAATACCTGTAAATAGCTCCAGTTTCAGTAGAAACGATGTTTTCAAAAGTTGTTAAATTAAAATTGGTGAATGTATCCAAATCATCATCACAGGCTTTTAAAACAGCGCTAACATTGTTAACAATGGCATCTGCTCTATAACTAACCAAAACGGAAGTAATGTAAGAACAACCTAAACTGTTTTCAACTCTAACAAAAACATCGTGATTGTTGTGCGGAATGGTGTAATCTCCTGTTATTGGTGCGTTTTGAGTTTCAGCATTTGTTTGAGACGTATAATATTCAAAAGTTAAACCTGTAACATCAGCAACCACTAAATTGTTTAATTCTGAGAGGTTGAAGGTGTAATTACCATCAAAATCGGTGTCGCAGATANCATATGTGTTTGGAGAAACAGCAATAAAACTACTATTTAGAGTTAGTTCTGTTGTATTAAAACACTGAGTCGTATTATCTATAACTTTTACAAATAGTGTTTGTGGATTAGTGGTATTGGTAAACGTTGGGTTTTGTTCGTTGATATCAGCATTTAAATCATTTTGAGATAAGTAGAAGTGCGTTGTTACGTTTGTATTATTGTTTGTTAATTGATTGTCGTAGTCGTGAAGGTTAAATGCCATAAAACCATCTGAAATTCCTGTATAATCACATTCTGTAATTGTTGTAGTAATAACTTCTGGAAGTGGAAGTTCTGTAACTACAACATTAAAAGTATCTGTACAACCATTGCTGTCTATTAGAGTAACGCTATACGTTCCTGAGGTGTCAACTTCTATACTTTGGGTGTTTTCTGAGGTGCTCCAATTATAAGAAACATAATCTGGACCAACATCTAAAATAACAGAAGTTCCTGCGCAAAATGTGGCTTCAGTGAGTGTAGGAGGTGTAATATGAATGGTTTCAATGTCAAACGAAGTAATGTTGTCACATTTGTTAGGTGCAGAAACTCTAACAAAAATGGTCTGTGAATTTGGGTTTATATTTTCATGAGTAGTTGGATTTAATATTTCATTCTGTTCTAAGTTGGCATCATTTTCAGTGTTGTAATATCTAAAAGTAGCGCCGGTTTCTGTTGTTAATTGGCTTTCAAAAGTGGTTAAATCAAAAAACGCATAGGTGTTTAAATCATTATCACAAGCTTCTAAAACGTCAGTAACAACGTCAACAGTTGCAGAGGTTTTTATAGAGATGTTAACTGTGGCAATAGACATACAGCCAAACGGATTAACAACACGAGTATAAATAGTGTGATTATCGTTTGGAATGGCGTAATTAGAGGTGTTAACTATCTCATTGTTTTCGAGCTTCTGCATCAACTAGGTTGGTGTAATATGTAAACACTAAACCGGTTTGGTCTTGAATTATTAGAGGATTTAAGTCATTTAAATCTAAGGTGTAAAGCCCATCAAAATCGGTGTCACAAATTGCGTAATGACTATCAACTAATTTAGGTGTTGCTAAAGCTTTTAATACAACTTTGCCAATAGAGAAACAGCCTGTTGCGGCATTGTCAAATCGCACAAAAACATTATCTGTTTCCGAAGCTGTATTGTGATTTTCTGGTGTTAAAATTAGAAACGATGGGTTGGCTGTTTGTGCTGCAATTTCATCGGAATAGTAGGTAATGTCAAGTCCAGTTGTATCGGCTAACATATTTGGTATTGCCATTGTTAAATCAAATTCTTCAGTAAGGTTAAAATCATCATCACATTCTGATAATTCTGTGTCTTGAACAGTAATTGGAAATGTAAAATCTAAATCTATTTCTGCAATAGAAAAGCAATCCGTTGCCAGGTTCCTAACTCTTACATAAATAGTTTGCGGTACCGTTGTTATTAAATAATTTGAAGAAATAGGATTGCTATTATTAATGGCATTAGTTTCAGAGGTAAAATATCTAAAATTATGATTTAAAGGGTCAGAAATTATATCTGGATTGCTTAACGTTAAATTGTAGTATTCTTGACCATCTGTGAAATTATCACAGACCGTAACGCTAATGTTATTTACTATTGGTGCGGTTTGTAAATTGAAATTTATTTCTCCAGTAGTAATACAATTATCTGCAGCTTCAAGATTTACAAATAACGTTGTTGTGTCTGTAATAGTTGCTGTTGTAATTGGATTTGTAAAGCTATTTGCATTAGCTAAGGAATTGTAATAGGTTAAATTTACTCCTGTTTGACTTCCTAATATTTCAGAATTAAATTGGGATAAATCTACATTGTTTTCTAGAGTATCATTTTCAAAATCACAAACAATTATTGTATTTGAAATTATTTCAGGAACAGGAATAATTGATAAGTTTATTCGTGCAGTAGCATAGCATGTCGTTACAGCATCGTAGAGCCTAACATAAACCGCTGTATTTGAAGTTACAGAATAAGCTGATGGATTGGCAATTTCTGTAGTTGGGTCACCAACTTGTGCTTCTAATAATGTATGATAATAAGTGTTTGTATAGCTGGTGTGATTGGCGTTTACATTTGGTAAAGCATCATTTAGGTTAAATAATTCTTCATTGTTATTATCNGCGTCACAGGCTTCAATTGTTGCTGTTGCTGTGGTAATCGCTGGATGAAATGTAATANTAATTGTTGTTTCTGTTGTACAACCATCNNGTGTTGTAACTAAAACATGGATTACTTGGGTTGGTCCAATGATGTTAAATGTTGTGGGATTATTTATAGCAGTACCATTTGTGTATTCATANGAAAATNTAGCGCCTGTTGNTGGTGTNATTTGGGTTTCATATTGTGTTATATCATGAATTTCTTGGTTGTTGTAATATTCATCACAAATAATAGCCGTTACAGGTGTTAATAATATGGTNGNTTGAAAATCTAAAGTAACTTCTTCAACTGTNAAATCTATTTCAATACCTTCAAAAACTAGNGCAATTCTTGCGTAGATAGTTGTTAGAGTGGTAATATTAATTTCTGTAATTGGATTTGTATTGGTATCTGCTTCGGTTTGTAAGAGATGATATGTTACTTCCATGTATTGGGCATTGTCATAACCTACAATTAAATCGCTGTCATAATTACCTAAAATGACCAGTTCCTCGATATCGTTGGCGCTATCACAAACTTGAAAAGAACCATTAGCGGTCCCATTAAAACTAACAGTTTCTAATTGTATACCTCCAATGGTAATACATCCTGATGAGGTATTTGTAAAAACAANAAAAACTTCTGTGTCAGGATTTGTAACTGCAAAATTTTCAGGATCAGAAATTAGANTTAGAGGATTTTGAGTTTGAGCACCAATTAAAGTGTCGTAAAANTGATAGGTTATTCCGGTTAAATCGGCGACCATATCTGTAACAGAATTTGTTAAATCGAAAATGGTACCAGAACTTACCTGTGTATCATTTTGTACTGTTACACCTTCTATGTAGTTAAAATCAATATTAAAAACTTCAACACAACCAGAACTGGTATATGAACGTACCCAAATATGAGTAATCCCATTTAAAACATAGTATTCTGGATCTATTGGGTTTGTTGCGTGTAAAGGATCAAAAGGATTGGTATTGTTTAGCTCCCAACTTTGGTATAAGTGATAGGAGAAGTTTAAGGTTTCGGTATTATTAGCTTGTACATCTGGTTCATGTTGTGTTAAATCATAAATGGCGATATTAGAACATAAGGTAACCTCAATAGGGGCAACAATTGGTACAGGTAACAGGTTAATATTAATTTCTTCAACATTGGGACAATTAGATTCTGGCTGTAGTGTTAATCTAACAAAAAATGAATCTCCATTTGCAGCTGTAAAATTAGTGATAGGGTTTATGTTATTATCAGCATCATTTTGTGTGAGATGATAAGATATATTTACCCCAGTTTGCGTACCAATAATTTGATTTGTGTAATTTGAAAGTGTAATAGTTTCAGAATTATCATTTGCGGTATCACATAGCGTTATTTCTGAAAGCTGAGAAGTTGCTATTTCTTCTAAATTGATAAGAAGTGTTCCAACATCAAAACAACCAATACCGCGTTGTAATCTTACAAAAATGGTCTCCGTTGGATTAGTTAATACATATGCATTTGGGTTGGATATAGGTGCTGTTTCTGTTTGTGCATCTGCTAAAGAGTTGTGGTAAGATAGTATCAGTCCTGTTTGCGTGCCAATCATAATAGGCTCGTAAGTTGTTAGGTCTATAATTTCGGTTCCTATGCTATTTATGTCACAAACCACAATTTCATTATCTATAGCCACAGGGTATAGTAAATCTATTTCTATATCTATATTGTCTTGAAGTATAATATCTGGTCCAACACACATATCATAAATAACAGTTGCTGTGTAGTTTGTAGATTGTTCTGGGCAAATAGTGATTTGGTCACCTGTAGAAATTAGGGTGTTGTTTTCATCTCTCCATTGTACAGAAGTTACAGGAACTCCGTTTGGGGAAAATCGCCAAGCTTCATTGGTAGCTGCCCAAATACTCGTGTTTCTATCGGGTGGAGTTGTCGCAATGGTACCATCAATATTTTGAATGCCAATTAGTGCATTTTTTCTATATGATGCTGAAGGGCTTGTTTCGCAGTTTATAGGTTTTTCTTTTACATAAACTTCAATGACATTTGAGCCTTCGTAAAGTACAATTTGTGATGTAGATCTACTTGTTTCGCAATTAAAATGATTTAAGTTTTCATAACTAATAACAAAAGCTCTTGTGGGNGCAGTNCCTGTGGTATAGGTTTTTATTTCGCCACATTCGTTTTGAGGCGTGTTTGGGTCGTCTGTACAGCCAAAAACATTATTATCGTTTGTTAAATCATGGTAAGCGCCAAAAATAGCATTTGTTGGCATTGAGGTATTAGGTATGGTGCCCGCAAAAAACGGACTATCAGCTAAAGCGGCATTTGAGTTGAAACTTATAATGCCGTTGTCTCCAATTAGTAATTCGTTGTAACCTTCAGTATAAAAACAAAAATCAAAAGGAATTGGTAAAACAGCACTCCATTTATCATCACCATGAATGTTTACTGTTGTTTCATTAGTTAANCCGGTTAGAGTATTAAATGGTATAGAGGTTACTTCGTAAGATGTTGTTTCACTTATGATNGTGTAGTTGGCTTCTAAGCTAAAGCACCTATTNGCATCTACGGGATAATCACAATCTACTAAAATATCATCAATGCCTTGACTATCTGTTATCTCAATAAAAGGTGAGCTATTTTGGGCAATTAATGCATAGGGAAATAAAAACAAGAAGAATAAAAACAGCCTTGAATGCATCTAATTGGTTGATATTTAGTTAGNAAGAAACAAGGTTACAAAAAAAAGTGCTTTTATTAGCACTTTTAATCTTCGAGTTATTAAATACAATTAACAATCTTAGTTGCTTTTTGTAGATAGAATATTTAATGTTTTTTCAGGACTACTTTAAACCCTTTAATACATTTAGCTGTCTTTTTATGGATATGATACAAACAAAATAAAGAGGGTTAAATTTAGTACTCATATCAATTTTTATGTTTCGTCGTTAAAAAACACCTTGTAAAAATGCATTTTCTTTTCTTCATCATAACCACGTTCTAAATACTCTGCNGAAGCATCTGGAGCATCAACATCAAGTTTTATTTGGATGTTAGTGTCTAGTTTTATTTCTGTTTTAATCTTTTGTTTTTGTTTTTTTAGCGCGATTTCAGAGACGTCAAACTGGTTTCTAATGAGAACTTTATTGTCAGATTCATAAGTTTTTTTATAATCTTCAAAGAGTTGAATCTTGTCTTCTTCATCAAATACCTCTTCTTTAAAAGTGTCAATATTTACAATTTCATTTTCTTTGAAAAAATCAACGGTTTTAGCTAAAAAATTAGTTTGTTCTTGTCCGCCAAAATTAGGTTGCAATACTTCTTTAGAAAACTCTCTACAAAGTTCTATGCAATTTTTAGTGTGCTGGTTGCTATCGTCTGGGTACTTGATATTTAGGAAGCTTTTGATCCAGTATTGTGTGTCATAAGTATTGTTGTCTACGCTAAACACAATTTTACCTTCCATGTCGGAAGTATTTAAGATTAAGCATCCTTTATCAACCTTTTTGGCTTGAATGCCTTTTTGAACTAAAATATCGTAGTTATTATCCTCTAAATAGGTCTGAAAAAATTCAGTTTTATTTTCNATTTTGAAGATGCCAATTGCATCTGTAAAATAGTCTTCATATTGTACATTTTCGAAATGACAAATAAGTACATCGCCTGTCTTAATTTGAGCAGAGTTACTTTGCTCATATAGATGACTGACAATATGTTTAGAGACGTCTACAAAATCGACATCGTCTTTAAATAGTTGTTCGCTGTAAGTGTTTATTTCNTTNAGGCCAACATCACTATGGTGATGAAAACGATAGCTTTCTGCAACACTAACAAATGGTTTTAAAAGATAAGGCAACATTAAATTATAAGTGGCTTCATCAAAATGCACAATAGCATCTGAAAATGCATTTTTTGTACCATTAAATTTGTTTCCAACTTTGTGGATTATACAACTTTTTAGAGAGGCTTTATGTCTTTTTATCATGAGTAAATAGTTGTCTTAATTTTTAATAATATAAGGCTTCAAAATAGAAGCGGTTTTTATATAAAAAAAGAGTGGATTTTAGTGTAATTTGTAAACTACAATTGTTTTGTCGTCACTTTGAGTAATGAGCTCTAAACCGCGTTCTCCATCCAATTTTTCTAAAGTAGCACTTGAGGTGCCAAAAACAGGGAAATTTGGAATTGATTTGGCTTGGCTATCAAAGAGGTAAACTTTTTTGGATTGTAAATCTGTTGTGGTAACGTAAATTTTGTCGTTTAGATAAAAAATTCTCGGCTCAGTATATTCGCCGTAATCTAAATCTAGTGTTCGTGATTTAATAATTAATCGATTTTCTCTTAGCGAAACCAACGTTTTACTTGTAGTTGTAATTTTATGATTGTCTGTAAGGTTGAGGTTTTTTGTGGTTAATCTTCCTCTTGTGTCAACCTGTACGAGTTCTCCAAGGGTATTGGTTGTTGTAAATTTATTTTGATATAGATAGATTTCGTTATTTGAAAAACGAATTTTATCTTTCACGTTAATTCTAACTTTACCTTGTCGGTTTAAAACTTGAAGGTTTTCGCCAGCTCCAAAGACAATATAATCCTTAGTTCCTATTCTAAAATGTTTTGGTTGTGAGTTAATATTAGAATCATTGGTTTTGTAGTTAAAACCACTGATAGATTGTCCTTTGGCATTGTACATTAGTAAGTTTTTACCTTGGGTAACTAATAGCCTATAATCCTTCTTTTTGTCGTAATCAAATACCGAAAGTGGTTGTGTAATAGCGTCATTAAATTTTAACGGAAAAGGAGATACGTCTTTGCCATTTCTGTCTAAAACATATAATCGGTTTGGTGTTGCAAAAGCTAACTGTAGTCTGCCGTTTTTGTACATATCTATTTGCTCAACTTGCCCTAAAACTTTGCCCTGTAATTGTTTTTTCCAAAGAATATTGCCAGAACTAGAAATAAGGTAAAGAACATTGTTAATGTCTTGTACTACAATGTCATGAGATTTGGATATGTGATTTTTAACGACTTGAGGCGGTGTTAAAATGGTCGCATCAAGTGAGGATGTAAATGTTTCTGTTACAGAGTTTGAAGCTGCTTTCTTTTTAAATTTTTGAATGACTCCGTTGATGTGCGTGTAGTTATCTTCACGAACAAACTGAACCGCATTNGCATTGTAACCTTTCATTGTTTTNCCTAAAATTTCGGAAAGGCCATCAGAATTTTTAAAGACAAATAATGAAGCTTCGTCACTTAAATCGTCATTAATACTTTGAAAAGCATCCGAATTTGCTAATGTGTTGTTGTTTAGCGCGTCAGTTAGAATTGATTTTAAGGTCTCTGTAGAATTGGTAAAAACTATAAAATTATCAAAGNCTGAAAAGTAATTGGCATTTTCAAAACTGATAAAAGGCTTTAGATTAGATTGGAAGAAGTTAGGATTGGTAAATTCATATATGTCAATATCTCTAAACGATTCTATATTAGATTTATCTTCAATAGCTTCTAAAATTAAATTTGTATCAAGTGAATGAAGGATTAGAGCATCCTCTATTAAAGCAATCTCGTTNGTGAAATTTAAGAATGTTTCAGAAGCTACTGTTGCTGTGCTATCTTTTAATTGGTTGTTATTGTCGTTAAAAACTGAAAAATCATTATAGGAAACACTAATTAAAGAATTCGTATTGTGTGGCGCAATAGAAGGGGTGTTAATTTTTTGTGGAATGGTATTTTTAAAACCATCAAGATAGTTGGTACTAGAATCTTTAGAGGTTAAAATGCCATTGTAATTTAAGCCTTTATCCGTATAGCCAATATCTAAAATTGTAAAGTTAGAATTGTCTTTATTCAAATCTTCTAAAAATAACAATTTAGAATAATTTGGTGTTTTTGATTTAAATAGGATAGAAGCTACCGATTTTTTGTCTGCAGTTTCAATTAATTTACTGAGCTTGGTGTTTTCGTTTTCAGAATTTAGGGTTTTTAAAAGTTCTAAACTATTTGAGCTAGCAAAAGTGTTACCTATAATCTTATGATAAATAACAGAGTCGTTTAATTGTGTCTTTTCAATTTTTAGGTCTGCTAAAGTTTCCGAAATATGATTAGAAATAGAATCTATAACAAATAATGTACTGTCGTTTTCGGTAAGAATTAAATAGTTTGAGTCATTAAGGGAAATATATACCTGTTTTGTGGTATTTAGAGTTTTTAGAATTTGTGAAGCACTTTGTAATTCTGTTGTGTATATGTTAGAGAGGATCTCATTGTTGTCTATGCTACTAATAAAATCACTAAGTTCATTAATTTGAATAATGACATTTGTTTCATTAGGAATGAATTTATAAGGTTGTTTGGTTTTGTCGTAGTTTTTTTGGCAAGCCAATACTAAGGTTAACAAAATCAATAAAAAACCAAGTCGCTTCATTAAAATAGAATATTTAGATTACAAATATAAAAAGTTATATGTTCAATTTGTATTGCTCTGGTAATAATCTAAATGATTTTCTATGGTATTTGGTAATACCGTATTTTTTAATAGCAACTCTATGCTCTTTTGTTGGGTAGCCTTTGTTTTGTTTCCAATTGTACATAGGAAATTCTTCGTGAATTTTTTCCATATACGCATCTCTATAGGTTTTNGCTAATACCGATGCGGCAGCAATACTTAAATATTTACTATCTCCTTTTANAATTGTTGAATGNGGAATGGATTCGTAAGGTTTAAATTTATTGCCATCTACAATAATANACTCTGGANCAATTTTTAATTGAGAAATAGCACCATGCATTGCTTTTATGGATGCATTTAGTATGTTGATACTGTCAATTTCTGTTTCAAATATATGTTGAAATGCAAATGCTGTAGCTTCTGTTTCAATAATNGGTTTTAATAGTGTTCTATTTTTTTNAGAAAGTTGTTTAGAGTCATTGAGTAAAATGTTTTTAAAAGAAGAAGGTAAAATGACAGCGGCAGCAGTAACAGGTCCNGCTAAACAACCTCTTCCTGCTTCGTCTGTACCNCACTCTAAGTTATATGTAGAAAACTGAATTTTTAAAGACAAAATGTTAAATTTTGAACAAAGTTAAAATTTTAACGCAACCCTTTTGCATTTTTTGCATCTAAGTGTTGAGTTAAATGTTTAAAACATTAGGAAAATGATTTATGCGATATGNTGACGAAATCGCAAAAGTATTAACATTTTTTTAGCAAAAACACTTGCTTATTTAATATTTAATTAGGATGTTTGCAACTAGACTAACTCAAATAATTGTTTTATGAAATTAAANTTAACATGGTTATTAACGCTTTTTATGGCGTTCGTGATGCAATTTTCTTTTGCACAAGAGAAAACTGTCACAGGTACAGTTACAACAGCTTCGGATGGTTTACCTCTNCCTGGTGCAAGTGTAATTGTAAAAGGGACCTCTAGAGGTCAACAAACAGATTTTGATGGTAAATTTACTATTAAGGTCAATCAAGGAGATGTTTTAGTAATATCNTACGTGGGTATGACACCTGGAGAAATTAGAATAGGTGCTGGTAGTACTTATGATGTTTCTTTAGAAGATGCTAGTACTCTTGATGAAGTAGTTGTTACAGGGTATAAAGGTGCTACAAATAGTGCTAAGATATCTTCATCTTTATCTACAGTAGATGCTGAATCTATAGAGCAAGTGCCAATTACATCTGTGGATCAGATGTTACAAGGTCAAGCTGCAGGTGTAAATGTAAGTACTGGTTCTGGTCAACCTGGACAAAGTGCTACAATTATTATTCGTGGTAGAAACTCTCTTAACGGTGATACTGAGCCATTATTTATTATTGATGGTGTGCCAGTTGATCAAGATAACTTCCGTAGTATAAACCAGAATGATATTGCTACTATGTCTGTATTGAAAGATGCTGCAGCAACTGCTATTTATGGTAACAGAGGTGCTGGTGGTGTAATCCTTATTACAACTAAGACTGGTAAGAAAGGTTCTGGTGTTCAGGTAAAATACAGATCTTTATATGGTATTTCTGAATTACCAAGTCCAAAGTTTTCTGTAATGAATACAACTCAGTATTTAACTTATCAAAGAGATTTATTACCAGGAACACAGTTAGGTGATGGTTTNTCAGATGAGCAAATTGCTGCTATGGCTAGACAAGCAGATACTAATTGGTCTGATATTTTATTACGTCANGGTAAAACTGAATCTCATGAGGTTACGGTAACGACTGGTGGTGAGAATATTACGTCGTTTACTTCTCTTCAATATTTCAAGCAAGAAGGAACAACGTTAGGTAGTGATTTACAACGTTTTTCTTTTAGAAATAACTTTAATGCAAATTCTGCAGATAATAAATTAAATTTCTCTACAAGTTTAACAGCTAACTACTCTGTAAGTAGTTTCGTTGTAGATGCACTTAGAGATTCAAATACTGGTGGTGATTTAGATAACCCATTCCTTGTGCCTTATGGAGCTTTACCTTATTTATCTCCATACAATCCAGATGGTTCAATTAATATTTGGGGTACAGGTCCTGCTGCTAATGGTGGGTCAGATGCTTATTTAGCAGATGGTTCAATAAATTATGCAGGAGTTGATGGTTTTAGAAACACACCTTTTATTGCTATGAATACCGCTGCTTTAGGTACAGATGAAGAGTCTGAAATTAAGGTTGTTGGTAGAATTGCTGCTGATTATAACTTTGCTAAAAACTTAACAGTTGGTACTTCTTTTGGTCTTGACTACACGAATAGAGCACGTTTATTTATAAACCCTCCAGGAAGTATTAGAAGTTTNAGAACACCTTCAGATGCTTCTTTAGAAAAAGGAACACAATTTGAAAGTTTTTATAGAGATGCTAATTTCATAACAAATGCATTTGTACGTTATGACAATAATATTACTGAAAAGTTAAACTTAAATGCAGCTGTTTTTGCTGAGTATAACTACTCTAATACGCAAGTAGGTAGTTTCCAAGCTTACGGATTAAATCCTGCTTTACCTGGTTCTGGTTCTGGTTTTTCTGATGGTGCAACGACTGAAGGAGCNAATAATGATGAGTATAATTATATACCTGTTGTAGGTTCAAGTGAGTCAGAATTAGCTTTAGCTTCTGTATTCGCAACACTTGATTTAGATTATGATAATCGTTTTGGTTTTTCTGCTTCTATTAGAAATGATGCTACTTCTCGTTTTGTTGAAAACAGAGATGGTATTTTCTGGTCTGTTGCTGGTAGATGGAATATAGATAACGAAAGCTTTATGCAAGATGTTGATTGGTTGTCAGTTTTAAAACTGCGTGCTAGTTATGGTGTTGTAGGTAACCAAAATGTTGGTGGAAGATATATTGGTTTACAAACTGTAGGTGCCGGTAGTGGTGGTTACCAGTTAACAAACTCTTATGCATTAGGTGCTTTAATTGACCCAGCTATTCAATGGGAAACTTCTAACCAGTTTAATGTTGGTTTAAGTTTTGGATTCTGGCAAAAGAGATTATCGGGTGAATTAGATTANTATAGTAATTTAACTACAGATTTATTTGCAAATAAATTGTTATCTACTGCAGGTACAGGATCTGCTTCTGTTACAACAAACGTTGCAGATATGAGTAACAAAGGTGTTGATTTACAAATTTCTTATGATNTATTAAGAAAATCATCAACTAATAACTGGTCTATTACTNTAAATGCTAATGCTAACTACAATAAAAACCTTGTAGAATCTTTACCAGGTGAATTTACTGGTAATACNTTAAGAATTGCAGAAGGTTATTCAGCTAATACTTGGTATATGGTAAGATGGGCNGGTGTTAACCCAGCTAATGGTGAGCCTTTATATTTAGATGCAAATGGTGATTTAACTAATGAGTATGATTTTGATAACAACGCGGTTTATTTAGATAAAAACTTCGATCCTACTTACACAGGTGGTTTCGGTGCAGATATTAGCTATAAAGGATTTGCGTTAAATACATTATTTGCTTTTCAAGCAGATCGTTGGAAAAATAATGGTTCTTTAGCACTTATTGAAGATTCTAGTTTAGGTGGAAACTTAAACCAATCTACATCAATGCTAAACGCTTGGACTACACCAGGACAAATTACAGATGTACCTGCTTTATCTTACGGTGGTGTACGTGCAATTAGAGGTGANAGAAACTTAGAAGATGCATCTTTCTTAAGATTAAGAAACATATCTTTATCTTATAATGTTGCTAGCGAAGTATTAGAGAAAACAAAAATGTTTACTGGTGTTCGTATTTTTGTTCAAGGTACTAACTTGTTTACTTGGACTAAATTCCAAGGATTTGATCCAGAAGGTACAACAGCTTCAACATTTTTCGAATATCCTGTAGCTAGAACTTATAGTTTAGGATTTGATATAACGTTTTAAAAAAAAAAAATATGAAAAAACATTTAGCAATATTAACTTTAGTTATCACAACAGCCTTTGTGAGTTGTAGTGATCAGTTAGACAGATATCCGATTGATTCTTTAGTAGAAGAAACGGCTTACAATACAGTTACAGACCTTCAGTATGGACTTAATGCTGTTATTGGTAATTATAACTATAATTATATCATTGGTTTCAATTCCCTTTTTACAGATAATACGCAATTAGGAATTGATAATGGGGGGCAAGACGTACCTTATCATAATCAAGTTTTGAATCCTGGTTCAGCTGCTATTAATGGTAATGCGGTGCTATGGTTTAGTCGTTATTCTAATATTAACGACATGAATAGACTGTTAGTTTCAGCAAGTACTATTACGCCAAGTGCTGATGAATTAGATGCATATAATAATATTTTAGCGCAAACGTATGCATTTAGAGCATTAGCGCATTATGAATTATTATTATACTATGGTTTAGATCTTACAGATGATTCAGCNTTAGGNGTACCTTACGTTGATTATGTATCTTCAGANGCTACACCTGCTAGNGATACTGTAGGAGATGTTGTAACTAGAATTAACGAAGATTTGGATCAAGCTTTAGCTTTATTCCCAGNTGGTACAAATGATATCAATTTTGCAACACCTGATTTTGTAACTTTTTTAAGAGCTAGAATGGCTTTAGAAACTGGTGATAATCTTGGTGCAATTAATTTATGTAATTCATTAATTGCAGATTATCCATTAGCAGATGTTAGTCAGTATTATGGAATGTTTAATGAAGATGCTGATAAAACAGAAGTTGTTTTTAACTATGATAATGTTCAAGGATCAGACTATGCGATTAATTTCCTTTGGAATTTCTCTGGNCAAGGCCCTAAATACGAGATATCTAACGAGTTGTATAGTCTATATGACGATAATGATATTAGAAAAACAGTTATTTTAGATCCAGTTAGTGATATAGATGAAGGGGTATTAGTTATTGGTAAATATCCTATCAATGCAGATACACAAGCAATCAATGATTTTAAAGCTATGAGAATCTCTGAAATCTATTTAATTAGAGCAGAGGCATATGCTAAAACAACTCAATTCGATCTTGCTGCTGATGATGTAAATGCTGTTCGTGCTGCTAGACATACTGTAGCTGTAGATGATGTGGAGTATGATTCTTTACTTGAAGCTATAGAAGGTATTATTGCCGAAAGAAGATTAGAATTAGCTTTTGAAGGTCATAGATATACCGATATCAAGAGAGTTAGAGCGATAACTAGTAAAGGTATAGAGCGATCAGAAGATTTAGGTGATTGTGATGGTGCAGCTCCATGTAGCTTACCAGCATCTTCTAATGAGTTTATTTTACCAATACCTCAAGGTGAGCTTAATGGTAATCCTGTTATTAGAGAACAACAAGCACCAGGTTATTAATCAAAAAAAAACAAAATATTATTATGAAAAATTTATTCAAATTATTCCTCATTTGTTTGCTTATCGTTTCTTGTGAAGAAACAGAGCCAATCTTATTTGATGGAACTACAGCTGTAGGATTTTCGGAAGCTGTTGTTGATTTAAGTATACCAGAAGGTGGTATAACGTCAACAGTTTCTATTATTTCTACAACTACAAGTTCAGAATCGCGAACTTTTGATGTAACCGTGGTTGATACACAAGGTTTAGAAGCTAGTGACTATTCAATAGGAACTGCTACAATACCAGCGGATTCATATGAAGGTACTCTAGATGTAACTTTTAACTATGATGGTTTAGAGGACTTTACACCTTATGTATTAACTGTAGCTTTAGAAGTTCCTGGAGGTGGTAGTGCATTTCCTCCAATATCTTTCAACCTTTTGAAAGAATATGATATTGATACATTTGTTTGTGGAGATTTTAAACTTAGTATTGTGGTAGATAATTATGGATCTGAAACAACTTGGGATATTAAAGATTCTACAGGAGAAGTCGTAGCTTCAGGTGGTCCATATGATGATGAAGCAGCGGGTACAGAATATGTTTCTAATATCTCTTTACCAGGAGGTGATTATACCTTTACAATCTATGATGATTATGAAGATGGTCTATTTGACGGTAGTAATACAGGAACATACAATTTATATTGTGCTGAACAAACAGTAGTGTCTTATGCATCTGGTAGTGGTAACTTTGGAGCTTCAGAATCAACTGATTTTACTGTAGTAGAATAATAATTTATAAAAAACGTATCTTATGAAAAAAATAATAAAATTATTACCAATATTACTTCTTGTTTTTGCATTCAGTTGTGGAGACGATGATTTTTCTGAAAATTTCACAGCTGATGATCCTACAACAGGATGGGTAGAGTTTGCAACTCCTAATACAGGAACGACTATCTCTGCATCTACGGAAACATTATCATTACCTGTTAGCCTACGTGTTCCTGTGTACAAAAATGGTTTAAATGTGTCTTATACAATACAGGCTGTAGAAGGTGATTATACATCTATTTTAACAACTGACGATACTTTAACTTTTACACCTGATCCTTCTGGAGCTAATGGTAATACTAGAGTGAAGAGTATTGATTTACATTTTGAAAATGTAGCAGATTTAACTGATCTTGTTGTTTTTGATGTAGTTTTAACTGCTGTAGATGTAAATGGTGTATCTATAGGTGTTGATGATGAGAGTATTACATCATATAGAGTTTCTACACCTTGTCCTATTAATATTTCTGATAGTTACAATGTAGAAGTATCAGCTCTTGGTGGTGCGGCTCCTTCTCATACTGTAGATTTTACTCCAGTTGGACCTAATCAATATTCATTAGCGTCTACTTGGGGACCAAACTTTGTAGGTTGGGCTACAGGAGATGATAGCTTCAATGGGCAATACCCTTATCCAGGATTTATCATTGTTAATGATGATTTAACTGTAGATCTTATCTCAGATGATCCTCTTTCTCCAGATGGTGGAACTGGTACTTATGATAGTTGTAATGATGTATTTATCATTACTTTAACTCAAGGAGTATTTACAACAGATTTTACTGTAGATTTAATAATGACAGCTGCTGAGTAAGTTGTATTATTAATTAAATATCAAAGAGCCCGCTTTTCGCGGGCTTTTTTTATGAGCATTTTTAAATATTACATTTAACTGTAATATTTAATATTCTTTTAATTTGTTTACGTTGAGTGTAGTTTTAGTTTGTTTTAATCCTTAAGTCAGCTTTAATATAATTATTTTGTTGTTTAATTATGTTTAAAATATTATGCCGTTATTATAAATTTGTTAACAGCTTTATTTTTATATAATAAATAATTAAACATATATTTGTACGTTACTCTTCGTATTTCCTAGTTTAAAAGAGTATTCTTCAAAAAAAAAAAAAATGAAAAAAAATTATCTCTATGTAGCTGTTGCATTAATTTCAGCAATATGCACATCCCAAACTTCGCAAGAATTTGCAAAAATCACTTCTAAATATGATAAAGAAAAAACAAATGCTGTTATAGAATATCTAGGTTTAGAATATCAAAAACAAGAACGTCGCGTTAAGGCATATTTAGAATCACTTAGTTCTGAAGAGCGTGCTAAAATAAATGAAAGTACATTAGTAGATATAACTCCAGAAGGTGAGCTATTACACATTGTTCCTACTAATAATCATGCTGCAATAACTATGAAAGTAGATAGGTTATATCAAGGCGGTTCTTTGGGCTTAGATTTAGCTGGGCAGAACATGGTTGCAGGTGTATGGGAAGCACAAAATGGATATNCNCTTCCATTTCATCTTGATTTGGTTGGGAGATTAACTGTCATTGATGGNGGTGGTCCAAGTACTTTTCATGCTACGCACGTTACTGGAACAATAATCAGTTCTGGGGAGAACTTTATTGGAAACCTTGGTAGAGGTATCGCTTATGAAGCTAGTGCTTTGGTAGCTAATAGTGCTAATGATTCACAAGAAATGGCAACACAGGCCGCTGAAGGACTTTTAGTGTCTAATCATTCTTATGGTTTGTCTGCAGAGAACTTGTCGGTATCTGCATTTGGTGCTTATATTAATAGTTCGTTTAATTTAGATTTAATAACAAGTAACAACCCTTATTACTTACCAGTGGTGTCAGCAGGTAATGATAGGGATGATTATGTATTGTATAATCCTTCACAAGGTGGGTACGATTTGTTAACCGGTTTTTCTACTTCAAAGAATTCAATTACATCAGCAGCTGTTCAGGAAGTACTTAATTATTCACGTCCTGGTGATGTTATAATGTCTACATTTAGTAATTGGGGGCCAACAGATGATGGTAGAATTAAACCAGATATCTCTTCTCAAGGTGTAGATGTAAGATCTACTGTTGAAACAAGTAATACGGCCTATGGTCTTAGTTCAGGAACATCAATGTCTGCTCCTACAATTACAGGACTATTGTTNTTATTGCAACAGCATTATAACGATGTAAATTCAGAGTTTATGNTAGCTGCGACAGCAAAAGGTTTATTGTTACATACAGCTGACGAAGCTGGATCTTCACCTGGACCAGATTATAGATTTGGATGGGGCTTGGCNAATGGAGAGAAAGCAGTAGAAACTATAACTAATAACGGNGTTAATTCTCATATAGAGGAGTCAAGTATAAACAATACAGAAACTAAAACTTTCAATATATTGGCAACAGGTGATGAGCCGTTGAAGGTTTCAATTTCTTGGACAGAACCAGTTGGTACAGTTATAAATAATGATGAAAATAATAGAACCGCTCAGTTAGTTAACGATTTAGATGTTAAATTAACTATGGATGGTACAGATTACTTTCCTTGGAAGTTAAGTCCTATTAGTCCTTCTACTGGTGCAACAAGAAATTCTACAAATGATGTTGATAATTTTGAAAAAATAAAAGTAGATAATCCTATTAGTAATGACGTTTATACAGCAACCATTACTCATAAAGGTACTTTATCTGGTGGCTCACAAAATTACAGTCTTGTAATAACAGGAGGTATCTTAACAGATTTAAGTGTTGAAGAACAAGATGCACTTAAAACTGATATTGTGATTTACCCAAATCCTGCTAATGATATAGTTACAATTAAAAGTCGTACAACAAGTCAGTTTAAAAATTATAAAATTATTGATAATATTGGAAGAGTAGCTTTAGAAGGTAATTTTGAGTCTAATTCTAATACACCTCAGATTAATGTTTCTCAAATTTCTAAAGGAATATATCACCTTATGGTGTTTTCAGAAACAGGTGTGTTTACTCAAAAATTAATAAAAATGTAGAAAGAAAAAACTGTGCTAACTGTTGTTTACACAGTTTAAGGTTTCAATTATAAAAAACCAGAGAATTGATATTCTCTGGTTTTTTAATTTTTTAATAACGGAAATGTTGTTGTACCCAACCATAGTTTAGTTTTAAATTATAGATATGGTAAGTTTAATATCGGTATTGTTGAAACGATACTAATCATATTCTGTAATTAATTAAAGAAGATAAAGATTCTTATACTAAATNTAAATTTNTACGACCTTTAAAAGCAAGTACGAAATTTAAAATATTATTCAAGGAGTTAAATTAATGTTTAAGATATTTGTGGCAGATTGGGATTTAGAAATAGTAACTGATTTGCTCTAAGATTTAGTGAAATGATTATCTTAAATAGTACATCAGTTTCATATATGTAAATCATATCTCTGAAGTTAATAATTGAACATTTTATATATTTCTTTTTAAAGAACAACCAATTTGTTTTAAAGGCAAATAATCAGTGCTGCCTTTTTTATGTTAAGTAAAGTATAATTTTATATTTGTAAACAATAAAATATGATTTACTTTGTTTGAAAATGATACAGTCTTAAATGCAAATTAAATATTATTACATACTTGTTTTTTTTCTTTTTGTAACTAGTCTTGGAGCACAGGTTAAGCTTAAAGAAAAGACGACTCAAAATACGCAGGGTAATTTTGGTAAGGATTCTACCGTAACAAACCGTTCTAAAGGTTTTAAGGAAGTAGCTACTGTAGATATGTATTTGCAATTTAATAATGAGCTAGATTCAATACCCGTTGATACCACCTTAGCAATTAAAAAAGATTACAAATTTAATTACTTGCAGAAAGATAATTTTGGCTTAATGCCCTTTGCTAATATTGGTCAAACATATAATACACTTAGTTTCGATGCTTCAGAAAATAAAACCAAACCTAGTTTTGGAGCAAGAGCCAGGCATTTCAACTATTTAGAACATGAAGATATTAGATTTTTTGAAGTTCCAACACCTTGGACACGCCTAACTTATAAAACAGCTTTTGAACAAGGACAGCTCTTAGATGCTTTTTTTACAGTTAATTTATCTAAGCAGTTTAATTTTTCACTAGCATATAAAGGATTAAGGTCGTTAGGAAAGTATCAAAATTCGTTAACCAGTTCAGGTAATTTTCGTTTTAATTTAAAGTACAACACAAAAGACAAAAGGTATACTGCCAAAGGATATATAGTAATGCAAGATTTACTAAATCAAGAAAATGGTGGAATCAAAACTGAGGACCTTGAGAATTTTGCCTCAGGTAATGAAGAGTTTTTGGACAGGTCTGTGTTTGATCCTAATTTTGAGAACGCAGAAAACGTGCTTGAGGGGAAGCGTTTTTATTTTGAACACTCTTATAAAATTACAAAAGAGAAGGATTCTTTAAGTAACAATAGACTTTCGCTAATTAATAAAGTTTCTTTTGAAGACAAGTTCTTTCAGTTTAGCCAGGATGTGGCAGTGACGGATTTCTTTGGAGATGTTTTTTCTAATAGTATTAATGACAGAGTAACATTAGAAGACTTTAGAACTTCACTTGGACTAAGCTATTCTAATAATACATTAGGTCAAGTTGGATTTGCATTAAACTATACAGATATTAATTATGGTTATAATAGTGTTGTGTTATTTCCAAATCAGCAATCAATACCTAATAGAATTGTGGCCAATTTTATAGGAATAGAAGGAACATATTCAAAAGCTTACAATGGGTTTAATCTTTCGGGACGTGGAAATTTAAATTTATCAGACACATTTGTCGGTAGTTTTTTGGATGGAACAATTAGTTTGAAGTTAAATGAAGATATAGCACTGTCTGGAGGTATTACAATTAACTCTAGACTTGCCAATTATAACTATTTATTATATCAAAGTGACTATATCAATTATAACTGGTATAATTTTGATGACTTCAAAAATGTAAATACACAACAGATAAAGTTTAGTTTAGAATCACAAAAGTTGTTTAATGCTTATTTCGATATATCCAATATAGATAATTACACCTATTTTAATTTAGAGGAAACAATAGATCAAGTTAATGTTATTAGACCAAAGCAATATAATAAGCCACTTCAATATTTAAGGATAAAACTTCAGAAGGAATTTAAAGTCGGCAATTTTGCATTAGATAATACAATAATGTATCAAAACGTAGTTAGTGATGATAATGTTTTAAATGTGCCAGATTTTATAACTCGAAACACCTTGTATTATACCAATCAGTTATTCAAAAAGTCAATGACGCTTCAGNCAGGTGTAACTCTAAATTACTTTACAGCTTATAATATGAATGGTTATGATCCTTTATTGGCAGAATTTTATACTCAAAATAATACTGAGTTAGGTGGTTTTCCAAGGCTAGACTTTTTTATTAATGCTAAAGTGAGACAAACCCGTATTTTCTTAAAAGCAGAACACTTTAATTCTTCATTTACTGGATACGATTATTTTTCGGCTCCGAATCAACCCTATAGAGATTTCATTATTCGTTTTGGATTAGTATGGGATTTCTTTCTGTAAAAGACTAAGACATTTTTTTCTATTAATAGAAGTATGTCTAATATCATTCTTACTTACTTGTTTTTAATTATATAATATGAGAATGTATTATATATAAGTCCTACTTATATAGTCTATCTAATTAAGGACAGCTGTTTCCATGGCTACTTCACGTATGTGTTATAGTTATGAGTTGTTAATAGTAGAGTTTCCTTATAAGAGTTTAAAGGTTACTAGCCTCTTTATTATATAAAACCAAAAAAAGAGAGATTCTAAAATAGTGGTTTCAAGGCAATTAAAAAAAGATTAAAATAAAAAGTAAAAAGGTGTTGTGGGAATGAAAAAGGGTTT
>JGI24723J26617_10001337_pt1 | contig 21904 bp, 23 predicted proteins | sample Cruoilmetagenom6_FD_26617 | JGI IMG/M metagenome (IMG submission 26617)
CTGTGATTGCAGATGGCGGTATCAAGTTTTCAGGTGACTTTTCCAAAGCGATTGCCGCCGGCGCGCATTGCGCCATGGTGGGGTCGATGTTGGCTGGCACGGATGAAGCCCCGGGTGAGATTATTCTTTATCAGGGCCGCAGCTTTAAATCGTTTCGCGGTATGGGCAGTGTTGGCGCCATGGCGCGTGGTTCTGCCGATCGCTATTTCCAAAAAGAGGCCAGCACCGACAAGTTGGTTCCCGAAGGGATTGAAGGCCAAGTGCCCTATAAAGGTAGTGTCACATCCGTTGTGCATCAGATGATCGGCGGTTTGCGGGCGTCTATGGGTTATACGGGCTGTGCAACCGTGGATGAGATGCGCAAGGATTGCAATTTCGTGAAAATCTCGGGTGCGGGGCTGAAGGAAAGCCATGTGCATGATGTGCAGATNACGCGTGAAAGCCCGAATTACCGGATTGGGTAAATGACCCCGAATGCGCGCTATGCGGCATCAGTTGATATACTTGAACGTATTCTAACGGGTGAACCTGCCGAAAAGACCCTAACCAACTGGGCGCGCTCCAACCGTTATGCGGGGTCGAAAGATCGCGCGGCAGTGCGGGATATCGTGTTTGACTGTCTGCGCCGGAAACGGTCGTTGATGCATCTTGCAGGTTTCGATGGCTCACGCGGGCTCGTGGCAGGGCATATACTGGCTGCGGGGCAGGCCGTGGGGGATGTTTTTACGGGCGAACGTTTTGCCCCGGAGATACTAAGCACGACAGAACAAATTAGTTTGGATCGGCTGAATGAAGTTCCATCCGACGCGGTGCGTCTGGATGTTCCCGATTGGATATTGCCAAAGCTGCGTGAAAGCCTTGGGGATGCTTTCGAAGCCAACTTGTGTGCCTTGCAAACCCGTGCGCCACTGGATTTGCGTGTGAATCAGAAGAAAGCAAATGTTGTCGAAGTGCAGCAATCTTTGGCAAAAGACGATATAGAAACCATTTCTGTTACAATTGCCCCGAACGTATTGCGCGTGACCCGCAACCCCAGACGTGTGGCATTAAGTGCGGCCTATCGGGATGGCTTGGTGGAAATTCAGGATGCAGGTGCGCAAGCGATTGTGGCAGAGCTGCCTCTGGACGGTGTGAAAACCGTGTTAGATTATTGCGCGGGCGGTGGCGGCAAAACGCTGGCTGTGGCGGCATCTATGGGCGGGGACGCCCGGTTTGAAGCCTATGATCAAAACAAAGCACGGATGAATGATTTGCCTGCGCGGGCAAAACGGGCGGGAGTATCCGTTCGGACATTGCAAGTTGATCCGGTTTTGACAGATAAAACATATGATCTTGTGATGCTGGATGTGCCGTGTTCCGGTACGGGGGCATGGCGGCGTAATCCGGATGGAAAATGGCGGTTTACGGATGCGGATTTACACGACCTGCAAGAAGTTCAGGCAAGGATTTTGAATGCTGCGCAAAAATTGGTCGCAAGCGGGGGGGTGCTGGCCTATATCACGTGCTCTTTATTATTTGATGAAAACGAAGCACAAGTCGCGGCATTCTTGACGGATCATAAGGTATGGCGCACAATTAAAAGCAAGCGGTTCAATTGTGGAACCGACACGGACGGATTTTTTCTGACGTTATTTGAAAAAGAACTTTAGACTGCGTTTCGATCCGGCTTGCATTTAATTTGCAGATTAACAAGGGGATCGCATATGCAACTTTTTGTATCAAAAGCCGTAAAACTGTTTCAACTGGATTGGCGAATTTCTCTACTGCTTATAAGTTTTATTTTAGTGCTTTTCGTTGCCATGCCACTTTTGCCTGCTGAATTGAGGATGATTGCATTGTTGATCCCGTTCAGTGTTTTTGCAACAGCAGCTTTCACTTATTGGATGGTTGCATCATCTGCGAAAAAACAGGTGGTGTTAAAACACGCCATATTGAAAACACCAAAACTGACGGCACTTTCAAAAGTATCACCGATATCGGTGCAGGAATTATTCGATGATCTGCCCATTGCTTTGTTACGGCTAGCCGAAGACGGCACCATCAAACAAACCAATCAGTTTTCCCGTAATATTCTGGGCATCAAAGAGGGCGCAAAACCGAATCTTTCGGAAATCGTTTCGGGTCTTAGCTGTCCTGTACCCGACTGGTTGGGTGAATTTAGCCAGCGCGCGGTTGGTGGTAAGCCAAAATTGGTTCAGGTTATGGGGCCGAAATCGGAAGTGTTTTTGGATGTATCCCTGATCAGCATGAATCCCAAAGGCGGGTCTGATCTGATTGCCGTGATTAGCGATGCAACCGAATTGAAAACATTAGAGGCGCAGTTCGTACAAAGCCAGAAAATGCAGGCCATTGGCCAATTGGCAGGTGGTATCGCACATGATTTCAACAATCTTCTGACGGCAATATCGGGATATTGTGATTTACTTTTATTGCGCCATGACAAAGGGGACCCGAATTACAGTGATCTGGTTCAAGTCAGCCAGAATGCGAACAGGGCAGCGGCACTTGTAGGACAATTGTTGGCTTTTTCACGCAAACAAACACTGCAACCCAAAGTTCTGGATGTAGACGAAGCATTGGCCGGTATGACCCATTTACTAAACCGCCTTGTGGGTGCAAAGATTGATCTGACGCTGATCCATGCGGAAAACCTACCGCGCGTTTATGCGGATATACGACAACTGGAACAGGTTATTATGAACCTAATCGTCAATGCGCGTGATGCGATATCGTCATGTGGGCAGGTGGAAATTTCTACTGATGAAGTGTATTTTGGTGAAGACGCCATCATTGAACAGGCTCATATCCCCAAAGGACGATATGTGGAAGTCAAAGTACAAGACAGCGGCGGTGGCATTGACCCCAAAAACCTTTCGTATATCTTTGATCCGTTTTTCACCACCAAGGATGTGGGGGAAGGTATAGGGTTGGGGCTGTCCACGGTTTACGGCATTGTCAAACAGACCGGCGGATTTATTTTTGCTGAAAGCAATGTGGGGGCAGGCACTACCTTTCGTGTACTTTTACCTGTTACAGAGCATGTGGATGAGCCCGTTGAAATTAACCCGATTATGGCAAACTATGCGGTAAAGTCTTTGCAGGGATTAACCGTTTTACTGGTGGAAGATGAGGTGGCTGTCCGCAATTTTGCCGCGCGTGCGCTGGCAATGCAGGATATAGACGTGTTGGAAGCGGGTACGGGTGAAGAAGCTTTATCATTGTTAAAAGATCCGGATTTGAAAATTGATGTTATTGTGTCGGATGTGGTGATGCCGGGGCAAGATGGCCCGACATGGGTGCGTACGGCATTAAAAGACCGCCCTGATGCAAAAGTTGTATTCGTGTCGGGTTACGCCGAGGAGACTTTTTCTAAAGAATTTGGTGAAATTACGGGCGCGCGGTTTTTATCTAAACCGTTCACCTTGTCCAAGCTGATCCAAACTGTTCACGATATGTGTCAGACTGCCAATAACTTTTGAACGATTTTCCGGTTGGAAAAAACGGCTGTTTCCGGTTCTTTGCAAGCGCAAGACGTATTGAAGCGGTTCAATGTCGCGTAATATTACGTAGTTTTTATTGCATTAACAGTTCCTTAACCAAGAGTGCCTATCGTAAGTCTTATGCAAACTGACCGTTCGAATTTTAATGTAAAGTTTTGCAAAAAAGTAGAAATGTAAAATTTTCCTTGAAATGTTCTCTTTTTGGTCTCATAAGGTAAATTGGAACATTATAAGAACAAACCAGTCGTTGTCGCTAAGGGCACGATGTGAAATAAAGGGTGAAAATATGGGCGCGACTTTACTAGATATGAACGATAAAAAAGCAATGGATAAGCAAAAAGCATTAGAAGCGGCCTTGGGCCAGATCGAACGCCAGTTTGGCAAAGGTTCAGTTATGAAACTGGGCCAAGACAGTGCTGCACTGGATATTGATGCAACATCAACAGGGTCTTTGGGGCTGGATATTGCATTGGGCATAGGTGGATTGCCAAAAGGCCGTATCATTGAAATTTACGGACCGGAAAGCTCGGGTAAAACGACGTTGGCGTTGCATGCGATCGCTGAAGCGCAGAAATCGGGCGGGATTTGCGCCTTTGTCGATGCAGAGCATGCGCTTGACCCAGTTTATGCCAAAAACTTGGGTGTGGATCTGGATGAATTGCTGATCTCGCAACCCGATGCGGGAGAACAGGCTTTGGAAATTACCGATACATTGGTGCGTTCGGGCGCTGTTTCCATGGTGATCGTCGATTCGGTTGCCGCCTTGACACCCAAGGCAGAGCTTGAAGGTGATATGGGCGATCATCAGGTGGGTGCACAAGCACGTCTGATGTCGCAAGCAATGCGCAAGCTGACAGGCTCTATTTCGAAATCCGGTTGTATGGTGGTTTTCATCAACCAGATCCGTATGAAAATCGGCGTGATGTTTGGCTCACCTGAAACCACGTCGGGTGGTAATGCGTTGAAATTCTATTCATCCGTTCGCCTTGATATTCGCCGTATCGGTGCAATTAAAGACCGTGANGAAGTTGTCGGCAATCAGACCCGTGTTAAAATTGTGAAGAACAAAGTGGCGCCGCCCTTTAAACAGGTCGAATTTGACATCATGTACGGGCAGGGGATTTCCAAACGCGGTGAATTGATCGATCTGGGCGTGAAGGCCGGATTGGTTGAAAAATCCGGATCGTGGTTTTCCTACGGTGATCAACGTATTGGGCAGGGACGAGAAAACGCCAAGACCTATCTGAAAGAAAATCCGCGTATGGCTTTGGATATCGAAGATAAAATTCGGGCCGCTCACGGGCTGGATTTCGATATGTCGGTTGAAGAAGCCAAGCTGGCCAAAAAAGATGACGACGACGCAGTTGTAGAACTGTAAGTGCAAGTTGTTTCAGGCCGCGGTAAAATCACGGCCTGAATATCTGTATCAGCTTATTGCTTTTGCAGCTCAAGTTCACCAGTATTCGGGCCGCTTACTGATCCTTTTAGCCAGTAAGAATCATTCGACGACAGCGATATTTTTTCCTTAAGAGTAAAATCGGCGCTGGTTTTGATCTGGATTTTGTTACTATTGCCTTTCACACATATGTACCTGTTAATGTTGGATGTTCGTCATAATTAATGCCTAGAATATAAGCCGTGCCAGTTATTTTTTTGCCTTTTCCCATAAGATTGTAGATCACGGGTGTATTAGCGATTGATAAAATGCCCAACCCATTTCCCTGAGATATGTTGGCTGACTTGATCAATAGAAACGGGCGCTGCAGCCCCGATCTGGCTCATTGTAAAAAAACTTAAGGTAGCAAATCCAACTTTAGATGCTGTTTTGATTAAAGTTTTTCATGTAAAATTCCTTATGATAATAAACGTTTCTCGATACGGATTATTGAGCATTGCTAAAACTATTGTGTCAATAAGTTTCGATAATAGATAACCGGTGCCAAGAAAAATAATCAAAAAGCTTTACAGTGCGCGAAAATGATGGCTTCTCATGCTTGTGTAATTTTAGGAGAAGATAATGGATATAAGTCTTTGGCTGACCTTTGTTGCCGCATCAATCGTGTTGTTGATTATCCCCGGTCCGACAATTCTTTTGGTGTTAAGCTATGCCTTAAGCCAGGGGCGGGCAGTCGCATTGGCAACAGCCGCAGGAGTTGCCCTTGGCGATTTTATAGCAATGAGCGCGTCATTGTTGGGGCTCGGCGCTTTAGTTCTTGCCTCGGCCGAGTTATTCCTCACCCTGAAGTGGATCGGGGCAGGCTACCTGATTTATCTGGGCATAAAACTTTACCGTAGTGCGGCGGGGGCAAGCCTTGCGGATCTAACCGCGAAATCCGCCTTGCCTGCGCGCGGTGTGTTCGGTCACGCAGCCACTGTAACGGCGCTTAATCCCAAATCCATCGTGTTCTTTATCGCATTTGTTCCACAATTTATCCGTACCGAAAGCCCGTTATTGCCGCAGTTCATCATTTTGACCGTAACTTTTGTCGGTCTTGCAGCCCTTAACGTACTGGCTTACGCATTACTTGCAGACCGTTTGCGCGCGCGCATTGCACGCCCTTCGGTTATCGCGGGCCTATCGCGCATTGGCGGTTGTGCTTTGATTGCAATGGGTCTTGTTACGGCTATGTTTAGACGCACGGCTGCATGATGGACGTTATGAAGCAAGTCACAATGGCAGAATTGCAAGCTGCGCTGCCGGATGTTCTGGCAGCCCCCAAAGACAACGCTTCGATAGAGCAGTTGTGTTTGCGCCCTGATTTCGGCGAACGCAATTTTGTCGATAAAATGCAACTGACCCGTGAATTCGGTATCCCCGGCGAGCGTTGGAACTATGCACCGTGGCTAAAGCTGGACAACGGCAAGGCCGATCCACGCATTCAGGTTTCTATTTTGGGCACCCGTGTGTTGGATTTGGTTTGGCGGGATAGGATCAATACACCTAACCCCGGCGACAGTTTTATGGCCGATATGGACTTTTCCGAAGCGAATATGCCTGCGGGAACATTGCTGAATATCGGCAGCGCCACTTTGCGCGTTACCGACAAATTCAATGATGCTTGTGTGAAGTGGAAAGTGCGCTACGGTAAGGACGCCAAGGACTGGATCGTGATGCCGGAAAATATCCGCCATCGCCTGCGCGGGGCATTATGCGAAGTTGTGCGTGACGGCTGGGTGAAAACCGGTGATTTAATCCAAAAAGCTTAAGCCTGTGGACACCTTCCAAGCCCTTGGCTAAAACGCATGAAACGACTTTAGCGGAAAAGCCAAATGACCAGTGTAAACGACATTCGTTCAACCTTTTTGAACTTCTTTGACACGAACGACCATCAGGTCGTCGATAGCTCGCCCCTTGTGCCGCGCAATGATCCAACATTGATGTTTGTGAATTCCGGTATGGTGCAATTCAAGAACCTGTTCACGGGGCAGGAAAAGCGCGATTATGTCCGCGCAACATCGGCGCAAAAATGTGTGCGCGCCGGCGGCAAGCACAATGACTTGGACAATGTCGGTTACACGGCACGCCACCACACGTTTTTTGAAATGCTGGGGAATTTCTCTTTTGGCAACTATTTCAAGGAACAGGCAATTATGTATGCCTGGGATCTGATCACCAAAGATTTCGGCATCGACAAAAACCGACTTTATGTCACGGTTTATCATACAGATGATGAAGCGGCTGGCATCTGGAAAAAATACGCAGGACTGCCGGATGACCGCATTATTCGCATAGCCACGGATGATAATTTTTGGCGCATGGGGCCAACGGGGCCGTGTGGCCCGTGTACCGAGATTTTCTATGATCATGGGGATCATATTTGGGGCGGCCCGCCCGGATCACCAGAGGAAGACGGTGATCGATTTATCGAGATTTGGAATCTTGTGTTCATGCAGAACGAACAATTTGCCGACGGCACATTGGTGCCGCTGGATATGCAATCGATTGATACCGGCATGGGGTTGGAACGGATTGCGGCCCTGTTGCAGGGCAGCCATGACAATTACGATACGGACCTGTTCAAAGATTTGATTGAAGCATCGTCGCAGGCGACGGGCGTAGACCCTTACGGTGATATGAATGTCAGCCACCGTGTGATTGCGGATCATCTGCGGTCAACCTCGTTTCTGATCGCCGACGGTGTTTTACCATCAAATGAAGGGCGCGGTTATGTGCTGCGTCGCATCATGCGCCGTGCCATGCGCCATGCGCATCTTTTGGGTGCGAAAGATCCCGTGATGCATCGTCTTGTACCGGCTTTGGTAAAACAGATGGGGCAGGCCTATCCTGAGCTTAGCCAAGGCCAGGCCATGATCGAAGAGACGTTGCTGCTGGAAGAAACCCGTTTCAAAACCACGCTGGATCGCGGTTTGAAGCTATTGGAAGATGAAGTTTCCGATCTGGAAACGGGTGGATCATTACCCGGCGCGTCTGCGTTCAAACTATATGACACATACGGTTTTCCGCTGGATTTAACCCAAGATGCTTTGCGCGAAAAAGGGTTTGCGGTGGATACGGACGGTTTCAACGCAGCCATGGATGAACAAAAGGCCAAAGCGCGTGCTGCATGGTCCGGTTCAGGTGACGCTGCGGATGAAAGCATCTGGTTCGATGTGGCCGAAGAACAGGGCGTAACCGAGTTTTTGGGTTATGACACTGAAATTGCCGAAGGGCAGATTATGGCTGTTACTGCGGACGGGGCACTGGTTGATGCCGCGGGCAAAGGTACGGCTGTGCAGATTGTTCTGAACCAAACACCGTTTTACGCGGAAAGCGGCGGGCAGATCGGTGACAAGGGCGTGTTGAAGACTGATACGGCCACTGTGAATATTTCCGATGTTAAGAATAAGGCTGGCGTATTCGTGCATGTCGGCGAAGTGGTTTCAGGTGAATTGAAAAAAGGTGCTGCCGCTGAACTGTTGGTCGATCATGCACGACGTTCGGCCATTCGCAACAGCCATTCGGCCACCCATCTTTTAAATGAAGCCTTGCGTGAAGCATTGGGTGATCATGTGGCACAGCGCGGGTCATTGAATGCGGCTGACCGTTTGCGGTTTGATTTCAGCCACTCGAAGGCAATGACTGAAAGTGAAATCGCAAAAGTCGAAGGTGAAGTGAACCGATACATTCGGCAAAACTCCAAGGTGGAAACACGTATTATGACGCCTGATGATGCGCGTGACTTGGGTGCGCAAGCATTGTTCGGTGAAAAATACGGTGACGAAGTGCGTGTGGTTTCCATGGGGGTGCAGGACGGGTCAAACAAGGGCTTGGACAAAAACACATACTCATTGGAGCTTTGCGGCGGCACACACGTAAATCAATTAGGTGAAATCGGGTTGTTTGCATTACTGGGCGAAAGTGCATCTGCATCGGGTGTGCGCCGTATTGAGGCCCTGACAGGACAAGAAGCGCTGAACCACTTGGCAGGCCAGTCAGCTACATTGGCAGGAATTGCAAGCACTTTGAAAGCCAAACCGGAAGACGTGGCGACCCGTGTGCAAGCGTTGTTGAATGAACGCAAAGCCTTGCAAAATGAGGTGGCCGAGTTACGCCGCGCGGTGGCAATGGGTGGCGGCGGCAGTCAATCTGCGGATGCGGTTGATGTTGGCGGTGTACCTTTCTTTGCGCAGGTGCTGAAAGATGTGCCCGGCAAGGATTTGCGCGGGTTGATCGATGAACATAAAACCCGCCTTGGCTCGGCTGTGATTTTACTTATATCCGATGCCGGCGGCAAAGCGGCTGTGGCCGCAGGGGTGACGGATGATCTGACGGATAAAGTCAGCGCAGTGGACATCGTGAAAGCGGCCGCGGCAGAACTTGGCGGTAAAGGCGGCGGTGGTCGCGCGGATATGGCACAAGCGGGTGGAGCGGATGCAACACGTGCAGAACAAGCGGTTGAGGCCGCAAGAAATATTTTAGGAGAATAGACAATGGTAGCTTATTGCATGGTGCATATCGATGTGCATAACGATGAGGAATATGCGAAATATGCGGCCTTGGCTGGACCTGCCGTGGCTAAATATGGCGGCGAATTTCTGGCACGTGGCGGTAAAGCCGTTTCCAAAGAGGGACCGGAACGTGCGCGTAACGTTATAATCCGTTTCAAAGATATGGAAACGGCAGAAACTTTTTATGACGGCCCGGAATACCAAGAGGCATTGCGTTTTGCTTTGGCTGAAGGCGTATCAACGCGTGAATATACTATCGTCGAAGGTCTATAATGGCAGGGCTGTGGTTTCTTTGATCTGTTCCATAACGAAGCTGGCGGAGACATCTGCCAGCTTTATGCGTTTGATCAGGCGTTGATAAAAACGGTCGTAAGCGGGCATATCCCTAACTTGGGCGCGGATCAGATAATCCAGATCACCGCTCATTCGATACGCACCTAAAATTTCGGGCATGCTGCGGGTGGCCTCGGCAAATTTTTTCAGCCAGTCGGGGTCGTGCTGATTGGTGCGCACCGATATGAAGACGGTTAACCCCAGATCAAGCTTATCTGCATCCAGTATTGCGACACGGGATGTGATGATACCCGCATCGGTCAGGTTTTTAACCCTGCGCCAACACGCGTTGCGCGATAATCCTACGGCATCCCCCAAATCCTCTAGGCTAAGGGAGGCGTTTTGTTGCAATTTTTGCAATACTTGACGGTCTATGTGATCTATTTCCATGGATTTAGTATATTATGAGATTTATTCCCAATAAAGGGAAAAATAATAATATATTTGGGAAGTTTGCTCGCACATGTTTTGGTAGTTTTCCCGAAACAAAGGGGAAATATTATGATCAATAAAATATTCTTGGACCACCCACGTTCAGTCGATGAAACTTTCGGCCAACATTTTATATTCGCTTTGGGTTTTTCCATGACCCTTTTCATAGCGGCATTTGCGGCCTTGCTGCACGCGTTCATTCCTGCCGCTTGTGAAAAAACGGCGAGCACAATCATTAAAAAGCTTTATGCAAGAATTCATAACAGAGGCAGTTAATGTGTAGGTGGGCGGCGTATATCGGTACGCCAATTTTTATTGAAGAATTAATGTTTGATCCCTGTCATTCATTGATTAAACAATGCAAACAGGCCGAGGAATGCAAGACGGCAATAAATGCGGATGGCTTTGGGTTGGCATGGTATCTGGAAAAAGCCGAGCCCGGCCTATATCGGGATGTTTATCCTGCCTGGTCGGACCCCAATCTTAAATCTGTTGCAACCCAAATACGATCCGGTCTTTTTTTGGCACATGTTCGGGCTTCTACAGGGTCAGCAATCAGCCGTAATAACTGCCATCCTTTTGCTGTTGAAAACTGGAGTTTTATGCACAACGGGCAAATGGGTGGTTTCGAAAGCTTCCGCAAAAAAGCGGATATGCTGATCTCTGATGAGCTATATCAATTCCGTAAAGGCGCTACAGATAGCGAAGTACTGTTTTTATTGGCAATGGGAAATGGCCTGCGTGGAAATCCAAAACAAGCATTGATACGTGCAGTATATGAATTACAACATATGTCTGCAGTATATGGGGCGGGGCCTGCAATGCGCCTGTCTGCGGCCTTTTCTGACGGCAACACCCTTTATGCGGTGCGTTATGCCTCGGATAATCATGCGCCCAGTTTGTATTATCGCCGTAATTCATCGGGCAGTGGCTGGGAGGTAGTTTCAGAACCGTTGGATTTGCATAAAGATGATTGGAAAGAAGTGCAAAACGGTGAGTTGTGTTGTTTCAACCAAAACGAAGTTTTAATAGAAGAGTTTTCAGTAGAATAAGTTCCTACTTTATGGTTGCAATTTAAATATTGTTTTAATGCGTGCTGTTTGAAAATATGTTGATAACAACAACGCCAAGGATAATAAGCCCCAAACCTATATAGGCTGCGGCATCCAAACTTTGTTTGAAAAAGAACAATCCTATCAATGTGATAAGAACGATACCTAATCCAGACCAAATTGCATAAACAACCCCGATAGGCATGTAGCGCAAGGTTAGCGCCAGAAAGTAAAACGCGCCTGCAAACCCGATAATAACACCAAGACTGGGCCAAAGTTTTGTAAATTCACTGCTGGCCTTCAGGCAGGCGGTGCCAAAGGTTTCAAAGATCACAGCGACAATTAGATAGACAAATTGAATGGGCATATGGCGGCTCCAACAAAAAAGGGCGACCCCGGATTAGGGCCGCCCTGAAATGCTATTCTGGTTTGTTTTATCCCACCAGCGCTTTGTTCAAATTCTCGTCAATTTTTTCCAAGAACCCCTCTGTGGTCAACCAGCTTTGGTTCGGGCCAACCAACAGGGCCAAGTCTTTGGTCATGTTGCCTGTTTCGACGGTGTCGACGATGACTTTTTCCAAAGTTTCGGCAAAGCGCATCAATTGTGCATTGTCGTCCAGTTTGGCGCGGTGCTTCAGGCCACCTGTCCATGCATAGATCGATGCGATCGAGTTAGTCGAGGTTGCTTCACCTTTCTGGTGCTGGCGATAGTGGCGTGTCACTGTACCGTGCGCGGCTTCGGCTTCTACAATCTTTCCGTCCGGTGTCATCAACTGTGATGTCATCAGGCCAAGTGAACCGTAACCTTGGGCAACCGTATCGGACTGCACGTCACCATCGTAGTTTTTGCAAGCCCAGACATATCCGCCGGACCATTTCATCGCTGCTGCCACCATATCGTCGATCAAACGGTGCTCGTACCAGATACCCGCTTTTGTAAACTGTTCTTCAAACTCTGTTTCATATACTTCCTGAAAAATATCTTTGAAGCGGCCGTCATAGGCTTTTAGAATGGTGTTTTTGGTGGACAGATAGACAGGCCAGCCAAGGTTCAACCCGTAGTTCAGGGATGCGCGGGCAAAGTCATAAATAGATTTGTCCAGATTATACATCGCCATGGTCACGCCTGCATCGGGTGCATCGAACACTTCTTTTTCGATAACGGTGCCGTCTGTACCTTCGAATTTTATGGTGATTTTACCGGCACCCGGGAACCGGAAATCTGAGGCTTTATACTGATCACCGTAAGCATGACGCCCTACAACGATGGGTTTTGTCCAACCCGGAACCAAGCGTGGCACATTTTGGCATATGATTGGTTGGCGGAAAATAACACCGCCCAGAATGTTGCGGATTGTCCCGTTCGGGCTGCGCCACATCTTTTTAAGGCCAAATTCTTCTACGCGTGCTTCATCGGGGGTGATGGTGGCGCATTTTACGCCAACGCCGTATTTTTTAATCGCTTCAGCGGCATCGATTGTGATTTGGTCATTGGTTTCATCGCGGGTTTCCATGCCAAGATCATAGTATTTCAGATCAATGTCCAAGTATGGCAATATCAATTTGTCTTTGATGAATTGCCAGATAATGCGTGTCATTTCATCGCCATCTAATTCGACGACGGGATTTTCTACTTTGATCTTGGTCATGTGGAACCTCTGTATATTTGGAATTGGAACTTGTGGCTTGTTAACGCATCTTTTCGTAAATGGAAAGGGCGGTATACGAATGTATACAGCTCAGTGGTATATGTCGCAGCTTGCACTTAATTCGTGCCAAGCGTATCACGCATCGGATGCTAATTGGAGTCTTATAAGCTATGTCAGGCACAGATCATGCACAGGCCGCAGATTGGAGCGGGCCACAGCCAAGTTTTATCCTTGTAGAACCGCAAATGGGTGAAAATATCGGCGCTTCGGCGCGAGCAATGTATAATTTCGGTTTGGAATGGATGCGTATCGTCAATCCACGTGATGGTTGGCCCAATCAAAAAGCTACGACAATGGCTTCGGGTGCTGCACGGGTATTGGATCAGGTGCGCTTGACGCAAACAACGGCAGAGGCATGTGATGATCTGCATTATGTTTTTGCCACGACAGCGCGTAACCGTGATTTGACCAAACCCGTTATGACACCTGAACGCGCGATGGTGCATGCGCGGGCATTGATTGCCGACGGCAAGAAGGTTGGGGTTTTGTTCGGTCCGGAACGCGCAGGGCTGGCTAATGATGATGTGGTGCGTGCAAATGCTTTGATTTCCGTACCTGTGAACCCGGCTTTTGCATCATTGAACTTAGCGCAATGCGTATTGCTGGTGGCCTATGAATGGCGCAGACAGGAAGCGGAGCTGCCGCCTGAAGCCGTGGCATTGGCCGGTACGGAATTCGCCACAGGTATAGAGGTGGAAAAATTGTCTGAACGTTTGGAAGAACGTTTGCGCGATAAACGGTTTTTTTGGCCAGAGGACAAAGCTGAAAGCATGCGTTTGAACCTGCGTAATCTGTTTTCACGTATGGCTTTGACAGGGGCTGATGTGCGCACGTTACACGGTGTGTTTCGGGCATTAGTAAAAAGATCAGAGGATGGTTAGCATGGCTTGCCGCCATAAAGGTTTGCCCCTAAATTAGCGCAAAATGGAGAAGGCACCCATGAGCAAGAAACGCAGTATTTTCGAAGATGTATCCAACGATACCCCTAAGCAAAACATCCCAAAGGGCGGGTTGATTGATCAAGGGCGTGGTGCCGCACGGCTGGGCGTTTCCATATGGCTTATGGTTTTGTTTGCAATGGTCGCGCTGATGATTGTTGTCGGTGGCCTGACCCGTTTAACCGACAGTGGATTGTCGATCACGGAATGGGCTTTGGTCAAAGGTGCACTTCCACCGATGAATGACTCTGCTTGGGCGGTAATGTTCGAAAAGTATAAAAATACACCAGAATATACCCTGATTAATACCGGTATGACATTGGAAGAGTTCAAGAGGATATTTTGGTGGGAATGGGGGCATCGCCAATTGGGGCGTTTTGTCGGGCTTGTTTGGGCCGTTGGGTTCATATTCTTTGCTGTGACAAAGCGCATCCCAAAAGGGTGGGCGCCGCGTTTGCTGTTCATCGGTTTCTTGGGCGGTTTGCAAGGGGCTGTTGGCTGGTGGATGGTATCATCCGGCTTGACGGGGCGCATGATTGATGTGGCCTCTTATCGGTTGGCCATACATTTGGGATTAGCCTTTATTATCTTGTGTTCTATCGCGTGGTATATCTGGCTGCTGCGCCGCAAAGAGGCCGAATTACTACAATCCCGCAGACAAGCGGATACCGTGCTTTCACGTTTAGGGAAAACCCTGCTGGTTCTGGCTTTTGCCCAAGTATTGCTGGGGGCCTTGGTCGCGGGTATTGACGCAGGGCGCGGCTATATCGATTGGCCGATGATGAACGGGGAATTCCTACCCTCTGAAAGCTTTGATTATACGCCGTTTTGGACGAATTTCTTTGAAAACCCCGCGTTGGTGCAATTCAATCATCGCATGCTGGGGTATATCGTATTTATAGTGTCTGTTTTAGTCTGGTTCAAAAGCCGTGCATCGGCGCTGCGATCCGTAAAACAAGCATTTGACTGGGTCCTGGTTGCGATATTCGGCCAAATAGTATTGGGCATCGGTACAGTCCTTTATGCAGCACCGTGGCACATTGCAATCGTGCACCAGATAGGGGCCATATTTGTATTGATTCTGATGTTAAAAGCCTGTTTTGTTTCGATATACCCAAAGGCGCAAAGTCTGTAATAATAGCGAAGGATAACATATGGATAAGCATATCATCGTCGTGGGTGCAGGCATTATCGGTGCTTCTATTGCTTATCATCTTGCAAAGTTTGGGGCAAAGGTAACCATTCTTGAAAAATCCAGCCCTGCAAGCGGGGCCAGTGGTAAATCTTTTGGCTGGATCAATGCGAAAGCGGCTGAAACAGAAAGCTATTACAGGCTGCGTCGTGAAGCGATTTATGAATATTTGCGGCTTTGCGAAAGTTTGCAAGTGGAAGCGGCTGTAAAATGGGACGGTAGCCTGTGGTGGGAGGATCAAGGGCAGGATCTGATAGATCAGGCAAATATTATGGCTGATTATGGTTATGAAGCCAAAGTGATCGATACGGCCCGGTTTGCAAAGTTGGAACCGAATATCGCCAATCCCCCCGATGAGTGTATCTTTGGCCAAATCGAAGGCGCGGCAGATGGTGTCGAAATGGTTCGGCTATTGTTGTTGGAAGCCGCAAAATATGGCGCATATACTGTCGCCGGATGTGACGTTTCGGACTTTCTGCGCGAGGGTGATCATATTCAGGGTGTTGAGACCAATTTTGGTGAAATGCGTGCCGATCAGATTATNGTTGCANCCGGGGCCTGGTCAGAACAACTGCTGGCCAGCGTGGATATAGATCTACCGATGAATAATAAAACCGGTGTGATAGTGCANACGTTGCCCGTAAGCCCTGTAATCAATCATCTAATTTTATCGCCGGATATTCATTTTCGGCAAGATAAAGCGGGCCGTATCATTATGGGNGAGATTTTCAGCGGNGGTGGTTTGAATGAAACGACATCCGAAAGCCCCGTTGATTTTGCGCAAAAAATGCTGACGCGGCTGAAGGAACGATTACCTGATNTGGCCGATTTAAAGGTGGACCGTATTATGATGGGTAAACGACCTGTTCCACTTGATGGNTTTCCGGTTGTGGGNGTTCCAAACGGTGTAAGCGGAATTTATGTGGCCGCGATGCACAGTGGTATTACGCTAGCCCCGTTGATCGGGCGGCTGGTTGCGGGGGAAGTGCTTGAAGGGCATGTGTCGGACTTGTTGGCGGATTACCGCCCCAACCGCTTTGGATAAGGTTGATGCGGTATGTTTCGCTTTCAATTCATGAAAATAAAACCAATAATTTGTAAAACCACAGAACAGGAGAGCCCCCATGCAACAAAGTGAACGTGCAAAAGTATTTAAAGCCCTGCATATCAAATCTGATCCGATTATTCTGTTCAATGTGTGGGACCCGGGCAGTGCGGTGAGTGTTGCAAGCGCGGAAGCGAAAGCGATTGCCACCGGCAGTTGGCCTGTGGCAGCGGCGTTCGGATATGCGGATGGCGAGAATATTCCGCAGTCTTTGGTCACGGAAAACCTGCGCCGTATCGTGGCTGCGGTTGATTTGCCTGTAAGTTCCGACATTGAAGGCGGTTACGGGGTTGAACCCGAGGTCGTTGCCAAAACGGTGCGTGAAGTTGTGCAAGCTGGTGCCGTTGGTTTTAACTTTGAAGATCAGATCGTGGGTGGCGAGGGGCTGCATGCAATTGGCATGCAGACCGCCCGTATAGCGGCGGCGCGCGAAGCTGCAGATCNGATTGTGTCGGATGTCTATATAAATGCGCGCACGGATATATTTTTGAAAGCAAAACCTGATACGCATACGGATGCGATGCTGGACGATGCTTTGGAGCGAGCTGCGGCTTTTGCGCAAGCAGGGGCGGACGGGTTTTTTGCACCCGGTTTGGCGGATACCGATTTTATCAAACGCCTATGTTCAGAGTGCCCGCTGCCTGTGAATATCATTGCATTGCCGCATGTGCCTGATGCGGCGACATTAGCGGATTGCGGTGTGGCGCGGATCAGCTATGGGCCTGTGCCATATCGCAAAATGGCGGCTTGGCTGGAAGAACAGGCGCGGGCGGCGATAAATTACCGATAAGGCTATGGGTTTTGCCAAGTCGGTTCGCGTTTTTCCAGAAAAGCGGCCACACCTTCGGCTGTGTCATTATACATCATATTGGCGGCCATAACTTCGCCCGTGTAACTGTATGCTTCGCTTATAGGCATTTGAAGTTGTTCATAAAAAGCCTGTTTGCCTATTTTTACGGCCTTGCCGAGTTTGCCCGCTACTGTCTGGGCAAGNTGCAATGTTTCGGCGTCTAATGCATCTTCGTGAACCGACANGTTGATCAAGCCATAAGCTTCGGCTTCTTGGGCTGACATAAACCGCCCCGTCGTCAACATTTCAAATGCGCGTTTACGTGGTATATTGCGTGATAGGGCCACCATNGGGGTAGAACAGAACAGGCCGATATTGACGCCATTNACACCAAACCGNGTGGTNTCTGCCGCCACGGCCATATCGCATGTGGCAACCANTTGGCAGCCTGCGGCGGTGGCAATGCCGTGGACTTGTGCGATCACGGGTTGGGGCTGGGTAAGGATGCGTTGCATCAGGGCACCGCAGCGCGAGAACAAATCATTGAAATAGGTTTGCCCTGCATCATCCGCAGCCCGTGCCGCTGTCATTTCTTTCAAATCATGACCGGCACAAAATGCTTTACCGGTGCCGCGCAAGATTACAGCGCGGATTTTCGGGTTTTCGGCAATGGCATCAAGCTCGGCGTGAAGTGTTGCAAGCATCGCATCCGAAAGGGCATTCAGGGATTTCGGCGTGTTCAGTGTCAGGATCGCTACGTCATTTTTATCTTCGCGCAGTAAAATATCTTGGGTCATGGGGGAAACCTTAGTAAAGCTGTTGTATTCGCAAAAGGGTGACATATGGAACTGAAGATGACAATCGCGGAAATCACCGCATTTCTGGAAAAAGTGTTTCCGCAGATTGACAAGGATTTCAATGTTCTGTCGCTGACTGTGGATGGGGTGGTAGTACGGATGAATGTGCAAGACCGCCATTTGCGCCCGGGCGGTACCGTGTCCGGCCCGTCGATGTTTGCACTTGCAGATGTGTCTTATTATATCGCTACCTTGGCGTTTATCGGACCAGAGGCGCTGACGGTGACAACTAACTGTTCGATTGATTTTATGCGCAAGCCCGGTCCGACGGATATGATTGCCAAAGCGCGGGTTTTGAAGCTGGGGCGTACATTATCTGTGGGAGATGTGTTGTTGTATTCGGAAGGTGTGGATGCGCCTGTTGCGCGGGCAAATCTGACGTATGCTATTCCGCCAAAGCGTTGATTTCTAAATTTTTTCGCAGCCAATCCAGATAATTGGATAATGCGATTTCATTGCGCGAACAATAAGACCATTTCTGAAATCTGCGTACAATGATGAAATCCGCGCGCTTTAACAGCTCTAGATGGCGGCTGATTGTGGGTTGGCTGACTTCAAGCTTGGCCGCGATAAGCTGCATACACACCCCATATTCCGATGGGTCGGCGGATTGTTGATGTGCAAAGTGTTTCATGGGGTATTTAAGTAGCCTTAAAATCTCCATGCGAACCCCGCTTGATAGTGCCTTGACATGATCTTCTTTATTATCCATACAATTTAACATATAGCTAATAAGCTAAATGTCAATGAAAGGATTTTGTAATGCTCATTTTAAATGAAAGATTTTCATTCCGAGACCAATCCGTTGCTTGGGGGGCAATGGGGCAAGGAAAACCTATTGTTTTTATTCACGGGTTTCCCTGGAATGCGCAGGCCTGGCGAAATATTGCACCATGGTTGGCACAGCATAACAAAGTGTATTATTTTGATATGGTGGGTACAGGACTGTCACAGAAATTCGACGGCCAAAATGTGACGGAAACTGTGCAAAGTGATTTGCTGGAAGCATTGATAAATCATTGGGGGTTGGATGCTCCGCAGGTTGTCGGGCATGATTTTGGTGGATTGGCCGCATTACGGGGACATTTCGTAAATGGCTTGTCTTATGCCAAGCTACATTTGATCAATGCGGTTGCCTTATTGCCATCGGGATCACCGTTTTATGCACATGTTGCACATCACGAAACGGCTTTTGCAGGAATGCCAGAATATGCGTTTGATGCAATTTTCAAGGCTTATATTCAAAATGCAGCGCATTATAATCTACGTGATGAAGCCATTGATGTTTATTTAGAACCCTGGGCATCTGAGAGTGGCAAAGCTGCTTTCTTTCGCCAGATTGCACAGTCTGATACCGGCAATATTCAACAGGTTCAGGAACTATATCAAAAAGCAGAGTTTGATGTTCATATAATGTGGGGAATAAAAGATACATTCATTCCACTTGAAAGGGGGCGAAAATTGGCAGGCTTGCTCCATGCAAGTAGTTTTACGGAAATCTCTAATGCGGCGCATATCGTACAAGAGGATGCACCAGAATCGATTGTAGCGACAATTCTTAATAATATCTAATGTGTAGGTATAGTCTTGCCGTGGAAGCGCATAAATATATGGGGTATTATTATACCTAATTTGTAAGATCTTGTTTTTGCATTATTAAAATGAACTGTCTTGCATTGACTTGCCCCCATAAAGCCTTAGAACCCCCATATCAGTTTCGGCACAAGCTCGTGCCATCACCAAAGGTATGAAACCCATGAAAACTTTCTCAGCGACACCTGCTGATATTGATAAAAAATGGCTTATCATTGATGCCGAAGGCATCGTGTTGGGTCGTTTGGCGTCTATCATCGCAATGCGCTTGCGCGGCAAGCATAAGCCAACATTCACACCGTCTATGGATATGGGCGACAATGTGATTGTTATCAATGCGGACAAAGTCCAGCTAACTGGCAAAAAACGCACAGACAAAATTCACTACTGGCACACAGGCCATCCGGGCGGCATTAAACAGCGTACTGCTGGTCAAATCCTGGAAGGTAAATTCCCGGAACGTCTGTTGGAAAAAGCTGTGCAACGCATGTTGCCAGGCGGACCATTGTCACGCGAGCAAATGCGCAATTTGCGCATCTATGCTGGTAGCGACCACCCGCATGAAGCCCAAAACCCAGAAGTTCTGGACGTAAAAGCCATGAACCCTAAAAACACGCGGAGCCAATCATGAGCGACGAAATCAAATCCTTGGACGATCTAAAAGACGCCGTAGGCGAATTGCCGACAGCTGATGTATCTGCCGCAGAAGCAGTTTCTGCTGCAATCACACGTGAACCGCAACGCGATGCGTTGGGCCGTGCTTATGCAACCGGCAAACGTAAAGATGCGGTTGCCCGTGTTTGGATCAAACCGGGTTCAGGTAAAGTGACTGTTAACGGTCGTGATATGAACAAGTATTTCGCACGCCCCGTGTTGCAAATGGTTCTGGCACAACCTTTCACGGTTGCCGGTGTTGAAGGCGAATTTGATGTGATGGCGACTGTAAAAGGTGGCGGTCTGTCAGGTCAGGCCGGTGCGGTTAAGCACGGTATTTCCAAAGCTTTGCAACTTTACGAACCATCTTTGCGCGGTGCGTTGAAAGCGGCAGGCTTCCTGACACGCGATGCCCGCGTTGTTGAACGTAAGAAATACGGTAAAGCCAAAGCGCGTAAGAGCTTCCAGTTCTCAAAACGCTAGATTACTTGCGATATTTTTTCAAAGGGCTGGCGTTTCGCTGGCCCTTTTTGTTTAACAGTTGGAAAGTTTACCCCATGCCCGTAGGCGTATTTGACAGTGGATTGGGCGGTTTAACCGTTTATCGCGGTATTCAAAAGCATATGCCGGATTTAGTTTTGTCCTATTTTGGCGACAATGCAAACGCACCTTACGGGGTGCGGGATGCGGATGATATTTATCATTTGACCTGCAAGGGTGTGGAACGATTGTGGGATGAAGGTTGCGATCTGGTGATTTTGGCCTGTAACACGGCCACGGCGGTGGCGTGTCGTCGGATGCAGGAAAACTGGGTCCCTGCTGACAAACGGGTATTGGGTGTGTTTGTTCCGCTGATTGAGGCGGTGACGGAACGCGATTGGGGCGATACATCGCCGCCGCGTGAAGTAGAAGTGAAACAGATCGCTTTGTTTGCCACGCCTGCAACTGTTGCCAGCCGTGCATTTCAGCGCGAACTTGCGTTTCGCGCCATTGGTGTGGATGTGGAAGCGCAGCCCTGTGCAGGCCTGGTCGATGCACTGGAAGACAATGATTTGGAACTGGCTGAAGCCATGGTACGCAGCCATGTGGGGGCNTTGCTGCGCCGTATGCCTGATCCGCAATCCGCAGTGCTGGGGTGTACGCATTATCCGATTTTAGAGCATATTTTTCAGGCCACTTTGGGGGGAAATGTGAAGGTTTTCAGTCAGGCCAATCTGGTTGCCGCTTCATTGGAAGATTATTTGAAACGCCACCCAGATATGCTGGGGGCCGATAGGCCGGGGCGTTTATTGACCACAGGCAATCCGCAAGTTGTCAGTGATGCCGCGACGCGATTTTTGGCCAAACCGCTGCATTTTGAAGCAGCCTGATTGTAAACCCTGCAATTATCGCTTAAATCCAAGTTGATACAAAGGAATACGCTTATGTCCGTGCCAAAAAACATCGCAATATTAGGGGCCTCTGGTTATACTGGGGCTGAATTGGTGCGCCTGATCGCAACCCATTCAATGATGCGCATTGTGGCCCTAACGGCAGAGCGAAAAGCGGGATTGCCCATGGCCGAAGTGTTTCCGCATTTACGGCATTTGGACTTACCCACATTGGTAAAAATTGACGCCGTGGATTTTTCGGATGTTGATTTGTGTTTTTGTGCTCTTCCACATGCGACTAGTCAAAATGTAATTGCCGTCTTGCCCAAAACCCTGAAGATCGTCGACTTGTCTGCCGATTTCAGGCTGCGCGACGCTGATGAGTATGCCAGATGGTATGGCGGCAAACATGATGCATTGGCTTGTCAGG
>JGI24723J26617_10001342_pt1 | contig 21869 bp, 22 predicted proteins | sample Cruoilmetagenom6_FD_26617 | JGI IMG/M metagenome (IMG submission 26617)
GTCCCTCACGACCAAGCCCGTGACGATCCAGCCACCGCCAGCACGCGCCATAAATGGCGTGGCGCGCGCTGGCTCTCTCTTCGCACAAGAGCCGGGATCAGTATAAGACAAGCGAGTTCTGTGGGCCCGTGGGTAGGCTTTTCGACTAACTTGCCGTGACGGGCCGCTTTGGGGCCTACTCGCTCGTGGTCACGACCCAGCACAGTTTCGGCGCTTCAACGTTGCGGGGCGGGGTGAATTAGGGTGAGTTTGTACAGCGCTCCACGTCGGCAGCAGGCAGAACTGCCTTGGTATAGCTCCCCATGAGTTCAAACAGAACGTAGATGCGGCCCTGTTCGGGGATAGCTTCTATTTTGGCCAGCTTGTCAGCAAGGGGGCCAGAGACCACTCTCACTTGATCGCCGACTTCAAGCTCGGCCGGGGACTGCAGCTTGCCGTCTTCGCTGGTTCGCTGCCGCAGCGCCGCGACGATGTCCGGTGCGACTGGAGTGGGGTGCCCTGCTTCTAGCGCGACAAGTCGCGAGATGCCGTAGGTGGCGTTGATGGACCGCCAGTTCCGCCTGTTGTCCGACACTTTGACAAACAGATATCCCGGGAACAGTGGCTTGACGCTCTTTGTCCATCGCCCTGCGTGACGGCGTGTCTCCTCGCGCAAGGGCATGAAGCTCTCGTAGCCTTGTCGCGCAAGATTGGTGATGGCCCGGTCTAATCCACCGGGCTTGAGCTGGGCGAGATACCACGACTCATGGTCGATTTGAGCGCCCAGCTCAGGAGGCATGGCTCACCGTTGTCCGAACCCGGAGAACACAACTGCGAATGTCGCGGCGATGACATACAATTCCAACAGGAAGCTGGAATGCTTGATGTAAAAGCAGTCGTAGCGCGCTTTGCGCTGAACAGCTCGCGGGTTGTCGGCATAGCCGCCGCGGACCTGCGCAAGCCCGGTAATGCCGGGCCGCACGACAAAGCGTTTGTCGTAGCGGGGAACATCGGCGAGGTATGCGGTGGCGTGCTGGAATGCGTCCGGTCGCGGGCCGACAAGGCTCATTTCGCCCGAGAGAATGTTCAGGATGTTTGGCAGCTCGTCGAGCTTGGTGCGACGAAGCAACCGTCCGAGCCGCGTGATACGGTACTCGTCAAGTGGCGCGTCGGCTGCCCGCAAATCGGCATGGCCGCCTGTCATCGTGCGGAACTTCCATATTCTGAACGCTCTTCCATCCTGTCCCATCCGGACTTGGCGAAAGAAGACCGGCCCTGGGTTCATAAACGGATTGGCCAGATACAGAACGACCGTGAGGACCACCAGCATCGGCAAGGCCAAGACGGCAAAGACCAAGTCGATTGTGCGCTTGGCGAGGAAAAACCCTTTGCGATGATCGTGTACGGACGTGGCACGAGGCTTATACCCCCGTCCCTTGAGTGGGAACGCGACGCCGTAAGCAGCAGAATCACTCTTCAAAACAAAATACCCCCAGAACTAATTTAACTATGGCATCCCAACGTGCTCAAAATACCTCAAAATATTCGATTCGTAAGATTTTTATTAATATTGGAGTGAAAAGGGATTTTCATCAAGGGGATTCAGGGGGAATTTGGCGCCATCTGACCATTCAGCAGGCGACTGCTGCCGGTCGTTTCCAGGCGGGAAACAGTAGGATTTTCAACCTATTGGAGATACGATGCCGGATGCCCCCGTCGCGATGACCCGGCATATCGACATGCGACCACCTCTTCTGGTTTTGGCGCCCTTTTGAGGCATCTCTACCTGAAATGCAGGGGTATCAGGGAGTATCTAAGGCCCATAAGTGCCCGATTTTGCCCCAAGCTTACCGTCAAACTGCCCACAAAAAGCCACAAATCACCCACAACCCACGCGGGAGTGGCTCTGGGTTAAGCCCGGCGCGCGGGTGGATTCCCGTGTTGATTTGGGCCATCTGCCGCACAAAACCGACGCATGAAACCGATGGCAAAAAACCGCCAACACAAGGGGCGCCGCGGCTCCCCTGAAGGGCGTCGCAGGCAATTTCGGTGCGAATCAGTTCTCCCGGGATGCCTCATTCGACCGCTGACACATGCACAGTGATTTGCCATGTCCGGCCCGCCCCGGTGGCTTTCGTGGGCCTTGCGATCGCTTAGGAAAGGAGTCGATGCGGCGTGCATTTCAGCTTGACTGATCGTGGCCATATTGCAGGAGGCAGTCGAAATTCTCGGGGCGCGCAACAGGATCAACTGGACAAGAACCCAGAAATGGGCAGGGTTGGCGAAATATTCCTCGGTGGTTTTTTCTGGCCCACAGGTCTCTCAGCGATCTCGCGGCTGCCAGATCCTGACTGAGGCAATGAGTGACAACACATAGGATTGATATTTTGACGCGCGTTTTGATTACCGGCACAGCCGGGTTCATCGGATTCCACCTGGCGAAGCTTTTGCTGGCTGAAGGCTTTCGGGTTCATGGCTATGATGGGATGACGGATTACTACGACGTGACGCTGAAGCAAAAGCGACACGCCATGCTGCTGCAGAACGAAGGGTTCTCGGCAACCGAAGGTATGCTGGAGGATGAGGCCCTTGTGTGGTCCGTCGCCGAGGAGTTCAAGCCGGACGTGATCGTCCATCTCGCGGCTCAGGCCGGAGTGCGCTACTCGCTTGAGAATCCGCGAGCTTACCTTGACAGTAACGTCATCGGAACCTTCAACGTCATGGAGGCCGCCCGTAAGCTGGAGGTCAGGCACCTTTTGATGGCGTCAACGTCATCGGTATATGGCGCCAATCTGGACATGCCGTTTCAGGAAACCGAGAAGGCCGATACGCAGCTCACGATATATGCCGCCACCAAGAAGGCCAACGAGAGCATGGCGCACGCCTATGCGCATCTGTGGACCTTGCCGACGACGATGTTCCGGTTTTTCACCGTCTACGGACCCTGGGGGCGGCCCGACCTGGCGCTGTTCAAGTTTGTCGATGCCATTCTCGATGGCCGTCCGATCGATATCTACAACCATGGCGACATGCATCGGGACTTTACCTATATTGACGATCTCGTCCGGGGCATCCGGCTTTTGATCGACACGCCACCCGTGCGGCCCGCTACGCCCGAGGATATCGAAGAGGGCGACAGCCTGTCGCCGGTGGCGCCCTTCCGCGTGGTGAATATCGGCAATTCCGACAAGGTTCGGCTTCTCGATTTCGTGGATGCGATCGAGGACGAACTCGGGGTCAAGGCGATACGCAACTACATGGACATCCAGCCGGGAGATGTTCCTGCGACCTGGGCCAATGCGGAACTGTTGCAGAATTTGACCGGGTACCGTCCTCAGACTGATATCAAGGATGGCATTCGGGATTTCGTAAAGTGGTTCAGAGGTTACTATGACAAGTGAGAAGGCTTTCCCCGATAATATGAAGATCGCGGTCATCGGGCTCGGCTACGTGGGGTTGCCCCTCGCCGTTGAGTTCGGAAAGAAATTCAAGACGGTTGGCTTTGACATCAACCCGGCCCGCGTCGCGGACATTCAGAAAGGCCGGGACAACACGCGCGAAGTCTCGGAGGGCGAGCTTCGCGATGCGGCCCATTTGACCACATCGGCGAAGGTCGAGGACCTCAAGGACTGCACGGTATTCATCGTGACCGTGCCCACGCCCATCGATCGCTCGAAACGGCCAGACCTCTCGCCGCTGAAAGGTGCCTCCGAGACGGTCGGTAGCGTATTGAAGTCTGGCGATACAGTGATCTACGAGTCTACGGTTTACCCCGGCGCCACAGAAGAGTTCTGTGTTCCGATTCTGGAGCGCGTCTCGGGGTTAACCCTGAACGACGACTTTACCGTGGGCTATTCCCCAGAACGCATCAATCCCGGTGATACGGAGCGCCGGTTGCCGACGATCGTCAAGGTAACGTCGGGCTCCACGCCGGAAGCTGCGGAGCGGATCGACGCGCTCTACAATGCGATCATTCCGGTCGGAACCCACAAGGCGAGCAGCATTCGCGTAGCTGAAGCGGCCAAGGTCATCGAAAACACGCAGCGCGATCTCAATATCGCCTTGATGAATGAGCTGGCCATCATCTTTAACAAGCTGGGCATTGATACCGAGGCGGTCTTGAAGGCGGCGGGGACCAAGTGGAATTTTCTGCCGTTCCGGCCGGGTCTGGTTGGGGGGCACTGCATTGGGGTGGATCCTTACTATCTTACCCACAAGGCAGAAGAGATCGGCCACCACCCACAGATCATCCTCGCCGGTCGGCGCCTGAATGACGGCATGGGGGCCTACGTGGCCAGTCAGTTGGTCAAGGCGCTGATCAACCGTCAAACTCAGGTCAATGGGGCCAAGGTTCTGGTGCTCGGTTTGACCTTCAAGGAAAATTGCCCGGATTTGCGGAACACGCGCGTGATCGACACCATCCGGGAGCTCGAAGAGTTCGGGGTGAATGTCGATGTGCATGACCCATGGGTCGACCCAGAGGAGGCCCGGGCGGAGTTCGGTATCCAAATGGCCGCAAAGCCAGATGAGGGCGCTTATGACGCCATTTTGCTGGCCGTGGCTCACACCCAGTTCCGGGACGCCGGGGTAGCCGAGCTTCGCAAATACGGTCGAGACGGGCACGTTCTTTACGACCTGAAATATGTCTTTCCGGCAGGCGACAGCGACCTGCGTCTTTGACGCAGGGCGCGGCTCGGCATTCTGAAACTTGGTGCGGTGACGGTCTGCGGCATTGCGGCCTTTTCACGGGGTAACATCGGCCTCACCGCCGGTAGGCCTCTCCAAAGGGTGCGCGATTTTGCGTAGCCTCGCCTGCGGTTCGGGCGACGGATTGGGTGCCGCGTGTGAAACGGAGTGTTTCCCGCGCCGCGCCATTTCCGCCGATAATTATCTGGCATTTCAACAGGAATCGTGTTCATCGTTCACTTATGAACTCAGGCGTAAGTCTTTGTTTGAGTAACCCTGAACTCACCTCTCGAGCTGGCATCGTGGCCAGTCTCGCTGCGGTAGCTATGATCTGACGCGTTTCGGCCATGTCTTCACACAGAGAACAGTTACAACAAGATGTGCGCTTTCGCATTCTGCGCCTGCTGGACGGAAATCCACAGATGAGCCAACGTGCGTTGTCGCGAGAGCTGGGGATCAGCCTGGGGGCAGTCAATTACTGTCTCAGTTCGCTGGCCGAAAAGGGCCAGTTGAAGATCCGCAACTTCCGCGCCTCGAACAAGAAACTCCGCTATGCCTATGTTTTGACGCCAAAAGGGGTTGCAGAGAAGACGGCCCTGACGAGCCGGTTCCTGCAGCGCAAGTTGGAGGAATATGACGCTCTGAAAGCCGAGATTGAAAGTCTGCAAGAAGACCTGGAGCTGGGTGCCGACATGGGGCCAGCGCCGCAGGTGACTCAAAAATGATGCAGGCATCTTTTGATCCCGCGATGATCTGGAATTATGAAAATGCGGACATGCACTCAAGGGAACTAGGCGGTTCATGGAACTGACGTGGCAGACAGCCTGGTACGAAAGCAAGGCGTGGATTCAGCGCGACCTTGGAATGTCGGGTGACACGTTGCATGTGCATTTCGGTCTGGCCTTGTTTCTCGCCTGCGCCTTCCTTTTGAGGAAGCGGCGCTACGGGATGCTCCTCGCTTGGGGTGTTGTGGCGGTACTTCAGGCGCTTAATGAAATCCTTGATGCCCGTGACTGGATAATCTGGACTGGATCGGTGAACTGGTTGGAAACCGCCAAAGACTTTGGCACGACGCTTTTCTGGCCCACTGTGCTTCTCTTGGCCTGGCGATGGGTTGGAGATCGAGAAAATGCAAATAGGTCTCAGACCACCTTGCGGGAGCCGCCCGCGTGAAGGTTCTCTTGACGGTCAATGCGGCCTGGAACATTTGGAATTTCCGGCGGCCGCTGGTTGCGATGCTGCTCGCCGATGGGCACGAGGTTATCGTCCTCGCGCCAAAAGATGATTCGGTCCCCAAGATCGAGGCGCTTGGCTGCTCGTTCCATCACCTTGAGATGAGCGTGCAGGGGCTCAACCCGCTGAAGGAGCCCAAGACGCTCCTGCGCCTGCGTCGGCACTTCCGGGAGCTGAAGCCTGACGTGATCCTGAGCTTCACGATCAAGAACAACATCTTCGGCGCAATCGCAGCGAAATCCGCAGGGATACCCTTTGTCCCCAATGTCACCGGTCTGGGCACCGCCTTTCTCTCGGGCGGCTTGCTGGAGCGGGTGGCGGTGATGCTTTACAAGACTGCATTCCGCAATCTGCCGGCGGTCTTCTTTCAGAATGAGGATGACCGAAATCTGTTTCTTGAGCGCGGCCTTGTGACGGACGCCCAAGCACGGTCCCTTCCGGGATCCGGCATCGATCTCGACTGGTTCGCGGCTGCTGCTTACCCGTCAGAGGAGGGGGCGCCCCACTTCTTGATGGTTGCGCGGCTGTTGCGTGACAAGGGTGTGCTGGAATATGTCGACGCTGCCCGCCGCGTGAAAGCACGACATCCCGAGGCACGCTTTCAGCTTCTGGGCGCGACAGATGCCGAGAATCGGACGGCGATTGATCGGGAAACCGTTCAAGACTGGGAAAAAGAGGGTGCGATCGAATATCTCGGGACAGTAGATGATGTGCGGCCGATGATCGAAGCGGCGCAGTGCGTTGTTCTGCCATCGTATCGCGAGGGCGCCCCGCGAACGCTGATCGAGGCGGCATCGTTGGCCCGCCCGCTCATCGCGACGGATGTTCCCGGTTGCAGGGCGGTCGTGGACAACGGAAAGACAGGATTTCTTTGCAAGCCCCGGAGCGGGGAGAGCCTTGCCGAAGCCTGCGAGGCGTTCCTTGGCCTGTCGCCAGAGGAGCGCGCTGCACTGGGGCGCGCCGGGCGTGCGAAGATGGAGCGAGAATACGGCCAGAGCATTGTGGTAGAGGCTTACCGCAAGGTTCTTTGCGAGTTGCCACCCTCGGCAAACCGTAGGGCCGCATGAAACACCCTTTCCTGACATTGGGAAGCCCCGACGGGCGCGCGTTCTGATGGCGGGCATCGCAAGATTGATTGGTTTCAGTCTCGCCGCGGGCTGTCCGGCGAACCCGGCGCGGCAATGTAAGCAGGGTAGACTGCACGCTTCTTTAGCGATTTTCTGATAAGGCGCGGCACTTTGGATACGGTTTTCTTCGCCCTCTCGAAACTGCTCGGGGCCGCCCTGAAGCTGGAGACTTGGCTTTTTGTGCTGGCTTTGGTCGCGTTCTTGGCCAATCTGCGCTCTTGGCTTCGGGTGGCAAGGTTCGCCTCCGCGGCATTGGTCCTGACGATCCTCGGAATCGGGCTGTTTCCCTTGGGGGACGTGCTCATGCGTCCGCTGGAAGCGGAGTTTTCCGTACAGAAGGGCTTGGCCAAGGTCGATGGCATTGTCGTACTCGGCGGGGGAGAGGACGTTCCGGCCAGTCGCCAATCCGGACAACCGCAGCTTGGAGAGGGCGGAGACCGCTACGTTGCGGCCATGGCGCTTGCCCAAGCCCACCCGGAGGCGCGCCTGCTCTTTGCCGGTGGCAGTGGCCGCTTGCGGGATATGAACGGCACCGGGATATCCGAGGCGGCGATCGCCGAACGGATTTTTCGGGCCTATGGAATTGAACCTGCGCGAATGCTCTTTGAAAGCCGCTCACGAAACACCACCGAGAATGCTCGTCTGAGCCACGCACTTGCCGGGCCCAAGGACGGCGAACAGTGGGTCTTGATCACCAGTGCCTTTCACATGCAGCGCGCTGTCAGAAGTTTTTCAACGGCTGGGTGGCAAGAGATCGTCCCCTTCCCCGTGGATTTCAGAACGCGGGCTTGGCCTGACGGGTTTGGCTGGAATTTTCAGCGAAATCTGGGGCTGTCGAACACAGCCCTGCGAGAATGGGTTGGACGGGCGGTCTATTCCATGACGGGGCGATGAGGGGCTGCACCTTGCAGGCATTTGCAAACGCATGAAAATCCTGACGTCCGACACGGCACTTGCAAGGTTCGGACCGTCGTTCAAGACGGTATCGTACCGGCCGTCGGCGACGACTGCTGACGCCTTTTGGGGGAACTATGGCAACTACTAGTTCGAAAAATTCCACCCCGGTGCTCGTGCCGACGCATGTGCTGGATTTCATGCGCGGGTTTGCGGCGGTTTATGTCGTGGTCAACCATGTCCGGGGAAATTTCTTCAAGGGTGGAGCGCGAACGATCGCGGAGGCGGTGGAGCCGTTGGGCTTGTATGATTACCTGTCGATTTCCCTGCTGCAGCTCACCGGGCTTGGGACCGAGTTCGTGATCCTAGTTCGTGATCCTTTTCTTTTCCGTCAGCGGGTTCGCGATGGCGCATTCGATGAAACATACACCATCGGCAGCTCAATTCTATTTGCGCCGCCTGGTCCGCATCTGGCCTCCCTATCTGGTGGCAATCGGGCTCGCCGCGTTGGTTTGTATCCTCTATGCGTCATTCGATCCGGCAAATAGCGTCAGCCAAAGATGTACCGGGCGCCTCTGCACCGCTGAGGGCCTGTTTCAGATGGCGACATATATCAAGGTTGCAACCCCGATCACGGCGCAGTTCTGGTCGCTGCCTTACGAGGTCATCTTTTACATGCTATGTCCGCTGCTGCTGTGGCGTCGATCGGCGATCCCTGCGGTGTGGGGCGTGTCGGCCATCCTCTCGTTGATTGGTGTTGCTTTCTGGGGCCTGGGGCTGAACCCGTCCTCCTCGGTCCTCGTGAATTTTGCGATTAACGCGGCGTTTTGGTTCATGTCCGGCGTTGTTGCCTACCACTACATCGAACGTGTGCCAGCTTTGTCGGTCTGGGCCTTTGCCATATCTGCGGCGGTGTTGATGGGCCTTATCTTTGCCGTAAAGACATCCTATGGCGCACCCAACTCCATCTCGAACCTGCTAATGATATTGTTCAGTATTCTATGTATCCGGAATCTTCCACATGCCCTGACCTCGAATCCGCGTTGGAACTGGGGTTTCTTCAGCTATTCCATCTATATCTACCACGTGGCGTTCATCTATCTGATCGCGCTGATCCTCGATCAACAGTTCGGTATTCGTGCTAGGGAAATTGAAAGTTATTGGGCTTGGATGCTTTGCCTGCCTGTCGTTCTTGCCGGCTGCTGGGGGATGTACTTTTTGGGAGAAAAGCAATGCAACGATCTGCTAAGGCGGATGAAGCGATCACCATCGGAGGCTCGAACATGAGCAAGCAATCCACCAAGGTGAGAGGCTCGCCCCTCTGTCGAGGCGGCCTCGCGCTACTGGGCATTGGGCCAAGAGATGGTTTCAAGCAGAAGCTTGAAGAGCAAGCCGCCGATTTCGTTAAACTTTTGTTGCTTGTTCGATTAAAGATTCGGTCGGGCGGAGAAGATATTACGATGTTCATCAGTACCTCCACGTCGAGACTTTTGAACTTACATTATAACTGGACAGAAACCTTGGGGCATGCATCGTGAGAAAAGCCAAAATCTCGAGTATGGCGTGGGCATTGCTGGATGGGCGCGAGCGTCGCAATTTCTGGATTTTGCTGAGTATCGTGATCGTCAGTGCGCTCTCCTCCGCGCTGATGGTTGGCTCGGTTCTGCCGTTCCTGTCTGTCCTGTCCGACCCTGGGCGCATTGAGGCTGTTCCCGCGCTGGCTTGGGCATATGAAACCTTTGGATTCGAAAGCGATTACACTTTTCTGGTGGGGCTGGGACTGGCTTCGCTTGGCGTTATTGTCTTCACGAACACTGTGCTGATCCTGAAAACTTGGGCAATCGCACGATTCACCAACATGAGGGTTCATTCTATCAGCCACCGTCTGCTGACAGCCTATCTGCGCCAACCCTATGCCTTCTTTCTGAACCGGCACTCAGCTGAAATGGGGACCCGGATCCTGTCGGAAACTCAGCAGGTGGTGCGTACGTTCTTGACGCCTGCCGTTGAACTTATTGCTGCGTCGTTTACGGCCTTGGCGATCGTGACTCTGCTCTTTGTGGTTGAGCCGGTGATCGCGCTCATCGCTTTCGTTGTCCTTGGCGGAATTTATGGTGCAATCTATACGCTGAGTCGGCGCGTGCTAAAGCAACTGGGGCACCATAGGGCCACAACCAACAGCGCGCGCTTCAAGATCACGAACGAGGCGCTGGGCGGTATCAAGGATATCAAGCTTCTTGGATGCGAAGAAGCGTATCTGGGGCGCTACGCCGTGCATTCGTTGAGCATGGCGCGCACCCTGGCCAAGATTGCACTGATCACGCAACTGCCGCAATTTGCGCTGCAAGTGATCGCATTCGGAGGGATCATTTTGCTGTGCCTTTTCTTGGTCGATGCGCAAGGGCTCGAATCCGGCACGGCCCTGAATGGTATCTTGCCCGTCCTTGGCCTTTTTGCTTTCGCGGGGCAAAGGCTCATGCCGGAACTCTCGAAGCTTTATCAATCGCTGACCAAGCTTCAGGCCGGAGCGGCAGCCGTGGAAATCGTCCATGACGATCTGGCCGCTTGGGTTGATGAGGATGATGTTGCAGGAACGGCTTCCGACCGGGTGAGCTTGCAGGATGGGCTGGCTCTGGAAAATATTTCTTACAACTATCCAAATGCGCTCCATGCCGGTGTTAAGGATGTCAATTTGGCAATCCGCGCGGGAGAAAAGATCGGCATCGTGGGCGGTACGGGGGCAGGCAAGACGACTCTTGCTGATCTGACGCTCGGGTTGTTAACGCCGACTGCCGGCCAACTCGTTGTTGACGGGAAGCCGGTAACGAAGGAGAATTTGCGAGCCTGGCAGAGAAATGTGGGCTACGTTCCACAGAGCATTTTTCTGATGGACGCTAGCGTTGCGGAAAATATCGCCCTAGGCGTGCCCAACAAGAAGATAGATGAAGCACGGGTTACGGAGGCTGCAAGGATCGCACAACTGGACAGTTTCATTCGGTCCGAGCTTCCGGAAGGGTATGCGACCACGATTGGTGAGCGCGGCGTGCGTCTCTCGGGCGGTCAACGCCAGAGGATCGGCATTGCGCGGGCTCTCTACCACGATGCCAATCTCATCGTATTCGACGAGGCGACCAGCGCGCTCGACAATCTTACCGAGCGCGAGGTCATGGCCGCAATAGACGCGCTTCCGGAGGAAAAAACTGTTGTAATGATTGCACACCGGCTCAGCACGGTTCAACGCTGCGACCGCATCGTGGTAATGGACCAGGGCAGAGTGGTCGGCTACGATAGCTGGGCGGCATTGATGGACGGTAATCCCGTATTCCAGCGGATTGCGCAGGCCCATGAGACTGAATGAGGCTGCGCTGCAGAAGAATATGACCAACGTGATAGAGGATTGAAACCCATTATGCTTTCCGACTCTTCGATTTTGATTACCGGTGGAACCGGATCCTTCGGACATGCCTTCGTGCCCACTGTGTTGGAGCGCTACAATCCGAGAAAAGTGATCATCTTTTCGCGCGACGAGATGAAGCAATGGGAGATGGCAAAACGCTTTGAAGGCGATTCACGCGTGCGGTTCTTCATAGGAGACGTGCGTGACCGCGAGCGTCTCTATCGTGCTTTCGATGGTGTGGATTATGTCGTCCATGCGGCGGCGACCAAGATTGTTCCGACGGCCGAGTACAATCCCTTCGAATGCGTCAAGACAAATGTGAACGGTGCGATGAATGTCATCGATGCCGCGATCGACAAAAAAGTTAAACGTGTTGTCGCGCTCTCCACGGACAAGGCATCGAGCCCCATAAATCTTTATGGTGCATCCAAGCTGGCTTCGGACAAGCTCTTTGTTGCCGGCAATGCCTATGCCGGCGAGCACAATACCCGGTTCTCGGTCGTGCGGTATGGTAACGTGATGGGCTCGCGCGGGTCGGTTATTCCATTCTTCTTGTCAATCGCTGACAAGGGCGTGCTGCCGATCACCGATGAGCGCATGACGCGTTTCATGATCAGTCTCGAAGACGGTGTCCGGCTTGTGTTTCATGCTTTCCAAGACATGGTCGGTGGTGAGATCTACGTGAAAAAAATCCCGTCGATGAAGGTCACCGACATCGCCCGGGTAATCGCCCCGAAAGCGAAATTCAAGATCATCGGCATCCGTCCGGGCGAGAAGGTGCACGAACAGATGATCGGTCTGGAGGACGCGCAACATACATTCGAATACAAAGAGCATTTCAAGATCTTGCCCGCGATCCATAACTGGGCGGTGGATCCGTACCGGATCAAGGATGGCGTGAAGGTGGCTGAGGATTTCGTCTATTCGAGTGACAACAACACCGACTGGATGACAGACGCAGCGCTTGAAGAATGGATTGCCGCAAACCGCGGAAAAATCGGCGCAATCTGAAGGAGATTAAGGCCATGAGCGATTACCGGACCGAACAGGAAGCCTTCTGGGCAGGGAGTTTCGGTAAAGCGTACATGGAGCGAAACCGTGGTACTGCCTTAATTGCCTCCAAGACGTCTTTCTTCGGTCGCGCGCTGCGAGCCGCACCAGGCATCCAATCGATATGCGAGTTCGGCTGCAATATCGGGCTCAATCTCAAGGCGCTGAGTGACATTGGCAACTTTGATCTGAACGGTATCGAGATCAACGCCGACGCGGCCGAGGAAGCCCGCGCTCTAGGCGTTTCTGATATTTCGACCCGCTCGATCCTGGAGGACATGTCGGAGGAAGGCGCATATGATCTTACCTTCACGGCAGGCGTGCTGATCCATATCAACCCCGAATACCTCAATACTGTCTATGACAACCTCGTCCGGCTGTCGCGCCAATACGTGATGGTGGCTGAATACTACAACCCCGCACCTGTCAGCGTGTCCTATCGCGGACACGGAGAGCGGCTTTATAAACGCGACTTCGCAGGTGAACTCATGGAGCGGCACGCTCTCGAGCTTGTTGATTACGGCTTCGTCTACCGGCGCGACAATTACACACCGATGGACGACATCACTTGGTTTCTTCTCAGAAAACCTCAGGCGCAAAGGAAGTAACATGATTCCCTATGGAAGGCAGGACATCCGGCAGGAAGATGTCGACGCGGTAGTCGAAGTGCTGCAGTCGGATTTTCTGACCCAAGGCCCAGCGGTCCCCGCCTTCGAGGCAGCGGTGGCAAAGGCCACGGGCGCTGCGCATGCTGTGGCCGTGAACAGCGCGACCTCAGCCCTGCATATTGCCTGTGCTGCGCTCGACCTTGGGCCCGGCGATACGCTTTGGACCTCGCCCAACACCTTCGTGGCGTCAGCCAATTGCGCGCGCTATTGCGGGGCTGCGGTGGATTTCGTCGATACCGACCCTGTCACGGCCAACCTCTGTCCCGGCCGGCTGGAGGACAAGCTGCGCAAGGCAGACCGCGCTGGCCAGCTGCCCAAGGTAATCGTTCCGGTGCATTTGACCGGTCTTTCGTGCGACATGGCAGCCATCGGCGCGCTGGCCCGAAAATACGGCGTGCGTGTGATTGAGGATGCCTCTCACGCCATTGGCGGGCGCTACGGCGACAAGGCCGTAGGCGCATGCGAGCACAGCGATATCGCAGTTTTCAGCTATCACCCGGTCAAGATCGTAACGTCTGGCGAAGGCGGCACAGCCGTAACGCAGGACGTTGCGCTTGCACATCGGATGGCGCGGCTGCGCAGCCATGGCATCACCAGAGATACGGCCGAGATGACCCATCCGCCCGATGGCCCTTGGTATTACCAGATGATCGAGCTTGGCTGGAACTACCGGATAACGGACCTTTGCGCGGCGCTCGGGCATGCCCAGATGGCGCGGCTCGACGATTACGTGGCGCGGCGCAACACGCTTGCTGACCGCTACGATCGCTTGCTAGGCGATCTGCCCGTCACCCTGCCGGGCAGATCCGATGGCGTGCTTTCGGCTTGGCACCTCTATGTTGTGCGGGTCGATGCCGGGCGCCACCGCGAGATATTTGAAGGATTGCGCGCACGGGGGATAGGGGTAAACCTGCACTACATTCCTGTCCACCTGCAGCCGTACTACCGCGCGCTGGGCTTCGCGCCCGGCGACTTTCCCGAGGCCGAGCGCTATTACACCGAGGCGATCAGCATTCCGCTTTACCCGGCGATGACCGAAGCCATGCAGGACGAGGTCGTAGGCGCGCTTGCTGCAGAATTAACATCATGAGGCTTGCTGTTATTCCTGCTCGCGGGGGTAGCAAACGCATCCCCCGTAAGAATATACGTGATTTCTGCGGTCGACCGATGATCGCTTGGCCCATCTCTGCCGCGTTGCAGAGCGGCGCGTTTGACCGGGTGATCGTGTCGACGGACGATGACCAGATTGCGGAGGTCGCGATACGCGAAGGCGCAGAGGTGCCGTTTCGCCGCCCGCTCGATCTATCGGACGATCACACGCCCACTCGTCCGGTGATTGCCCACGCTATCGAAACGCTTGGTGTGGCCGGCGAGGCACCCAGCGAGGTCTGCTGCCTTTACGCCACCGCCCCTTTCGTGACGCCCGAAGACCTGCGCGCCGGGCTTGACCGGCTTTCGGAACCCGGCGTCTCTTACGTCTTTCCCGTCACCGGCTTTGCTTTTCCGATCCAGCGCGCGCTGCGGCGCGACGCACAGGGCCGCGTCGCGATGTTCGCGCCCGAGCATTTTTTGACCCGATCTCAGGACCTCGAAGAGGCGTGGCATGATGCCGGGCAGTTCTATTGGGCCGATGCCGATCAATGGGGCACCGATGCGCCGATCTATGGCCCCGGCGCCGTGGGGCTGGAGATTCCACGCTGGCGGGTCCAAGACATCGACACACAGGAAGATTGGCACATGGCCGAGCTTCTTTTCCGCGCATTGGAGCAGAAACAGTGAACGCCCCGATCATCGCTTTTCGTGCTGATGCCTCGGTCGATATCGGCCTCGGCCACGTCATGCGGTGCCTGACGCTTGCCTCCGTCTTGCAAGAGAACGGCGCGCGTTGTCACTTCCTTTGCCGCGACCTGCCCGGCCATCTGGCAGCAACCATCCGCGCGCGCGGTGTAGAATGCCATCTGTTACCCGCAGCCGACGCGCCCGAGGATGACGGCACTACCGCGCATTCCCGATGGCTTGGCGTCAGCAGCAAGCGGGATGCCGCGCAAAGTCGTGAAGTGCTGGACCGATTGTCGCCAGACTGGCTTGTGGTTGATCACTACGCGCTCGACGCCACTTGGGAGCGGGCCACGCGGCCGGACGGCGCGCGGCTCTTGGTGGTCGATGACCTTGCGAACCGTCCCCACGAGTGTGAAATCCTTCTCGACCAGAACCTTGGGCGTGATGCCAGGGACTATACCGGGCTTGTGGAGGACCGTTGCGCCCTTCTGATCGGCCCGACCTACGCGTTGCTGCGCCCCGAGTTCGCGGCGCATCGTGCTGCAAGCCTTGCGCGGCGCAAGGCGCACCGCCTCGCCCATATCCTTGTTTCTCTGGGTGGGGTTGATCGCGACGATGTAACGAGCCGGGTGCTTGATACGCTGGCCGCCTGCCCCCTTCCCGCAGACAGCCGGATCACCGTCGTGCTTGGGCCTTCTGCACCGGCCCGAGAGCCGGTCGCGCGCCGCGCCGCGCAAATGCCCGTGCCGACCAAGCTGTGCATAGGCGCGGACAATATGGCCGCAATGATGACCGAGGCTGATCTGGCGATCGGTGCTGGCGGCAGCACCTCGTGGGAGCGTTGCTGTCAGGGATTGCCCACGCTGCTTGCGGTTCTGGCGGAAAACCAGGCGCCGGCTGCCAAGGCGCTGGCCGAGGCTGGTGCAGCGATCCGCTTTGGCGACGCGTCGGACCCGGTCAAGGGGCTTGCCGACGCTATGCAGGTGGCGTCCGATCCCGACAGCCTTGCCGCCATGGCAGGTCGTGCCGCCGGGCTGGTCGATGGCCTTGGCGCCAACCGCGTCATGACCGAAATGGAAGCGTACGAGATCGGTGTCCGACGCGCGCATTCCGAGGACGCCGAGCCTGTTTATTTTTGGCGTTACGCAGACGGCGCGGCCCGCCATTACCGTGCATCTTCCGTTCCGTCGCTGGTAGATCACACGAGATGGTTCGCGGCCGCACTTGACGACCCCAGCAGGGTCTTACTTATCACGACATGGCGCGGAAAAGACGTGGGCCATGTGCGGTTGGATTTAGATTTGAACGCGCAGGATCGCGCCACGATAAGTATCTGCCTCAACCCCGCGATCAGGGGCGGTGGCCGGTCTGTGGCGATCCTTAATGCCGCGCTACGTCACGGAAGCGATCTGGGCCTTCGATCTTACCGAGCCGAGATTCATGAGGACAATGTCGCGTCGCGTCGCCTTTTCCAACAGTCGGGGTTTTCCGAAATCGGTTGCGAAGGTCCATTTCGTCAGTACCTCGCAAAGTTTCCAGTACCGCCAGCATTCGCACCGGCAACAGACAGATCAATGGAGTTACAGTGATGATCAACATCAACAGACAAGCCATCGGTCCGGCTCGCCCACCCTACGTGATCGCCGAGATTTCGGCCAATCACAACGGCAACATCGAAACCGCTTTCCGGATCATCGAGGCCGCTAAAAAGGCTGGGGCCGATGCGGTCAAGATCCAGACCTACACCGCAGACACGATAACCCTAAAGAGCGACGCACAGGATTTCCAAATCACCGACGGACTCTGGGCCGGACGGACGCTCTGGGATCTCTACGATTGGGCGCACACGCCGTGGGAGTGGCATGCTGCGCTTTTCGAGCATGCGCGCAAGGTCGGTATCACGATCTTCAGTTCGGCTTTTGATCCGACCGCCGTCGACCTGCTCGAGGATCTGGGCACACCGGCCTACAAGATCGCGTCGTTCGAGGCGGTCGACCTGCCACTGATCCGTTATATTGCCACCACCGGCAAGCCGATGATCATCTCGACCGGGATGGCCGATGCCGACGAAATCGCCGAGGCCGTGGCGGCTGCGCGCGATGGCGGTTGCACGGAGCTGGCGTTGTTGCATTGCGTTTCTGGTTACCCCGCGCCTGCATCGGACTACAATTTGCGAACCATTGCCGACATGGCCGACCGCTTCGGCACATTGGTGGGACTGTCCGATCATACGCTGGACAATACAACCGCGCTTGCCAGCGTCGCACTCGGCGCTTCGATCATCGAAAAGCATGTGACGCTTGATCGATCGGGCGGCGGGCCGGACGACAGCTTTTCCTTGGAGCCAGCCGAACTTGCCGAGCTCTGCCAGGGCGCGCGCTCCGCATGGGAAGCGCTTGGTCACGTCGACTACGGGCGGAAATCGAGCGAAATCGGGAACGCCAAGTTCCGCCGCTCTTTGTATTTCGTGAAAGATATGAAAGTGGGCGATGTGATTACCGCGGAATGTGTTCGCAGCGTGCGGCCGGGATATGGGGTGGCGCCAAAATATCTGGATAGGGTTATCGGTGCACAGCTGGAAAAAAATGTGGAAAAGAACACGGCAGTACAATTGTCTCATCTGCGCAACGCAGATGAGAAGTGATGGGCAACGCAAAGTGCCCCTGAGTCACATATGAAAAATCTGATGCACAGAGCAAGAAATTGGCTGATCTCTATTCTGAGGCCGGATCAAAGGCGCAACTGGAGTAAGGACCAGGTTAAGCATTACCGGGCATTTCTGGACGATTTTGAAAAGATCAAAGGCGTGTGTGATGCAACGGTCGAAAACATCAGGATCCATGACCTTTTGGAGAAGGAAATAAGGAATTCCTATTGGATCTACCGATCTTCACCAATTGAGCAAGCTGTTCTGATCGCAAAGATCGTCTTGAGGCGAGTTGGCGAATTGGTGAAAGTTGGTGGAACTAAGGCAGATAGAGCGGTTGTCGCTGCTAGAAACAACAAGCCAAAGGCCCTATTTGTAGTATCTCCGGCAACAGGTATCGACTCGTTGGCCAATGTCGCAACGAGCTCCTTTGAAAAGGAGGACGTGGCTTTCGTTTGCTCAGGTGAGAATTCAAGGGTTCAGGGTGAAATCCAACGCCGAGGTTTTCCTGTTCTTCTTGCGGATAACCCGGAAGATTCAAAATGGCGCCCTTGCGGCAATGAGGTGAAATTTTTGAAGGGCTTGTGGGCAGGCCTTAGGTCGATTGACAGGCTAAACTACGTTCAAAAGCTATTTGTTTATCTCTACACACGATCCGCATTGAAAAGCCTGCATTCGTACCGGGCATTTTTCGCGGATCAATTGAAGGGTGGTGGTTGCCAGGTCTTTACCGGGAGGCCGAGAACACCGTTTATCGCCGGTGCGATTGTTGCTGGTCGCGAGTGTAATGCAGAGATCATTTTCGTATCTCATACAATTTGGTACAAACTTCCATGTCCAGTTGGCCGGCTGTATGATCTTTCGATTTTCTCCGGGGCAATCCTCTTGACCGAGCATTGCAAACAGGAAGTGCAAAGGGTAAACCCGAATGTAAAGGCTGCGGTTGTTGGTATGGCAATGCCGAAACGGGCGCCTCAAGACGGGCAGCTTACTGCCGTTGGAAATGAGTCAAAGCTGCGCATTGGGATGTTTCTTGGGGTAAATGATTTCATCCCAGAGATATTGCCAAGGCTTGCGAAGCTTGATGTGGAAATATTTCTCAAGACGCGGCCACCCGGAAAAAATGCGTCGGCGTTTTCCTACCTGAGTGATCTGTATGAAAATGTGTCGATTTGTGATCACGCAGATTTTTCGATGGACCGCTTCTGCAATTCCATTGATGTTGTGGTGGGGGGGTATTCAAATGCTGTCTATAGTGCGGCCTGCCTTGGAGTGCCGGTTGTCGGATTCCTAACCCCCGCGGAAAAACTTTATAATGAATTTCTCAGACCTGTTTTAATACCGTTTGATCTGGCGGTAGTGAAGGTATCTGATGCTGAAGAGTTGATAGCCGAGGTTTCCAAGATCTCGGGTGCAAAGGATAACCTGAAAAGTCTATCTGAAAGGCAGCTTCAGAACGCATCGAATTACATTCCTGAAGTAAATTTTTCCCCCATTAATAGGCTATTGAGCAGACAAGGTTGATGGATGGTAAATAACATTTTTGTTGTTCTCGGCATGCACAAGTCGGGTACCACTCTGGTATCCGATATATTGCACGGCAGCGGGATCCAAATGGTCGAGGAGAAATCCGCCGGGAACTATGACGAAGGCAACAAGATGGAGCGGCATTCGACGCGAATGCTCAATATGGATCTGTTGCAGGAAAATGGAGTTGAAAGCCTGCGTATGATCCGTGGGCTGGATGCCAGTTCTGTCACGGCTGCACACAGAGAGACGGCGCGATCGCTTTGTCGAAAGGCGGCTGAAGCCGCTTCAGAGTCTTCCTGGGGGTTCAAGGATCCGCGCACCCTTTTGACTTTCGACTTTTGGATGGAGGTTCTGGAGAACCCTCGCCTGATAGGTATTTTTCGTGACCCTCTAGAGGTCTTCCAGCACTACGTTCGGCGTGCCGGACGGCGATGGATCAGTCGTGACCCGGCTTACCTGCCGGATGCGCTCCACGCTTGGTGTGCCTACAATCAGAGGCTTCTGAAATTGAAACAGATGTACCCGGAAATGTTGCTCCTTGATTATTCACATCTGCTGTCGTCTGAGGGCGCCATGAGCCATCTTTCAGAGTTTGTCGGACGTCCGTTGGTGGATTGCCGGGATCCGGGCATGCGGCGTGCCAAAGCCGATCGGACGATGGACTATCGCATTGCACGTCAGATCGTACGTCTGCGCAACAAGGCTGATCCGGATCAGATATATGCCGAGCTTAGCCGTGTTGCCGATTATTCGGGTAGCAATCCACAATGAGCACTGTTCCAGACCTTCCGGCGCCCCGTGGTGTCGTCTTCGTGGCCACAGGCGCACGCTACATCGCCTGCGCCGAAGCCGCCGCGCGCTCTGTGCGCCGTCACATGCCCGATGTACCCATCGCCCTGTTCACCGATGCCGGGCAGCTAGGTCTTTCCTTGAGCGGCGTGTTCGATCCGGTGATCGAACTTGAATCCGTTCATCATCGCTCGAAGGTCGATTGCCTGATGAACTCGCCCTTTGAACGCACGTTGTTCCTCGACGCCGATATTCGCGTTCTCGAGGATGTGGGTGAGTTGTTCGATCTGCTCGATCGCTTTGATGTGGCGATGGCGCACGCCCATGCCCGCAATCGCGACGCGACGCGCGCGGTCTGGAAATACGCGCTGCCGGATTCATTTCCGCAGTTCAATACCGGGGTAATTGCGGTGCGTCGCAACCCGCAGACCCAGGCCCTGCTGAAAAACTGGTCGGACAGCTACAAGAAGGCGGGCTTTCGCAAGGATCAGGTCACGCTGCGAGAATTGCTCTGGGCTTCGGATCTGCGCCTCGCGACGCTCCCGCCTGAGTATAATATCCGCTACCCAAAGAATCTGTGGCTGTGGAGTCGCCGCGAGGCGCGGCCCAGGATATGCCATTTCTATCGCTATTCCTTTGCCAAGCGGAGTGACTGGCTGCGCGCACTGGCAAAGCGGCTGATCGGGTGGCCCCGCCGCGTGGCGTCGCGTTTGCAGCAGCAGTTTCGGAAGGGAAAAGATTCATGAGCGAGGCGCGGCACAGCATCTGTCTATTCATCGGGACGCTCAAGGCCGGTGGGGCCGAGCGCGTCACTGTGTGGCTGGCAAGCGAATTGCATCGTCAGGGCCATGATGTGGTCGTGCTGACGCATTCCGCGCCCGAGACCGATTTCTTCACCCTGCCCGATGGTATCAAACGAGAGACCGTAGGGTTCAGTGAGGGACGGGACAGCCTGCCGGGCAAATTGCTGATCAACATCCGGCGCTGCATGGCTGTGCGCAAGGTGCTGCGGCGGCATCGAGTTTCGGCCATGCTGGCGCTGATGCCGCATGAATCGGTTATGGCCGTCGTTGCCGCTTTCGGCTTGCGGACGCGTGTGGTCGTGTCGGAACGCAATGCCCCCTGGCGCCGCCAGCAAGACAGGATCTGGACGACCTTGCGCCGCGTTGTCTATCGTTTTTCAGATGCTCAGGTTGCCCAAACGCAGCCCATCGCAGACTGGTTGCGCAAAGAGACTGGAAGTCGAAGCGTTGCCATCATTCCCAATGCGGTGCAGCTCAGCCTGCCTTCGGGACCGCCGGTCATCAAGCCCCAACAGTTCCTGCGCCCGGGGCGCAAGCTTTTGCTGGCGGTGGGGACCAAGCCTTATCAGAAGGGGTTCGATCTACTGATTTCGGCCTTCGCCCGGATTGCCGGTGATCATCCGGAATGGGATCTTGCGATTCCGGGTCTTTTGCCCAGCCGTGTTGAAGAAGGGATAAGTGGTCAGGACGTACTTGATACCGCTGACAAGGCTGGACTGTCCGACAGGGTGTTTCTGCCCGGCCACCTGGGCAATATGCCAGACTGGTATGTTGCGGCCGATTTGTTCGTGCTCAGTTCGCGATTCGAAGGCTTTCCTAACGTGCTGGTCGAAGCGATGAGCGCCGGGCGGGCCTGTGTGGCTTTTGACTGTGATACCGGGCCGGACGAAATAATCCGGGACGGCATCGACGGGCTACTGGTTCGCGATCTGACGGTGGAGGCGCTTGCGGCGGCTCTGGATAAGGCGCTGGGTGATCCTGAGCTTCGGTCGCGACTGGCCGAAGCGGCACCGGGCGTGGCGCAGCGGTATGCGCCCAGCAGGGTCTTGGCCAAATGGTGCGAGGTTCTTGGTCTGCCGAGCGGGGATCAGCCGAAATGAACGCAGGCGAGTTCGTTCTTTCGCTTGATTTTGAGCTGCTTTGGGGCGTCCGCGACCACGCCACGCGGGACAGTTATGGCGCGAATATTCTGGGTGGGCGGGCCGCGCTGCCGCCGATGCTTGAGCGGTTCGAGCGGCACGGCATCGAGGCCACCTGGGCAACGGTCGGGGCGGCGTTCTGTGGCTC
>JGI24723J26617_10001346_pt1 | contig 21829 bp, 11 predicted proteins | sample Cruoilmetagenom6_FD_26617 | JGI IMG/M metagenome (IMG submission 26617)
AAACGCTATTTAAAGCAGAAAAAATAATTTACAAAACGCCAAATCTTCCCAATACAAAATTAGAAGATGCTTTTGACGAAATTGAATTGTTAGGATACCCTCTTTGCAGTCCGTTTCACTTGCTCGCTTCTTCTCAAATGCTTTCAATGCGCGCAAAAGAGCTATCACAATTTAAAGGAAAGGTTATTCGTATAGATGGCTATTTAGTAACGATCAAGCGTACGTCGACTTCAAATAAAAAGACGATGTACTTCGGAACCTTTTTAGATAAAGACGGTGATTTTATTGACACGGTACACTTTCCGCCTATAGCAACCAAATATCGCTTCCAAGGAAAAGGCATTTATCGAATTACAGGAAAAATTATTGAAGAATTTGATTGCATCAATATTGAAGTAATCAAGATGGAAAGACTTCCTATCGTTGAAGACCCACGATATAGTGATGCTTTATTAAATGTAAACTCCGTTAAGAATTTCAATCGAAGAACTCGAAATGATTTTAATAAAAATGAAGCCATTGCTTCCAACACATAAATAACTAATTTAAAAGTAGCCATGATGAAAACATATTATGTATACATTCTAAAATGTGCCGATGGAACCTACTACACCGACTTTACGTCAAACCTAGAAGCACAAATACAAGGGCATAAAGCAGGAAAAAGAGCACAAACCGCCAATAGAATACCTGTTCAACTGTCTTTTTCAAAAGAGTTTAATCTGCCAGCTTTTGCTATTGCTGCAAAGAGACAGATCAATCGATGGTCTGAAGCAAAAAAGGAAGCTTTAATTAATGGAGACTTTCAGAAAGTATCGCAAACAATGTAAATCACAATATTATTTTAATCTTTTACGCAGAATATGCGTCCAAAAGCTTCGAAATTCAGGAAGGAGGTACAACTGACGCGAAATTTTGAGCGCGATTTTTAGCTTAGCTAAAAAATTCCTCGTAAAAGCTCCCTTTTCTTTGCTTCCTTTCTTTTGGGTAAGCAAAAGAAGATAAAAAAGAAAATTCTTTTGAATCCAAACAGAAACATAATCCATATGGACCTCGACACATTCTTTGTGTCTTGCGAACGTTTACTCGATAGCAGACTAAACGGCAAACCCGTACTCATTGGAGGCACCAGCGATCGTGGTGTTGTAGCATCCTGTAGTTACGAAGCGCGTAGCTTCGGAATACATTCGGCCATGCCCATGCGTATGGCGAAACAACTTTGTCCAGAAGCGATTATACTACGGGGAAATTCGGGCATCTACAGTAAGTTTTCAAATATGGTCACAGACGTTATTAACGAAAGTGTCCCGCTATATGAAAAAACATCGGTAGACGAATTTTATATTGATCTCACAGGAATGGACAAATTTTTTGGATGTCACAAGCTCGCTTCAGAATTGCGAACACGCATTACGAAAGAGACGGGACTACCTATATCCTTTGGACTNTCGATGAATAAAACAGTATCTAAAATTGCAACTGGAGAAGCAAAACCCAATAACGAAATACATATTTTAAAAGGAACTGAAAAACCATTTTTGTCACCGCTTTCAGTACGAAAAATTCCTATGGTTGGCGAAGTAACATACCGGTCACTCTGTGATCTGGGTATTAAACAAATTAAGACCATACAAGAAATGCCCATTGAAATGATGAGCAAAGTTTTTGGTAAAAACGGACAAACCATCTGGAAGAAAGCCAATGGTATAGACAATTCTCCCGTTGTTCAATATACCGAACGTAAATCTATCTCTACGGAAAGAACTTTTGATAAAGATACAACCGATATAAAAAAGTTGGAAAGTATCATTATCGCTATGAGCGAAAATTTGGTATATCAATTGAGACGCGGTAATAAACTCACTGCCTGTATTACCTTTAAAATTCGTTATTCAGATTTTCAAACGTATACGCAACAGAAACGTATTCCATACAGTTCAGCCGATTTTAAAATTCTCCCTGTAATTATGGAGCTCTATAAAAATTTATATCAACGCAGATTATTGGTTCGGTTGGTTGGTGTTCGTTTTAGTCATTTGGTAGAAGGCGGACAACAAATCGATTTATTCGAAGATAATGAGAAACTTATCAATCTTTATTTAGCGATGGACAAGATGCGAGAGCGTTATGGCGATAGAGCTGTAATAAAAGCGGCAGGAATGGGTGCTAAAAGTATCAGTAGATGGAACCCTTTTAATGGAGAGCCTCCGCCACTTCTTGCCAATAGAAGACGGTAATATTTTCTAGTACTTAGACTTCTTATGGGGTATATTTAACGTTTTAGATTAAAAAACGTGTATTTTATCGATGTTATTTGCATTATATGGAATTATATCGTAAAATTGACATCTAAATGCATATTGCCCTCGAAACTTCCTAAAATATTCATTATGAAATTTAAAACTAAATTAAACCTATTAACTATTCTATTTTTAGTTGCTACAAGTGTAGCTTTCTCCCAAAAAAGCGACGATACTCAGTACATAATTAGTGGTAACGTTGGTATTGAAAAATATCACGATCGTGAACAATTAGAAAGCATGTCCAAAGGTGAATTGCTAAGTCTATACAACACGCGAATTGAAATAATCATTAAGATTTTACCTAACATAGCGTTTGCGACTAAGCCTGGTGTCACCATGACTTCCCTAGGTATTCCAGACACTAAAGACAATCGAAGAGCCCTCAAAGAAAATATTCAAGCAACAGCTACCTACTTTGATAATACAATTGAATTTCAAAAAATTGTATTACCCTATTCAGATAGAGCGAACCTAATTTCNGCGATATTATTCTACGAAGAAACATTGAAAGCATTACACACCTATAATGACTTTCATTAAGCATATTTGCTTAACCAAATAATTGTCCATAACTGCGTACTCTAAGCAGCCTAAACTCAATTTTAGTTCTTATATTGTGCGTTTTATCGTATTTATTTGCAGTTAATGGATTATTTAATATATTTACACTAATTATTTTTAACAAAGAAGTATCAAGATGTTCACAAAATCTACTTTCATCATTGCTTTATTTCTTTTCTCGTTCGGAAGCGTTTTTTCCCAACAAGAAAAAGGAATATATGGAAATGAAAATTGGTTGAGTATTTGGACAGAATTTAGCCCCATTGAACAAGAGTATAAAGTCCCCACTCAAATTCTTTCCGGAACTATTTCCCAAAACACCAAATTACTCAAGAAAGAAACATATCTCCTAGTAGGAAATGTGTTTGTTACCGATAGTACTCATTTAACCATAGAACCCGGAACCGTAATATTAGCCGATTCNAAAACGAAGGCTTCATTGATCATCGGTAAGAATGCAAAAATTATTGCAGAAGGAACTCAAACAGACCCAATTATCTTTTCTTCCAACCGTAGTGTCAAGAAAAAAGGAGACTGGGGCGGTATATTTATATTAGGGAATGCTCCTGTTAATATAGACGAAGACAAATGGCCACTCGCAGAAATTCTTAATGCTTCATCTCCAGAAATAGTAAGCTATGGAGGTGATGATATAGAAAGTGATTCTGGCATCTTAAAGTATGTACGCATTGAATACGCCGGAAACAGAACTAAAAATTATGGCTACCTCAGTGGATTAACATTGGCTGGTGTTGGTAGTGAAACGGTGTTAGAACACATCATGACCACCTATTCCGAAGGAAGCTCTTTCAATATTCTAGGAGGAAACCCAGTGTTGTCAAATTTAGTTTCATTTAGATCCAGATANAACGATTTAATATTAAACTACGGTGCTCAAGCNTCAATATCAAACTCTCTAGTTATAAAATCACCCTATTTTACNGCTTCAGGAGGAGCTAGTAGTATATATCTATCATCAAATTTTAATAAAAACTTGATNGATANCATCCATAAACCTACACATCTCCATGCCGAAAATTTAACCCTCGTTGTTTTGAGTAACGATCTAGAGGCAGATACCAGTGTCGGACTCGTAAATGAAGCCATGTTTGTTGAAAACGGGGCGACATTTTCAATGCGGAAAACTATCTTTTCGGGTTATAATCCCGCTGTTATTTTCGACAAAGACATTATCATTAATAACGAAAACCTGAGTATGATGGAATTCAACGCTATGTATTTTAATAATTGTAAAGGAAATATTTTTATTGAAGGCATAGAGAATAANGAAGACCTTGAGAATTGGTATGGCAATCGCATCTTTAGAAATGTGTATTCCAAAGGCTCAGATTCAGAAACCTTNATAGACNCTAATAATTTAGAAGACCCAGATTTTAGATTAAGAATTAATAGAATAATAGCAAGCAATCTTCCTGACGAAGAATAGAGGTACCTACAAAAACTCCCCCGACTTTCATCGTAGTCATTTAACGATGTAAGTTTAATTTTTGTAAACAGTTATGAATATGATGAAAATATCTGTATGGCAAAAACTACGTTATCAAATTACATTTTTTTCTTGCTTAGCTTTTTCACTATTTTAATTAGTGGTAAGACTGAGGCACAGNTTGTTATTGGTACGCCAGAGCTTGGATTTAGTCAAGCTTGCGCAAATCAAACCTTTAACTCGTTCGCTATAGACTTCGTTTTTAGTCCAGAGGCTGGTATAGACCCATCGAATCAATTTTTAGTTGAACTGTCAGATCCAAACGGTAGTTTTTCTGATTCCGAAGTTATNTTTACCTCTGCTCCAGGCGCTATAAACGCTTCTCCTGCAACTATTGAATTTACATTACCAACAGACACTGCTGGTGAAGCCTATAAAATTCGAATTAAAAGTACTGCTCCAGGTGCTGTAAGCGGCCCCTCTGATAGNTTTGCGGCCTACTACAAAATTCAGGATAGTCCATTTACTATTAACAACCTTGTTGCTACAGCTAGTTTTTGTCCTGGCGGAAGCTACCTCCTTACTATTGACAACCCTGGCACAGGAGNTAATGATTCACCGTTAAATTATCCTTCCTTAACTTTTAATTGGTTTAAGGAAATTAGTCCTACGAATGCCGTGTTAATATCTCAAGGCCCCAGTCTTACCGTAAATCAAGAAGGAATTTATTTTGCTGAAACTAATTATGGCACTTGTACTTCCGACTCATTTTCTAATCGCGTAACGATTTCTGAAGCTGACTCGGGAGACGAAGTAGTCGCTACCATAGTTTCGAGTCTCGGAAATCCATTTTGTGCTTCCGAAGGTCCAACAACCTTAAGTACGGTAGCTGGAAATAGTTATAGTTGGTATAAAAATGGTGTTCTCATCCCTGGTGCTACAAACCGGAGTTACATAACCGACACCTCAGGAATTTATTCAGTACGCGTAGATTTTGGGATTTGTGAGGCCTCAGGAAGTATTGAATTATTCACTGGAGATTTTTCAAGTGAACTTAATGTTCCTAGTGATAATTTATTAGAAGCTGGAGAAACACTCTCGGTAATAGTAACAACCAATGCTGTAAACCCAGAATTTATATGGTTTTTAAATAATGAGATCATTCCAAATGCAACACAAAGCACATTTGATGTAACAGAATTTGGAACCTATAGCGTAGAGATCACACAAACCACGGGTTGTGTTACAACCAATCAGCTTGTTTTTCAAGTTGAAGAGTACATNAACCTCTTCCCTGACGTAGAAAACATCCCGAATCTAGTAAGTCCTAATGGCGATGGTATTAATGATACTTGGGTTATTCCTCTACCCTATGTGAGTGGCACCAATACGGAAGTNGTAATCCTAAATAGTCAAGGAAAAACAGTTTTGCGCACAAAGGATTATTCAAATAATTGGCCTGAAGATCAAATTAATTCAGGAAACGAGAGTCAAGTATACTATTACCAAATAACACCTATAGACAAGGAGCCTAAAATGGGTTCAATAACCATTGTAAAATAAAGTGAAAACAATAGTCTTCCCCATACTATTTATTTTCTGTATAACGCAGATTACCTATTCTCAAGTTGAGGACGGTGTAATAGGGTTAGATATACCCGTAAGAAACTCCTTGATGTTTAATAGGTTCGAACAGAACCCTACTTTTAGTTTTGTTAGAGAACAAAATAAATATATCTCTATAACAAACAAGCGAGAACTCACACAAGTTGAAGAAGCACCAGAAACCTATCTTTTTAATTATGCTGGAAGATTTAGAGAAAATATAGGAGCTGGAATTGGTCTTTTTCAACAAAATTATGGGGTCTTTACCAATTTTGGAGGTATAGTAAACTTCGCCTATAACATTCAGCTGGAACAAGAGAGCAATCTAACATTTGGAATGAATGTTGGCGTATACAAAAGCACGCTCAATACAGATAAAGCCATTACAAATTATCCAGACCCCGTACTACAAAATATTCCTTCAAACCTTTTGCTTACCATAAATCCCGGACTTAATTATGGAACAGGTTTTATGGATTTTGGAGTTTCACTGAATAATGCTGTTACCTATAATTTTGAAAATTCTGGAATACTCAAAGAAAACCCTAAACAAGGTATCCAGGGCCATGTGATGTACACGGGCTATTTTGGAGGCTATGGTTTTTTTGATGAAACTAGGTTTTCGGCTTTGGCAAGATCTGAATTTCAAAAAGGTGGTTCAATTTACTCAGGTACTTTGATGTTAACCGTTCCTAAAGGAATATGGGTGCAAGTAGGCTACAATAATATTTATGGCGCCTCTGGCGGTCTCGGAATTAATATCACGCCACAAATTGCGATAGAATACAACTACGAAAAGCCATTATCTGGATTTTCAAATTTAGGTTCAGCACATGAAATTACACTCGCCTATAGATTTAAAAACGATAACTATTACGATTATAGCCGAGATGATGAGATCGCTGGTATTTTCACCACAGATAAAAGATCAAAGAGAAAACCAAAATCTAAAAAAGCAATCGCTTCCACAACGAAAGCCCCTGAAACCCTACCTGAAATAGCGACAGAAGAAATCATAACCAAAACGGAAGTTCCTGAAGAACAGATCATAGAGGAACCAACGCAGATCGCTGCCGAGGAACAAGCAAGACAAGAAGCTGAAGCGCAAGAAAAGCTGGAAAACGAAGCCATCATAGCCGCTGCGGAAAAAGAGCGATTGGCAAATGAAGAGCAAAAAAGATTAGNCAGTGAAGCNGCGGCAAAACTCAAAGCTGAACAAGAAGCACGAATCGCTGCCGAAGCACAAGCAATACAACAAGTTGAGGCGCAAGCGAAGCGGGAAGCTGAAGCACGAATCGCTGCTGCAGCGAAAGAAAAACTGGTTATTGAAGAACAACAACGATTGGCTCTTGAAGCTGCCGCAAAACTTAAATCTGAAGAAGAAGCAAGAATAGCAGCAGAAGAACAAGCACGGCAGGAAACTGAAGCATTGGCAAAGATAGCTGCGGAAGAGCAAGCGAAACAACAAGCGGAAGAACTTGCCAGAATAGCGGCTGAGGAAGAAGCTAAGATACTTTCAGAACGTAATTCAGAAGAAGAGCTAATTAAGAACCCTAAAGACGAACTAGGTTCATCGATANGTGCGTTAGCAACCGAAACTGANGCATCAAAAATAGCACAAGACGCATTACTAGCGAAGTTAGAAACTGCCGTTGCTAGTAAGGAAAATGATTTAAAAGATCTAAAAGAAGAAAATGATCTTAGTGAACAAGATATTTATGTTGAACCTAAACCATTTAAAAGTATTAGTGAAGAAAATAAAGCAATCGAAACATTAATCATACAATTAGATACCACGGTTATACGATTAAACCGAAAGGTCTCAGAGCTTTCATCGCTCATAGCGAAGAGAGTCNATGTTTCTGACGACCCGAATGATGCAACAAATCTTTATTATCAAAAGACCTTAAGCGAACTCAAAAAAGAGCAAGAAGCNGCGAAGAAATCTCGTGAATCCCTGGTGTCTTCTCTTGAACGAATCGCTATAGCAACAGATTTTGAACGTAAGCGAAGAATTAAGCGTGCGGTGTATAACAATGATCAAGATCGTTATTTACAAGATCGCGCGATGCTCAACAGTTTAAAACAGACAGTACAATCTAGTGATGAACCTATATCAAAAGATGATTTTGATTTTGGCAAAGAGCGAAATACGAATATTCAAATTTTGAAAAATGTTAAGAACACAGAAAATGGATACTATTTAGTGCATGCAGTACATGATGATATTACCAAACGAGATGAATTTTTAACCCAAGTAATCTCGGCTGGAAACAGGGACGTAGACTTCTTTTTCGATGTAAATACAAGTGAATATTATATCTACACGAAGAAATTTAATTCCATTCAGGAAGCAAATGAAGGCATAAGGACAAAAGAAGATAAAGCATATAATGATAAACTATTCATTATCAAAATAGAAAACTAAGTATGACATAACAATTATAGAGAGCCCCCGCCTCCTTTTGAAACGATTCTGGGAGTAGATAGAATCAAAACAAACCAACCTATGAGCAAACCTACTATCTCAAGAATTCTCGTTATTCTTACAGCCCTACTGTTAGGCATACAATGCTATGCCCAAAATTACACGCCTTTTACACCGCGATTTGATCAAGATCTCAAAGGTGATATTGTCCTTATCGGGAACAATATTTTAGGTCCCGACAATAATCCGTTTAATGATAATAATGTCTACAATCATAATGTAGATATGCAGTATATCGATATTGACGGAGATCCCGCTACCTTTAGTTCTTCTAGCGCCGATCTAGTAATCCCCAACCCCAATTGTTATGAAATACGATATGCAGGATTNTANTGGGGCGCNGTAACAAGCGGTGCTGAACCCATTACCAATGTCAAGTTTAAAGGTCCTTCAGGTGGTTATAATGACATTACAGGGACCATTATATTTGATGCAAACGGAACCTCTGTAGATGGTGGTGATAGTTTTCCATATGCTTGTTATGCAGATGTTACTTCCATCGTTACTGGTTATGCCAATGACCTAGGAACGTATACCGTTGCCAATGTTTCAAGTGCCTTGGGAGAAACTAGTACATTTGACCCGTACAACGGTACTGGATATTCTTCTGGTTGGTCGCTTCTTGTGGTCTATGAAGATCCCACTCTACCTGGTAAATCAATTACCAGTTTTGATGGTTTTAGTGCAATTAGTGTTCCTGGAGGCAATCCGAATTTAGATATCCCTATTTCAGGTTTTAGAACAGTTCCTGCACCAGCACCTGTAAGAGCAAATTTCGCTTTTGCTACTTTGGAAGGTGATAAACCGATCCTTGGCGATCGTTTAAGAATCAACGGATCAAGTCTTTCTGCTCTAGACCGTCCAGTTGCCAATTTCTTTAATAGTTCAGTAACTCAACTCGATGCATTACCCGTTAACAATAGAAACCCAAACAGTACAAATACACTTGGTTTTGACACTGGTGTTATGGTGGTACCCAATCCAGGAAATGGTGTAATCGCAAATGATGCTACTTCTGCAACTGTGCGTTTAGAAACAAGCGGTGATACGTATTTCCCGTACTTCTTTGCTTTTGCTGTCGAAATTATTGAACCCGATATCGTTCTTACAAAGATTGTGGAAGATGAATTTGGAAACGATATTGGAAACCAAGTGGTGAACCTTGGCCAGGATCTAAATTATGTTATTGGTTTCCAAAATGTAGGAAATGATAACGCAACCAATTTTACCATTAGGGATATACTTCCTATCAACATTATTTTTGATTATCCAACTGGCTTGGTACTACCTCCAGGGGTTACTGTTACTAGCTACGATCCTGTTACTAGAGAACTAATTTTTGCCATTGAAAATTATTTGGTTGAAGAGAATGACCCCGTCTATGAAATTAGAATTGAGGCTCAAGTGGTTGACTCATGTCAGCAACTAGCCGACGCCTGTTCAAATATAATTAATAACCAAGCTTTTGCTACCTATCAGGGAACACTAAACCCTAACTTTCTTATTACCGACGANCCAAGTTATAGCTCAAATACCGGTTGTCTTATTTCCCCTCAAGCGACTAACTTTTTAGCNGATCTTGATGACTGTATCTTTATTCAAGATGAAACACTTTGTGGAAATAGCCTTTTATTAACAGCGGCAAATGGCTACGATTCTTATTCTTGGTCTACGAGTCCAACGGGAACTCCCGTGATTGGAACCACGCAATCCATTACCGTAACTGCTACTGGAACCTATTATTCGTTCAACACAGCAACTGCCCCTTGTCAATCTATTGTACAAGAGTATCATGTAACGCTATTTGGAGGATCTATTCCGAATCCAGTAATACCCTATGCAGATGAGGTAGTAACCTGCCCCAATGATGGTAAACTATTACCTAATATTTTCTTATGTGGAATTAATGATGAGCGAGAGATTTTAACCGATATCGTTGGAGCAACCACCATTATTTGGGAAAAACTGGATGAGACCAGCTGTCCTCCTGTTGGTAATTCCGATTGTGCTAATGAAAATAACTCATGTACTTGGGACGAGGTAGGTACAGGCGCCGATTATACAGCAAACACCGCTGGTCAATACAGATTGACCATTAATTATGACGGAGGTTGTTTTAATCAGTTCTATTTTAATGTCTATCAAAATCTATTAGATCCTACGGTAACCGTTACAGATATCATTTGTACCACGCCTGGAAGTATTACAGTAAATAATGTGCCAAGTGGATATGAGTATAGTATTGACGGCATTAACTACCAAGGAAGTAACGTATTTACAGTCAATACGCCCGGGTTATACACGATTTACGTAAGACAAATTGGAGTTCCTTCAGGTGCCTGTGTTTTCACAGTTCCTGACGTCTTGGTAAGAGCCCGTGACTTCACCGTTTCAAGCATCATTAATCAACCGCTCTGTAATGGAGATTTGGGTAGTATTTATTTAGCCGCGAATGATGTAGAACCACAGTATTTCTTTGCGCTCTATTTAGGCGGAACCCTAGTCAATAGTGTAGGACCTATAGTTGAAAACAATTATGCATTTGAAAATCTAAACCCCGGAACATATACGGCTATTGTAGAAACGGAAGATGGATGTACTAATACCCAAGAAATTATTCTTGTCGACCCTCCATTGCTCACCGCAACAGCAGCCATCACGGTACCACTCACCTGTACCGATGGTGAGATCACTGTATATCCTGTTGGCGGAACAGCACCTTATTTCTATTTTATCAATGGAAGTTCTGTTTTTCAAACCGTTCCCGAAATTGTAGTTACAACTGCTGGAGTTTATGACATTCTCGTTGTTGATTCCAATAACTGTAGCGCCATGACCAGTATTACGATTGAGCTACCCTCCCACCTGAATTTACCGTGATCACTACAGATATATTATGTGCGAGTTCTGGTAATACGGGAACGATAACCATTGATGTGAGTAATCCCAATGGGAATAGTTTACAGTATAGTATTAATGGAGGGTTTTCCTACTCTAACTCCCCATTTTTCACGGGTCTTGCAGCAGGCAATTATAATGTGGTTGTACAATATACAAATGGTCCGTCTGTATGTTCTACAGACCTTCAAGTAGTTACTATTAATTCGAATACAGCAATCTCTGGAGATGCAGAATTAATTGCGCCATATACTTGTACATCTAATGGTACGATCACTGTAAACAATGTGATAGGTGGTACTGCACCATATATGTATAGCATTGATGGAATAAACTATCAAGCGAGTCCAACGTTCTCAAATCTAACACCAGGCACGTATACTGTTACAATTAAGGATGCAAACGACTGTACATTTGTGACAAATGAAATTACCATACCTCCATTAGATCCTCCAACAGATCTGATGTTTACTAATTCTCCTTTAACGTGTCCAACCAATTTAGTTTCGGTTACAATTTCAGGAACAACGGGTGGTGTTGCTCCTTTAGAATATCAAATCATTGACCCCGCAGCTGCGGCAACTCCCTACCAAACGTCAAATGTTTTCGACGGATTAGCGCCAGATATCTATACCTTTCAAGTAAAAGATGCAAATGACTGTACTTATAGTGAATCCTATGCTATAGTACCACTAGCTCCTATCGATATTTTCAGTGAGGTCCTAAACAATGTTAGTTGTGTGGGCTCGGTAGATGGGTCTATTCAATTTACAGTATCAGGAACATCCTCATTTGAATATAGCATTAACGGAAACCCACCAATTCCAGGAACATCCCCAGTAATTCTAACCGGACTAGGCGCGGGTAACTACACCATCGTAGTAACAGATCTAATAACAAATTGCGAGGCAACAGATACTGTCACCGTAGATGAACCCGCAAATCCATTGACTATTTCAATTGATACATCTCCAATAACATGTATTGTTAATGGTAGTGCTATTATTAACGCTTCAGGTGGCTGGGGAGGCTACTCGTATACACTCACACTTCCCGACACGACAACACTACCAACACAATCTTCTAATTTGTTCAATGATTTATCACAAGGCGGTAATTACCTAATTGCGGTTGAAGATGCGAATGGGTGTACTGAAACAGATACGTTTGTTTTAACCATTCCTAATCCCCCAGTGGCTACCATTAGCGCGTCTTCAGATATCTGTTTTGATGGAAATGGTGCAACCATCGAGGTTGATGTTACTTCAGGAGAGGCTCCTTTTGAATTCAGCATGAACGGAGGTCCATTTCAAATGAGCAATGTATTTGAAAATTTAACTCCAGGAAGTTATACTATTACCGTACGAGATGCTTTCGGTTGTGAAACCACATTACCTGCTGAAATTATAGCTCCTCAATTATTGGTAAACGCAGTTTTAACTAAAGCCTTAGATTGTACGGCATCACCAGATGCAATTATTACAGGCGATATTACTGGAGGAACTACTCCCTACGCGTATGCCGTCTCATTTAATGCTGGTCCGTTTAGCCCATTAGGAGCTACTGGCCCCTCATTTATATATACAACTCCAACCGCGGGAACCTATCAATTTGAGATTACTGATGCAAGTGGTTGTACAGCAACATCACCGATCATAACGGTGAATCCTATTACACCTCCAACGATTGACTTTGTGACACAAATTCAGCCGATTCTGTGTAACGGCGACTCAAATGCGGCTATAGATATTTCTATAGACCCTACAACGGGGACACCTCCATTTCTTATCAATGTATATAATAATACTACATCAACAGACTACGGAACGCAAACATCAGGCTTACCTGCTGGCGTTTATGTCATTACTGTTACCGATGCAAATTCATGTACTGCCACAGAGACCATAACGATTGATCAACCCGATCCTATTATTGTTGATTTTGATACTGTTGATATTACATGTACGCCTGGTGGAACCTCAACAGGATCTATAATTATCAATAGCGTTACCGGAGGTACTGCGCCTTACAATTATTTTGTAACAGGCTCTAATGGATATGCAAATTCAGAATACAATGCCACAGGATCAACTTCAGTTAGTTTTGACGTGGTAGACTTTGGNTTGTATGAAATCAATATCATTGATTCTAATGGGTGTTCTGTGCTTTTTCAAGATATTTTAATTGCTTCTCCTCCTGATGATTTAGATATCGTAGTTGATAGTTCGGTAGATTGTATATTGGGTGGTACCGTTACCGTTGAAGTAATTTCACCATTAGGAAGTACAGGACCATTTTGGTTCGCTATTTATCAAGGACCTATAACAGTATATCCAAACCCCCCGGGGGCTTGGATTCCTGAAGATTCTCCTGGGAGTAAAACGGCTACTTTTAATGGCTTAACTCCGGGTGTTCTTTACACATTTGTTGTCTATGATGAATCTAATAATTGTAGTTATTACGAACCTGCTACAACCCCCATACCAACAAATTCAACGTTGACCACTACAGCTGTTAGTTCAGATAATATAACCTGTACAGGCAGTGCGGATGGAGATGTTTCCTTCACAATAAATAGCACATACGCTTCGGCTGTAGATGTGAGTTATGAAATTTTTGATTCTCTAACATTAATTTCTACTGGAATTTCTGGCATTGGAACCGTTCCAGGTCCAGGTTCCCTTACGGTGTCAGATCTTGGGCCTTTACCCTTCGGTACTTATTTTGTTTTAATTGAAGAAACAACTGGTTCCAACGATGGTTGTGGAATTACAACTGCTCCTTTCTCTATAACAGAGTCTGCCATTTTATTAAGCTTAACGGCCTCTGTTGATCAAAATGCAAATTGTAATCCAAATTCGGGAGCCGTTAGTGCCATTGCACAAAATGGAACAGCACCATATCTATACCAAATTACTACGATTCCTGCAGCTCCTCTAGCAACAGATCCTCTCTGGGATCCAGCAAGTACATTTAATGTGCCCGCCGGAAATTATTACGTGCATGCATTAGATGCATTCGGATGTATTGTTTCAAGTCCTGTTCAAGTTGTTCCTATGGACGCTCCGCCAGTAATTGCTGCTACAACAACCAATCAATGTACTGTTGCACAAGGTGAATTTGAAATAGATGTCACCNTAGTTACTCCAGGAATTCCTCCCTATAGCATTAGCGTNGACGGAGGTTCTTTTCAGACACAAACATTTCCTTTTACCATTACAAACCTATCTTCCGGAACGCATACNATCGAGGTAAATGATGCGAATGGATGTGGAAATNTCGTAACCGTTGAAATCGAATCCCCTTTAGGATTAACACCAGCGGTAACAGCCTTGCCGAGTTGTAATGACGATGATGGAGAAATCACAGTAACAGCCACTGGGGGCTCCACGAATTACTCTTATTCTATTAGTCCGAATCCACCGTCAATNATATTGACTGGAAATGTATTTTCAGGGGTTCCTTCAGGAACATATACCGTTACAGTATTGGATACAGTTACCATGTGTTCTGAAGACGTCTCAGTGAGTTTAGAGAATGCAACTCCCGTAACGTTTACTTCGGAAGTGACTATGCCTAGTTGTTTCGGTAATAGCGATGGAACCCTAACCGTAAATCTATCTCCTGGTAATAACAACCCTATTTATACCTATGAAATTATAGCCCCTATCGTTGTGCCCGCTCAAAACAGTAATATTTTTACGGGATTAGGCGCTGGAACGTATACGGTCTTAGTGACATCTGGAAGAGGATGTATCGCCACCGAAGATATATTTATTGACGAACCAACACTTTTAGAAGTGAGCGCAGATGCAATTCCATTTTCTTGTAATCCTGATGGCACCGTAACGACATCTATCATAACAATTACTGAAGTTGGAGGCACTCCCACGTATACATATAGTATCGATGGAGCAAACTATTTTACCACAAATGTATTTGAGGTTGTCGATACTGGGGCTTCTCAAACTATTACAGTATATGTGAAGGATGCAAATAATTGTATTGCGAGCAACACAGTGATAATTGATCCCTTACCTACAATAACTGCAGCTGCCTTTGCTATTGCCACCCCTATCGACTGTAATGAAACAGGTTCTGTGGCTATTAATGTTATTGGTGGTTCAGGCAACTTTACATACCAAATGCTTCCAAACGGAGTTCCTCAAGCGTCCAACGTTTTTGATATCTCTGGACCAGGCACTTATTATTTCCAAGTAAATGATACCGACACAGATTGTTATTTCTTAACGTTACCATTCGTCGTTGAACCATATGATGAAATCGACGCAGTATTAACGACTACGGAAGACAACGAATGTTATGGAGATAGCAATGGTGAAATAGCATTAACTATCAATGGATATNCTGGTGCATATACATACCAATTATTTGANGGAACAGGTACTCCCGTAGGNGGTCCCGTAAATGCGAATACTGCAACAAATCCAGAGCTTATTGTTGGACTCCCCTCTGGAAATTATTCTGTTGAGGTTGTAGAAACGGAAACACCATTTTGTACTACAGANACCAATANAGTTACCATAGGAACCCCTCCTATTCCATTGACCTTAGAAACATACGAANCCACAAGTGTAACTTGTACCAACAATCAAGGTACAATTACGGCAATAGCAACTGGNGGAACAAGTCCTTATGAATATGAATTGACAGGTGATGCTTCAGTTCCTTACTCTTCGAACGACACCTTTATCAACCTTAGTGCAGGAACCTATATTGTTAACGTACGAGACGCCAATGGTTGTATTGAATCAGATACGATTACTCTTTTAGAACCAGATCCAATCAGTGCCAATTTTGTTCCTAGTACTACCTTATTGTCGTGCTTTGGTGATCAAAATGCTACCATTACTGTTTTAAATGTAACTGGAGGACAAACCAATAATTATAGTTATACCCTCAATATTATTTCTCCAGTATCAGCATCCTCTGGGCCTCAAACGTCAAATGTATTTGAAGGACTGGGTGCAGGTGAATATTCTGTAACAATTTCAGATGCTTATGAATGTACATTGACATCATTGCCAATTCCCATCTNTCAACCTGATCCAATAGTATCTAATTTATTCACAGAAACCACGCAAACCTGTGAGATTGATGCGGCACTGACGTTAAGCGCTACGGGCGGAACAGGGATTTACGAGTATAGTGATAATGAAACTTTTACTCCTGTTTTAGGAACCTTTGTCTCTGAAATTACCTTTGAGGTCACCCCTGGCGTCTATAACTACTACGTTAGAGATATCAATGGCTGTATTTCAAATGTTTCTAATGANATTACCATTGANCCTCTTCCAGAATTAGAGATCGTNTTAGAATCAATTAATCCACAAATAAATTGTGCTGGTGATAATACGGGTGTTATTATGGCAACTGCACTTGGAGGGCTTGGCGACTATGTATATACGTTGCAAGATACCATGGGGAATCCCATACCAGCCGACCAGAATAGTCCTGGAATCTTTACTGGCTTAACGGTAGGTACCTATGTGGTGCATGTTGAAAGTGGTGATTGTTTAGCTACTTCGGAAGAGATCGATATCACGGAGCCAGATACCGCTTTAGAAGTGACCTTTGAAGTAACAGACCTTATCTGCCACGGTGAAGATAACGGTAGATTAGAAGTGTTTGCTACCGGAGGAACTGGTATTATTTTATATGCTATTTCACCTAATTTAGATCAATATTTTGAGGACAACGTTTTTGAAAATCTCGCTCCTGGCGAGTACGACGTTATTGTACAAGATGAATTAGGTTGTTTTGAAACATTCGATTTCGAAATTATAGAATCTCCTGCGGTACTTATTCAAATAATCCCTGATTCAATTATTCCAGCCATTTGTGATGGTGATGAGGATGGCTCTTTCAGTGTAGAAATTCAAGGTGGAGTTCCCCCTTATAGCGTAAGTTTAGATGANTATGATGGTGATTACATTACAGGTGACCCTAACCAAATAGCATTTGAATTCACCAATTTAATTGGTGGAAGCCATACCGTTTATGTGCGTGATAGCCTAGGCTGTGAGTCTGAATGGAAAATAACGTTTCCAGAATCTGTGCTTATAAATCCAATTGCTAATGTAGAATATCTATGTATTGAAAACGTAACGCATAATCTGGTTACCGTAACAGTTGACGACAGTGTTGATCCTTCACAATTAACTTATTCTCTGAACGGCGGACCGTTCCAAATGAATAATGCGTTTGCAGATCTACCTCCGAGTACTGATAATTATATAACTGTAAGACACACTAACGGCTGTGAACAGTTGACCAACTTCTTTGATATAGACGCCTTCAATCCATTGGCACTTGAATTAATTAACGGGGATCTCAATGAGATCATTGCTAAAGCAACTGGAGGAACTGGTGAATATCAATTTAGTTTAAACGGTGTAGACTTTGGAACCACAAATACATTTCTCCTTTCAAAATCTGGCGCATATACGGTCATTGTAACCGATAGTAGTGGCTGTACAGCAAGAGCAACAATTGTTTTTGACTTCATAGAAATATGTATTCCAAATTATTTTACACCAAACGATGATGGAGTGACAGATACTTGGGCACCAGGATGTGCCGATAGTTATCCAAATCTTATGTTCTCAATTTACGATCGCTATGGTCGTAGAGTAGCTATGTTACGTGCAGGCGAGAATTGGGATGGTAAATATAACAATACCGAGCTTCCAACCGGAGATTACTGGTATGTTGTTAAACTCGATTCATCGAATAATCGTGATTTTGTAGGTCATTTTACACTTTACAGGTAACATAATCTACAGCCCGTATTAATCACAACTAAAAACNTATTCTTATGAAAAATATACTAAAATATCTACTCATTTTATTGGTTGCCAAGAGCTATGCTCAGGAACTCAATTTACCTGTATTTACTCAGTATTTAGCAGATAATGATTTTGTAGTATCCCCTACTTTTGCTGGAATTGGAGATAATTTCAGAATTAGAGCCAACGGTCTAACGCAGTGGGTAGGTATTAAGAACGCACCACAAAACCAAGCCGTGTATTTAGACGTTCGCATGGCGAATCGTTCGGGCGTTGGAGTTTCGGCATATAATGATAGAAATGGAAATACACGCCAACAAGGTTTTAAAATTTCGTATGCACATCATCTCGTTTTAGATTATAAGAACAGTCAATATTTGTCTTTCGGTCTATCTTACAATTTGAACAGTTTTAGGCTTGATATTGAAAACTTTAGGCCTACATATGATATTCCTATTGTTGACCCAAGTATTACAGACGATAGAAAAACTATAAATAACAACTTTGATGTAGGAGCTCTTTATAGAATAAATAAATTTTGGTTGAGCATGAATGCAAATAATATCCTGCCGAAAAAACTCGATATGTTTGATGCTATAGAACCAACGTCACTCTTAAACCTGCAGTTCTATACCGGATATGTGATCAAAAGTAAAAGTCATTCCGTTATTGAGCCTTCTGCTTATGTTCAAGTATTTGCTAGCGATGGGAGATCAAGTACAGATCTTAATATTAAGTACCGAAAGTACAATGGTCGCAATGATTTTTATTGGATAGGTGGTTCTTACCGATTTTTGAACGATCAAGTCATGGTACCTTTAAATATTGGTCCGATGGTAGGAATTAAAAAATCTGTGTTTTATTTTTCTTATGCCTACCAAATTACAGTCAATGATCTATCTGGCTACAANTCTGGAACACATGCCGTGACCATTGGCTTTGATCTCTTACAAGAATTAAGCGATTGTCCGTGTACGGAAGGAAAATATGATCCTGGCAACAGACTTTGGCANTAATCAAGATAAGGCCCCCTCGATTTTCGTNGTAAAATAAGATTCAACCATTCAATTATCTTGTAGTACCTATTAAAAATACGCTAGCATGACCAAAACCAAGGTACGCACTATTCCGTTTTGGTTATGATGATGATTATTGTGCCGTTCATTGGCTATTTTTCTCGATGCAACCATCCACAATTTGAGCCTTAGCACAATGGCAACTTCTTTTCCATCATGCCATTTAAAATGCTACATTTGTTTCAGTAAAATTTGCCTATGGAAAGTATTAGTGTTTTTGATATGCTCAAGATTGGAGTTGGTCCCTCAAGTTCTCATACTTTAGGTCCGTGGCGAGCCGCCAGCAGATGGATTGAAACACTCAAAAAACAAGGGGTTTTTAATGATATTTCGGAAGTTTCTGTGGACCTCTATGGTTCTCTATCCCTTACCGGAAAAGGGCACGCAACAGATGTTGCCGTCATGTTAGGTCTTTTGGGAACTGACCCTGTTATATTTCCTATTGAAAATATTCAAGACGAAGTAGATAAGATCATTTCCGAAGGAAGAATCGCACTCAACGGTGAGCATTCTGTTCCTTTTATTCCGAAGGAAAACATCAAATTCAATAGAAAATTTTTAGAGTTTCACCCGAACGGAATTACCTTCCGAGCGCTTTTAAAGAGCGGAAAAAAAATAGCAGGCACCTACTACTCCATTGGTGGCGGATTTGTAGTACAAAAGGAAAGAAAACGCGCGAAAAAGAAACTTGAAATTTTCTCTCACTTCCCATTCCCTACGCAAACTGGCGTGGATCTATTATTACATTGTACTTCGGAAAAGAAAACCATCAGTGAGATTGTTNTGGAGAATGAAAGGTCGTTACGTTCTGAAGCCGAGATTAANGAACAATTACAGGCTATTTGGACGGTAATGCTTGAATCTATGTATGTGGGGTGTCATACCGAAGGTATCCTTCCTGGCGGCCTCAATGTACGCCGAAGAGCCTTCGGAACGCATAGNACGCTCATTGGCGAAACGAAATACAATAATCCGTTAGAATGGATCGCTGCCATTCGCAATACCGAAGTAAAGTTTAGACAGATCCTCAAATGGGTTTCTTGCTTTGCACTTGCAGTGAATGAGGTGAACGCCTCTTTAGGTCGTGTTGTGACTGCTCCAACCAACGGAAGTGCCGGTGTTATTCCGGCAGTACTCATGTATTATTTAGTGATTGAAAATCACGATGGAAATTTTGAAGATATTAAAAAGTTCTTGCTCGTAAGTGGAGAAATAGGAAGTCTATTTAAAAAAGGAGCGACCATTTCGGCCGCCATGGGAGGCTGTCAAGCTGAAATTGGTGTATCATCAGCCATGGCGGCCGGTGCATTAACAGAACTTATGGGCGGTACTCCTGAACAAGTCTTAATGGCAAGCGAAATTGCTATGGAGCATCACTTAGGACTCACCTGCGATCCTATTGCTGGCTTGGTTCAAATTCCTTGTATTGAACGAAATGCCATGGGCGCGCTCAAAGCTATCAACGCCTGTGAAATGGCACTTGACGGAGATCCAAGTTTNGCTAAAGTTCCTTTTGATAAGGTTATCGCAACCATGTGGGAAACNGCCAAAGATATGACGAGTAAATATAAAGAAACNAGTGAAGGAGGTTTAGCCGTGCAAGTAAATATTAGTGATTGTTAAGATCTGTAAATCTGAAATTAATTCATTCTTCTGAATACATCTTTNCATTTTTTATAAACATATAGTACCGCTATTTCCTTTTTGTTAGTTTCACCGTTTATTTTCACTAGATTTTCTAATTTAAAGCACCATTTTTAGTGAATTCTTACTTAGAACTATATTTTATCGATAAAAACACCCAATTTTCTGCTTAAATGTAAAATAATGTTCGGAAACGTACGTTCTTAAGAGAACTTCACTAGCCGTTTCACAAATTAACCTACATTATGATAAAGTCCCTGCTTCTACTAGTGCTATTTTGTACGTCGCTAACGATGTCTGCACAAGATGTATCGATTGATGGCAGATTGAAACCGCTACTGGATGATTTTTTAACACTTTGTAAAGAATACGATATTGATTATCATGACAATCTCTTTAAGTTAAAAAAGATCGCTATTGTTGATACGCTACAAACGGACCCACATGGTTCTACATTGGGAATGTTGCAGCGCAACAATGCTGGTGAAGTAGAAAATATTGTCGTGAATTGGATGGCTACGATCGATCAAGAAATTTTGAGAGTTGTTGCTTTTCATGAATTCGGACATTACTTTCTAGGATATAGCAAACACGTATGTGATGATTGTGGTATCATCATGTCAAAACTGAACTCGAGTTATTTTGAAATTGCTAATGATTGGGAAAATCAATTAAAGATCTTATTTGAAAATGCTCCTGCATACCAACAGAAAAAAACAGTCCTTTTTAACACTTCTGCAGTTCCCTACCCTCAAAACTAACTAGTCTTCACAGGAATTTCGTCTTCTAGAATCTATAATATAATTTATTTTCCAGCCTGTTTCTGTAAGAACCAAGGTAAACGAATTAGCTCCACAATGAGACAATTCTCCATTTAAAGAAAAGGAGTATGGTGTCCAAACGTTGGCTAAATTTCCATCTTCTTTAACAACATATTCATGAATCGTTTCTTTCCACACTACGTTATCAGGTCGCTTGGCAATTGCTACTAGGAAGTC
>JGI24723J26617_10001348_pt1 | contig 21763 bp, 22 predicted proteins | sample Cruoilmetagenom6_FD_26617 | JGI IMG/M metagenome (IMG submission 26617)
CCCGCTGATCGCGCTCATGGCAGCAGCCAATGCGGCGGCCTCGTCATCCGACATGTCACTACCCTCGTCTGCTTGAGCGACCACATCATCAACGATCGCCGAGGCGTCCTCGAGGGCCTCCTCGGCTCCCGATTCACCACTGGGTTCGCCGCTTGAGGTCTCTTCTGACTCAGCGGATACCTCTGGTTGGGGCTGATCTTCTGGTTGTGTATTTTCGGCTTCGTCGGCCATCGTGGATTCCTTCGGGCTCCGCCCGCTCATAGATACAACACACGCCGACTCCCGACGATGAACAATATATCGGACCAAGGACCCGATCTCATCCAGTCTTTGCGCGTAAGCGCAGAATTTGCTCGGTTGTTGATTGAGAATCCCGGATCGCCCGGATTGGATCAACTCAGGACTCAGGTATCTGAGCGGAAGCCCTTGCATTCTGGGACAAGAACACGATCAATCCGTGGCATCCCATCAGCATCGGTGCCGAAGATCTCGTTGACATATGTAGTCAACTGGCGGGTAATGGTTTCCAGCCCCGGCTCTCGGAGGTGCCGATCTTGCGCTCTGCGGAAGATCATCGAGACGCCTTCCTTCAGGAGTGCCTCGTCACGCTCTTTGATGGTCTCGATATGCGCGGAGTTCTTCTGACGAACCCTGAGCACGATCTGAACGCGCCACTCCCAGACATGACCGGTGGACATGTTCTGGAACCGGTCCTCGACAAGCTCGATTTCAACCGGGGCGTCTTCGCCGGTGCCTTCTAGCATTTCCATTTCGCTTGCTTGGGCTCCTTTGGGACCACTCATCATGTTGACCAAGAAGAACACGCCGGCACCCTCGACGACCATGATCACTGCGATAACAATGATCATTTTCAAGCCGCCGCCTTTTTTGGCTTCACCTGAAGTTTTTTCGGCGCTGTCGGTGTTGTTTTCGTCATCNGCCATGATAATTCCTCACTCGTCCAAAGGGCTCGGACGGTCCATAAATCAGTTGTCCGCACCGGTAAAGTTTGGGTCTGGGTGCGTCTGCGAGACCGTCCGGCCCGTCTGATATACCTGAACTCGGCGATTAGACCCCCCCGCCTGTCCCGAACCATCGCTCAGTGACATCGGCTCGGTGTCCCCGGCCGTTTCAACCCTCAGGATCGATGTATCTACACCACATTCCCGGACCAAGAAATCCTTCACGGACTGAGCACGCTTATAGCCCANCTCNTCGAATCCCAGCCCNGAACGCTTCTCTTCGAGCCCCCACGCATGGCCCACGATTGGGCAAATGTAGTTGAGCCCGCGGATCTTTGGAGCAACGGACTCTCTGATCATGTCCTGATTGCGCTTGGAGAGTTCAAACTCACCCACTTCAAACATGACCGAGCCCCCGATCGCGTGGCGGGCGCCCTCCTGGACGATGTTGACCAGGGTCTCGCGGCCTTGGACATTGTCGTCGTTGTTCTTGTTTGTGGATCGCTCGTTGCCGTCACGGCGTGCGCGTTCTTCCTGATTGGAGACCATCGAGTTGTCCGCTTGCTCGAGCAGATGCGCGAGCCCCATCCCGCCCTTGAAGCCCATCGCCTCGTTGACCGAATCGATCACCTTCTGGTACTCCTTTGGCTTCTTCATTTCAGAGAACGACACCAGCAGCACAAAGAAGCACAGCAGCAACGACATCAGATCACCAAAGGTCACCACCCATTCAGGAACCTCGGCCTTTGGGGCTTCTTTTTTCTTTGGCATGGCATGCTCCTTTCACCCCGTCGTGTGTATTACGCTGCTTGCTCTTCAAGGAATGCGTCACGCTGGGCTGGTGGGAGATAGGTCAAGAGTTTGCTCTCAACAACGCGCGGGTTGTCGCCGGACTGGATCGCCATGACGCCCGCGATGACGATGGTCTTGAGGCGGGTTTCTGTTTGATCATTGGCGTACAGCTTGTCGGCGATCGGGCCCGCAAAGGCGTTGGCGATAATCGCACCGTACAAGGTTGTAATCAGGGCCACCGCCATGGACGGGCCGATGGTCGAGGGGTCTTCCATGGATCCGAGCATGAGGATGAGACCGATGAGTGTCCCGATCATACCGAAGGCCGGGGCGTATTTACCGAAGTTGTCCAGGACCATCTTGCCCTGCATATGGCGGTCCATCATCGCTTCGAGTTCGGTTTCCATGATGACCCGGATGAGTTCCGGGTCGGTCCCATCGACGGCCATCTTGATGCCTCGGATGATGAACTCGTCGGTCATCTCGCCTACATGGTTCTCGAGTGAGAGGATTCCCTCGCGGCGTGCGATCTCGGCGTACTTAACGATGTCTTTGATGGTTTCTGCAGGATCTGCAGAGACACCGAATACGGCTTTCTTGACTAGATTGGGGAGTCCGAGCGAGCTGGCGAGCGGGAACGCCGCGATCACCGCACCGGTGGAGCCGCCGAAGACGACAATCACTGACGGGATGTTGATCATCGCGATGGGATTGCCGCCGCCAAGCAGAATAGCAAGGAAGCAGCATACACCGGCAATAATCAGTCCAGCTACTGTAGCAATATCCACGCGTCGTCCTCCATGCACAGCCCTTCCGTGGGCGTGCATGATGAGTATCGTCCCTGTGGATCGGAGTATTCAGACGAGGATTGGAATTGTGGCCTTTGCGGGGCGGCGGGGTAGGGTTATGTGGGCTCGGTGAGTTTCCTGAGGTGCCTGCCGTATTCGATGGTCCGTTTGACTACCTCTGACATGGATTCTTTGACCACCATGTGCTCGCCTGAAATCAGCGTAATTATCGTGTCGGGGTTCTCCTCGACTGTCCGGATAATCTCCGCGTTGAGGATGAACTTCTTATCATTGAGTCGTGTGACACAGATCATGGCTACCTCCGAGAACCCGCCTCTTTATCGGCCCTCTCGCGATGTACTATCGACCAAGCACCAGAAGCTGCTGCAAGAGTTCATCGGCTGTCCGGATGACTCTCGACGAAGCCGAGTACCCTGTTGAGGTCAGGATCATCTGTGTAAACTCCGCCCCGAGATCTACATTCGAGGATTCGAGGGCGCCTGACACCACAGACCCGAGCCCCAGCTGTCCGGGTGCTGCTACCGCTGCGGGTCCCGAGTTTGGACCGGTTGCGAACAGATTCCCTCCCATGTCAATGAGTCCGGCGGGGTTGGAGAACTTAGACAATACGACCTTGCCCATGGTGCGGATCGCACCATTCGAGAACCGGCCCATGATCGTGCCGTCATCGCCGGTGGCAAAGTTTTCGAGTGTTCCTGGTGGGAGCCCGTCGGTTGTCAGCCCGATCAGTGACGAACCCGTTGACAGCGAAGTGGTCTGGCCGGTGTCTGAGAGAAAGTTCAGATTGAATGTCAGCGGGGTGCCCGCACCGGTATCCTGACGATCGATGGCAATCTTGACCGTATTAGCGAGCGTATCGATCTGTCCCTCGTTGTCGAACTGCAGGGTGCCTGTAGCGACTGAGATATCCAGGTCGGTGTCGTCACTGGATTCGATGAAGTATCGCCAGACCGGGCCCGCGTTTGGGGTTGAATCGAGGACCATGACGACATCAACCAGAACCGATGTCCCGAGTGAGTCGAACGCAGAAACTGTTGTGCGAACACTCTCCCCATCGGCCTCGGCAATCTGAGAGGTCTCAAACGCTGCTCCGAGAGAAGTGATCCCGTCAGAATCTACGATCTGCAGATCACCGGTCAATATTGCGATGTTATTCTCGGTGCCCACATTCCCAACAATCCTGATGACCCCTGTTGCTGGATCAACAGTCACGCCGGGGGTTGAACCGTCGGGGTTGGCGGCCCCGGTGGTCTGGATTCCCAGCGCCGAATCAAGGAATGACATCAGATCTTGGACCGAAGTGGTCGCGGTAATATCCAGGTCTGCCTGAACCACCGAGCCCCCACCCTTGGTCGCGTCGTCCTTAAGACGGATCGTTTGCCCGGCGCCGAACTGCGCGGTCCCTGGATTGTTTGGGTCATCTATGCTTGTGAGCAGGGTTGTTGAAGTAATGAATCCGCCGCCAAGAATTGTTGGCCCCGATGTGGTTGAACCCATCAGATCAATGATCGACCCGGTTGTCGGGATATCACCGCTCTTGTCCAGGTTTCCGACCAGCGAAACATTTCGTGTTGCTTCGGCGATGGTCATCCGACCGACCGGGATGTTCAGGGGAACAAGGCTCCCGGTGACCAGATTGAAGTTGTCATCAATCCCGTATCCAAGCAGACGCTCGCCTGTTGCAGTGGTCAAGTTGTCTTCGATGTCCTGGCGGAAGGTGCCCGCTCTTGTGTAGAACGTTGACCCATTATTCTCGACCATAAAGAACCCTGATCCGTCGATTGCAAGATCGCGCAGGTCGCCGGTGGGGTTGATGGTTCCGTTGTTAAAGTTCCGCTGGATGGCGCCGATGCCGACGCCGTTGCCGACCTGCTTTGGGTTCACGCCGCCACTGGTGGCGGTGGGCGCGGTGCCGAATCCAAGATTCGTTTGGAACAGATTTTCGAACATCATCCGCGAGCTTTTGAACGCGACTGTATTGATGTTGGCAATATTATTGCCGATGATGTCGAGCTTTCTGGAGTGGGTATTGAGCCCGGTGAGCCCGATGAACAGAGCACTGGTTGATGACATAGAGAGAACCTCAAATCACCGGCGGGTTGCGCCGGGTGTAAACATAACTCAGTGATCGTGTGCAGATAGCACATCGATCAGTGATGTATTTCGCATAACGCGTGCCGGAATGATCGGGAGCTGCTGAGCCGCCCCTGACAAATCTTCTAATCCCTCATCAGAGCCCGAGAGGGGCTGCTTCATCGAAACAAACCCGTCGATCCGATCGATCACTTCGCCCTCGGTTGGCGTCAACTGCGCCTCGAGCACACGATTCCGTACATCAAGGCGCACGATCGACTCCCCAAGATCTACAACCGCCCTGCTCACCCCTTTGATCGACGCTTGGTCGGCGGCAAACCCGATTTGCTTGCGATGCTCCGCACTCACATCTGTTTCAAACAGATCTTTACCGATCTCGATTCCGAGTTCGCTGGGCTCGCCACGCTGGACGCGTCCGAGGATTTCTTGGAAGTTGAGACCCGCGCTGCGTTCATCATTGGCGCGTGGCTTCTCACCAGGCAGTATGCCCGAGCCTAGAGCTGAGAGGAGTTGGTTGCCAGAGATTGTCATTGATTCAAATTCATCCTGCGGGTGCAAAGACCTGGCGTGTCGGATCACCGATCGGGGTATCAATCTGGTCTACATCTAGGTCTGAATGATCAAGATTCCCGATCGTCGGGACTGGTAGATCGAAGCCGGGTCCGGTGTTGGGTTCTGGCGGCGTGGTGTCACCGTCGTCGTCGTCACCATCTGGGTCCACGAAGTCATCAATCGGCCCAGCAATCTCATCGACCTGATCAAAGAACATCCGTTCGCCCCCGAACAGGTTGAGTACCGGTCCCTGTGATGTTTGAGATACCGAGATCACCATATCGGCGAGCCGCTGGTTATCGAGTGTGATCCCGGAAACCAGAGATCCGATGAGCTGAGAAGCAGCAGCAAACTCGTTCTGGGAAACAAGACTCTCGAGCGATGATACCATCTTGCTATCAGACTCGATCGCTCGCAATGAAGAGAGTTGGTTGAGCATCGCCTGTGAATCCTGAGGCTCTAGCGGATCCTGGTTCTGCAGCTCGGTAAACATGATCTGCAAGAACTCAGCACTCGAGAGCGAGTTAAACGCGTCGTCAGTCGATGAAACCGGATTGCCCGATGAGAAATCGCCTATTGCACTCATGTCATTACCCTTTCATTCACGCGATCGCATCCAGACCAAGATCGGTCCAGATACCCCGCGGCTCACTATCTACATGTCCGTCTTCAATCCCACCAAACTCATTACCCTCTTGGCCCCCACGGCCACCCCCATTGTCCGCGTGCTCATGCGAGCTGCGCGAGTCTGACTGGTTTTGCCCTTGACCAGTATCGTCTTGAGCGCCGTCTACGCCATCATCGCCAAGCAGCCTGTGGAAGCTGGAACTCTGACGGCCCTCGATGCTCAGGTCGTCAACACGCACCCCACGCGACTCCATCGCGCTGCGTAAACCCTCGAGCCCGTCCTTGAGCATTTCGCGTGTCTCATTGTTCTTGGCATCGATTTTGACACTCACATGACCGTCCTTGGTCATGAGTTGTATATTGACTTCCCCGAGATGTTCCGGGCTGAGCCGGAGTTTCATTGAGCCGCCCTTGGTATTCATGATTGATGCGAGTCCCCGCTGGACCTGGGCTAAGACCTGCTGGCGCTGGACCGCGCCATCATCTTCGGGCTGCTTCGTCTGGAGTATCCGGGATGTATTCTTTGAGCGGTTCCCAAGATCGAGCCCACCCTGATCAGAACCGGCACCGCTGGAAGACTCGCTCGCTGAAATCACGCGTGATTTAGCGGCAAACCCGGCGATTTCATTGATCGAACGAACCCCATCGAGCGAGCGGGCATTGCGTGATACATCCGCTGTCATCGCCTGCGCGACCTGAGCGACTTGTATCTTGGAAGATTGGATAGGCTGCTGTGATTCAACGGGCTGTTGAACGGCAGCTTGTTTCTGGTTCGCTTGATCCACCGCACTCGGCTTTGTTGATTCGGGTTTGAAATCTGACGGGTTTGCGGTGACTTCGGCGCCCTGCGTCAAGGTCTGGGTTGGTGTCTGCTGGTTCTGCAGCCCCGGGCGTTCCTGGATGGACGCTGTGCGATTGCTTCCAGCCAACTGAGCGAGGAGATCGGTCTTCGATTGCGCTGAATCTGAACGAGCCCCATCTTGTCGGATTTGATTGGCTTCCGCCTTGGCGGAGTTTTGCTGGGCCCCTTCGAGTTCTTGAGTTGCCAGCCCGGCAATATCGATCGCCGCTGCGTTGGTCAGCAGCCCCGACAGATCCCCCACCGATTGTATCTGTGGGGCCAGTTCACCCTCGCCAGCCTGGCCGCTATCTATCCGGGGTTGAGATTCGGTACTTTCGGAATCGGTCGTTTGCTCGGTATCATCGGGCTCGGAATCTGGGAACTCGTTAAGGACTTCTTCAAATACACCCGAGAATCCCGGCGCATCGTCTGCGCGGATGCCACCGGATTGTGCGCGTTCAACAGCTGGGCTTGCGCTGTCTTGATTACGGGTTGAGAGTGTCTGCAGTGTTGTCATTGCTGGTTGAGTCCGCCAGCGCGGTTTCCTGGCCGCGCATCCGGATAGACTCCAGCAAACCCGCTGCCAACTGTTCCTCACCCGCTTTGATGAACTCAGCAACCACTTCGGTCCTGACCCCTTTGCTCAGGGCACTCAGATAGGTCACCACCTGTTCCCGTTTCCCTTGAGTGATCAGCACACTGAGCATCGCCATGGAATCCTTGGCCTTGGATTCTTTGAGCACATCGAGCGACTTACTGAACTGCTCGGACCCTTCGATCTCCTTGAGCCGATCTCGCATCGCTCCGAATGCATCACGCTGGTCCTCGAAATCGACCCGCTCGCTGGCCAGCAGCGCGCGTTCGCGTTTGAGTGTGTCCTGCAGATCCTTGATCTCCCGCTGCATCCGCTCGAGACGGGCCCGGTCGATCTGGGTCATTTGTAATCTGACATCGTTGAGTTCATCAGCGTTCATCGCCAGTTCGGGCAGCGAGGTATCGTCAAACGCGAGTGCCGCCGCCGCCTCGGCTTCTTCTTTCTTGATGCGTGTGTCCCGCCCTGCTGTGGTTTCTTCGAACATACCGACCACCTCGGTCACCCGCTGCTTGTCCACTCGGCCCGATGCAACCACCCAGCCCGCACCAGCCAGCACAGCCAGAAGATTCAGAATCGCCACCACCATAATGACTTTGATCAGCTTTTTCATATCAAGGTTCCTTCACGCCGGGCGTGGCGCATCACAGACATATCGTCCAACTCGACCGACTCTCTCCGCCTTTGTTCTTGATCATGTGCTTCGCGTTGTCGATCCCGAAGGAGTTCGACCGCCTTGCGCCGGGTAGCGGCGTGGGCCAGTTCTTCCCGTGCCCGGTCCATCAGATGTTGCACCCCGGCGAGTTCCAGCACCGTCCGCTGGGCTTGAAACCGGTTGTGGAGGGCCGCGTTGGCCTGCAATCTGGCTCCTCGGAAGTCAATTCCGTTCTTTCCGATGAGCATCTCGGCCAGGCTGGCCTGCTCGGTCTCGATGTTGAGCTGGTAGCCCCGGATGCGATTCTCCAGTTCCAGCTGCTGGCGTTCAAGCTCAGAGAGCGCGAGTTTCTTGTCGCGTTCTTCGCGTTCTCTCATTTCGAGCACTGGTTGGAGCCTGAACTTGAACATTCAGCTCAGCCTCCCACATTCCCGAGCGTGTTTCCGCCCGGAGGCCCAACCGGAGCCGCGGGGGCTTTGTTTTGTGACTGGGCAAAGGCTTGTCTTTGTTGGATCATGTCACCGGACTGCAATGCGAGCTTGACCATCATGCTCTTTGCTGGATCAAACTGCGCGAGCTCGTTGGTCCGCTGCCCGAGCAACTCGTTAATTACCGGGTGGAGATCAATCGCCGTATCGGCCTCAGGGTTTACCCCCTGCGCATACGCTCCGATCTGGACTAGATCCTCGATCTCACGATATTTGGCGATCATCTTAGAAATCTGTTGCCTCGACGCTTTGTGCGCGTCATCGGTGACATCGTCTGCAACGCGAGAAACAGAATCGAGCACATCGACCGCTGGGAACTGACCCATATGCGCGATCTTCCGTGACAGAACGACATGACCATCAAGGATCCCGCGTGCCGCGTCTGTCACGGGCTCGGTCATATCGTCGCCCTCAACAAGAATCGTAAACAGTCCGGTGATCGATCCGCCGCCAGCTCCGTCCTTCGGTTCGATTGTCCCGGAACGTTCAAGAAGCTCTGCCATCGACGAGAACACACTCGGCGTGTACCCTTTGGTTGTGGGCGGCTCCCCAACCGACAAACCAACCTGACGCTGAGCATGGGCGAAGCGTGTGATCGAGTCCATCATCAGGAGCACATCGAGACCTTTGTCGCGGAAGTATTCGCTGGCGGTGCATGCGAGCTTGGCGGCGCGAATCCTAAGCAGCGGTGATTCATCGCCCGTTGCGACAATCACGACTGAACGCTTCAACCCCTCTTCCCCAAGCGCATGATCGATAAAGTCCCGAACTTCGCGGCCGCGTTCGCCGATCAGGGCGATCACATTAACATCGGCATCGGTGCCTCGCGCGATCTGACCGAGCAGTGTCGATTTGCCAACACCCGGGCCCGCGAAGATGCCCAGCCGTTGTCCACGCCCTATCGGGGTCATCAGATCCAAGACCCGCACGCCTGTCCGCAGCGGCTCATCAATCCGTCGCCGCTCCATCGCGCCGATCGGTGTGGGATTGATCGCGCGTTGGACAGTCTCTGAGATCGGACCAAGACTATCAATCGGCCTTCCGAGCCCGTCGATCACCCGACCGAGCATCCGCTCGCCGACCGGAGCGACCTGGTGCACTTGTTTCATTCTGATCTTTGAGCCTGGCACAATCCCGGTGGTAGCCGCTAGCAGCATAACGATCGCCTGCCCATCGTCGAAGCCTACGACTTCACCCGCTATTGCAGAATCATCGAGACCAAGAATCTCAACCAACGACCCGATGGGCACAGGGAGATCGGTCGCTAGGATCGTCATCCCCCGCACCGCGTTGACACGGCCGGTGATCCCCAGCGGACAAACCTTGCTCACGATCTCCATCTCTCTTGCCAGGAGTTTCACGCCGCGTCGTCCTTGGAATCGGGCTCTGATTCAGATCCTTCACCCGACAAGTCTTCGAGATGCTGATCATAATCCGGGCCTTTGTGTGCCGGGAGCAGCGTCGCGACGATCCGATCGAGTTGCGTAGCGATCGATGCGTCAATCTCTCCGCCGCCCTTTGTCGAAACCACGCACGAACCCGGCGCGAGCTTCGGATCTTCGACCAGCTCGGCGTGGTTGCACGCTGCACATTCTTTAACCATCGCAGGCATCACCCGTTCGAGGAGTTCAGAATCATCGGGATGAATCCTGACCCTGATATCTGTCGGGGTGACGAGCGATTCGAGTACTATTTCGAGCTGATCAACAACGATCTCTGGGTCCAGATCAATAACCCGCTTGATCACCCGCGCGGCTATCTGGGCCGCCAGTGTGATCACCTCTGTCCGGGCACACAAGAGCAGTTCGCTTCGATCGTGTTCCCATTCTTTGAGGGCCTGTCCCCATTGTTCATTGAGGAGTTTGAGTGCCGCACGGGTCTCTGTATACGACTGCTCGGCGCCTTTGGTCAAGCCTTCTTCATGCCCCTTGGTGTGGCCCGCCTCATACCCTTGCGTCTTACCGAGGTCGGAGGCATCATCGAGCAGGCTCTGGCGATCTTGATTGGCTTGGCGAAGAACCTGCGCCGCCTCTTCTTGTGCCGCGGCAACAACAGCCCGCCCCTGACGATGCAAGTCGCCGAGATCCATTGGTACCGCATCACGCGTGTACGATTCGAGATCCGCCCGTTTGATGATGCCCATCGCGATGCCCTTCTAGCAAACTACTGACACGGTCTAGACAACCATTTCCCCGTCGCCGCCGCGACCCTCGATCATCACATCGCCGGCCTCTTCGAGGCGACGCACAATATCCACAATCCGCTGCTGGGCGGTCTCCACATCCGAAACCCGGACCGGACCCATGAACTCCATATCCTCTTTGACCATCTCGGCGGCCCGCTCGGACATGTTGGTAAAGATCTTCTCAGACAACGCCTCGCTGGCGGTCTTGAGTGCAACAGACAGCTCGTCGTTCTCGACCTCTTTGAGTACCGCCTGGATCCCTTTGTCGTTGACGAGTTTGATATCTTCAAAGACGAACATCAATCGGCGGATCTCTTCGACCAGATCCGGATCGTCGGACTCGAGCCCTTCCATGATTGTCTTCTCGGTTGCCCGGTCGGCGAGGTTCAGAATCTCAGCAACCGTCGGCACGCCGCCGGCCTTCTCCATGCTCTGCATGAGCATGTTACTGAGCCGGCTCTCAAGACCGATCTCAACCTCTTTGATCACCTCTGGGTTGGTCTGCTCCATGTTGGCGATCCGCTTAATAACTTCAAGCTGTTTCTCCATCGCAAGACCCACCAAGATCTCCGACGCCTTATGGTGCGTCAGGTGACACAGGATCAGTGCGATCGTCTGCGGGTGCTCTTCTTGGATAAAGGTCAGCAGGTTGTCGCTCTCGGCACGCTGAAGAAAGCTAAACGGTGTCTTCTGTACCTGAGTCTGGATCTGACCAAGTACACGCTCGGCGTCCCCGGGATCCATCGAGTTCTGGAGCAACTGTTTGGCATAGGAGAGTGATCCCTCGTTGGCGTACTGCGTTGCGACGGATATGTTGTAGAACTCTTCCACGACTTCGTTCTGGAGTGAATCAGGAACCCGCCCGAGCGAAGCGAGCTCACGCGTGATCTCTTCGACCTTATCTGTGGCAATATGCTTGAGTACTTCGGATGCTTGATCCGCACCGACAGACAGCAACAGGATCGCTGCCTTGGAAACCCCTTCGAGCTCACGGACATCCGTGGGCAATGGATCGTTTGGTTTTCGTGCCATCACTGAATCCCTTCCACGGATTATTCCTCAACCTCGGCCCAACGCTCGACAAGACCAGCGGCAGATTCTGGATCTGTAGCAATCAACTCGTCAACCTGCTTACGGAGCTGCTGGACCTGCATATCTGCATCATCGATCTCGATACCCGCCATTGCTGATTCGCCCTCGTCGGCCTCGCCAATCAGATCACTGGCACCCTCAAGCTGAGGCGGGAGCCCGACGAGTTCTTCGGCGGTCGGCAGCTCGATGTTCTTGCTCGAACGCTTGACCATCATCAGCATCATCAAGACCGAAACCGCCGCCAGAATCCCGACAAGCACTGTTTCAACAAGGCTCCCGTTCCCGAACACCATTGATCCGCCACCGCCGCCACCTGAGCCCATGAGCGAACCCATAAAACCAGCGGACTGCACCTGGCCAACTCGGCGATACGCGTCACCAATCGGTGCCATCGAAACGATCACATCGCCGTTGATCATCGTTCCATCAGGTGATTGCCCGATCAGGTGCGGCGTGACCTGCTTAATGATTAATGATTTGAACCCCGAGTTGCCGTCCATGCCCTCGAAACGCTCGCGGATATCCTCGAGTGTGATCTCCACAGGCTCGCCGCCGTCTTCTGCGGCGGGCTGAGCATTGTTGAGCAGCTCGCGGATGTATTCCTCGGGGATGATTATCGAGGCCCGGATATGTGTTGGCATCCCGCGGTGATCCAGTGTTGATGTCTCGGTATACCCGAACTGGTTGTCATACTCTTTGATGGTGTCTGTAGAGTTTGAAGAGTTGCCCGTCCCGCCGCCTGTGTTGATGCTGGCGGTTTGATTCGATCGAACACCGGCCTCAGCGCCCTTGGACGCCTGCTCCATAGTGTCCTCGGTGTTGCCCTGTGATCTGACCGCAGAAACTGATCCCGAATCCATCTTTGAATAAGCCCGCTCGGTGCTCTGGACCTTGGTGACATCTACCATCGCCGTTACCGAGATGATTACGCCTGGGATATGACCGAGCATGTCTTGGATCTGTAGTTTCTTGTCGTCACCAACTGCGTGGGCCTGGTCCATGAACTTTGAGGACAGACGCGAATCAGCCGACGACACAGTCCGGGGCTGCCCGGTCGTGCCATCGACCACCTGGATATTCTTTGGATCAAGCCCCGACACCGCCCCCATCACCATCCCTGCTGCGGCGTCTACAACATCCTGCCCAAGAATCGAACCGCCACTGCTGTGCATTGTGATCGAAGCGCTGGGTAGTCGAACAGCACGCCCGAGTCCGGAACTCTGAGGCACATCAAGAATCACACTCGCCTTGTTCACATGGCGAAACTGAGAAATTGTCCGCGACAACTCGTTCTGGAGCGCGATGGTGTACTGCTGGCGGTGCTGCTCTTTCGAAGCTTTCCAGTCCTGAGATTGAACCAGGTTCCCAAACAAGAGTGTGGTGTCACCTGGAAGCTGCCCGGACTGGGCGAGCACCGCGACGGCCGTGCTCCGTTGGGAAGGTGGGACCTGGATGGTCCCGTTGACGACCTGGGCATCAATACCCGCGGCCCGCAAAGATGACAGAGTCATCGTATTTCCGGAATCACTCATCAGGTCAACAAGCGCTGGTTTGGAAGCGTACTGAGAAACGAGGAACATCGTCATCGCGGCGATTACTGCGAGCGATCCGAGAAGCAGCTTCTGCGACGCGGTCATCTTTCCGATGTAGGTCCCCGCATTCTCAATTATTCTGCGCAGTTGATTCATCGGGTACTCGGCCTCCATGCCGTTGCAGCGTCATCCTGACACTGTCCATTCAAGAAGAATGGCTCACAACTTCATCGGCGCATTGCAGCGCAAAGCATGACTACCAAACGCATGTTCTGCGCCTCATTTTTTCAAGTATGTACCTTTGTTGCGCCACCCGCCCAAACCCGAGCGGGTTCCGAGCAACTCCCACCACTCAGACACGCATCTGCTTGACCTCGTCATACGCCTGCATGACCTGGTTCCGCATCGCTTGGAGCATCTTAAATGCTGTGTCGGCTTTATCAGTCGCGGCGATCACGCCTTCGATGTCGTCCCGTTTGCCGGTGATCAGATCCTCGGCCGCCTGCGTCGCATCTTGTTGCAGCGCATTGACTTCCTTCAAATTCCCCATCAGAACTGACTTAAAGTCAGGCCCGTTCCCCTGAGGCTTCTGAGCGGACCCACCGATACCACCGGGCATCTGCCCCATGCCACCTGCTGAACCTATTAGTCCTAATGGATCACTCATGATCTTGCTCCATGCAAGTTAGCCTACTCGATCACGCCAGAAGTCGCAACGCCTGTGCCATCATATTCTTGGTTGTCTCCGCCGCGACGATATTGGCCTCATACGCCCGCGACGCCTGCAAACCATTGACCCATTCCACAGTGGGATCAATATCAGGCACCTGGATATACCCTGCATCATCGGCAAAAGGATGCTCCGGACGATAAGCTGGGCGTGTCGATCCTTCCTGGATCTGGATTTCGCTGATCTCAACGCCCATACCGGCCCCATTGCCTTTCGAAACTGGAGAGAACATCGCTGCACGGCGGAGGTAGGGCTCGTATTCCCCAAACTCGTTCTCGATCGTCGAGGAGTTCGCGATATTCGACGCGACCACTTCCATCCGTGTTCGTTGGGCGATCATGCCGCTGGTTGATACATCAAGTGCGCCGTACATGGGCTATTCCTCTTGGTTCTTCATCAGTTAGAGCACCCGCTGGGCAATCGCATTCTGAAGCTGGTTCCGTTGACTCCGCAGCAAATCCGCGGCCACACGGTACGCCGTTGCGTTTTCGACCATTTCTTGCATCATCCGCTCCAGGTCCCGGTCGTTGCGGTCATGATGCAGGATCCCACCGCCGCTTGTTGTCGGATTGAGTTCAAAATCATTTGACCGCCCAACCCGACGAATTTCCTTGCTTTCTTTCCACTCCAGGGCACCGAAGGCCCCGCCGTTTTTCTCACGCCGTTGATCGATCGCGTCTCCGAGCATGCTCTGGAACGCTCGAGGATCTACATTCTTTGTCTGAAAACCTGGGGTATCGATGTTGGCGATGTTGTGCGCAATGATCTTCTGCCGCTGTCCAGCAAACTTCAGCAGCATCTCCGCCGCCGGCATTGAACCTGCATTTCCTAGATCACCAATCAACATAACACTTCATCCTCGCACGATTTGTGCCACCTGATCACAGGTTCGGAGAGACCAGGCTATCTTCTTTCCATTTCTTGAGTTTGAGCCCAAGAGTCCGCACTCCGATCCCGAGGGCTTTGGCCGTCTTCTGACGGTGCCCATTGAACCGCTGGAGGGTGGCAACGATTTCCTCGCGTTCGATTTCCGAGAGCGTTTTATCGCCGGGGCGGTAATCGAGCTTTGGCTCAGCAAACGACGACATCTGTGCCGGTTGACTGAATGCCGCCGCGGGTGCCGACGCGTCCTGAACGATCCCGTTCCCCGCTGACCGCAACGGCATGGCCTTGGGCATCGGGCGAGATTCCATGAGCCATGGTTCAACCATCGCACGACTGATCTCGCTCGCTTTGTGATCCGAGAGCACCACGGCACGCTCACAGATATTCTGCAACTCGCGAACATTGCCCGGCCATCTGTATGTAGCCATCAGCTCGATCGCCTCATCACTCATCCGGATCGCGCGGCGGCCATCACGCGATGCTATCTTGCCAATAAAATACTCAGCCAAAGGCTGCACATCCTCGAGACGATCACAGAGTGGTGGAATAACGATCGGAAGAACATTGAGCCGGTAGAACAAGTCCTGACGGAACTCGCCCATCGACGCCGACTTGGGTAGGTCCCGGTTACTCGTCGCGATCACTCGTACATCCACACCGATCGTCGTTGAAGAGCCTACGCGTTCAAACGCTCGCTCCTGCAAGACTCGCAAGAGCTTGGCCTGGATCTGAGGCGATACCTCGGACACCTCGTCGAGCAACAATGACCCTTGATCAGCGAGTTCAAAGCGTCCCTTCCGCATTTTGTCGGCCCCGGTGAACGCCCCGCGTTCATGCCCGAACAACTCCGATTCAAGCAGGCTCTCATTGAGTGCCGCGCAGTTCACCGCGAGATACGCCGAATCATGGCGGGGGCTCAGGTCATGCACCGCATGAGCAACAACCTCTTTACCCACACCAGATTCACCAGTAATCAGCACAGTCCCATGGCTCGATGCCACCGCGCGAACCTGCTCACGAACTTTGCGGATCGCAACCGACTTACCGATGATCCGATCGAGCCCGAAAGGTCCGCTCGGGGACTGCCCAGTTCCCGCATTGGCACGAAGGATCGCGTTTTCTCGCAGCACAGCCGCGTGACCGATCGCTCTCTTGACCGCGATGATCATTTCGTCACCTTCAAAGGGCTTGGTAATGTAGTCATAGGCCCCGTTCTTCATCGCCTTGACGGCAGTCTCAATGGTCCCAAACGCGGTCATCAAGATCACAGGGAGTTCATCATCAATCGTGCGGATCTCGGCGACAAGCTCTACGCCGGTCATCCCGGGCATGTTGAGGTCCGTCACCACGACATCGGGACGCTTTGAAGTGATCTCCTTGAGCGCCGAACGGGCATCGACCGCGGTCCGAACGGTGAAACCCGCCCGTGTCAGCGTCGAGCCGACCGAATCCCGCATCATTTCTTTGTCATCGACTACCAGAACAGATTTGATACTCACGCTACATCCCCTTGAGCCGCTGGCTCAATGATGGCGGGCACAACGAGTTGCCCTGCCTTTGTTTGTGCTTTTGTTCGAACTGCTGTTTGCACAGACTTTGGCTGAGACATCCGTCCAGCCCGAACGACGATTTGCGGCTGCCCGGAATCGGGCAACTGATTAGCGACCCGGACCGGAAGTAGCAGCGACACAGTCGCTCCGTCCATCCAATCCGAGTCATCGGTTGTATTTTTGACGCGAACCGCACCGGCGTGCGCATCCATAATCCTGTGAACAATCGACAAGCCGAGCCCGGTCCCCGCGGCCCGCGTCGTAAAGAACGGATTGAACATCCGCTCGATCACTTCCTCATCAATCCCCCCACCACTGTCGCGCACAAAGATCTCTATCCCAAGCTCGGTATCACGACGGATGCCGATCGCAATCGACCTCCCCCCGTTATCCCGAGTCGCCTGCGCGCCGTTTCGGATGATGTTGATCATCGCCTGGTGCACAAGCGACGGATCGCACATCAGTTCACCACACCGGTCGGCAATCTCGATCGAAACATCGATCCCCTCAAGCTCAGCGGCGCACGCATCACGAGCATCATCTAGCAACAACTCTGACGCGCATCCAACCTGACGAACCCTGAGTTCCCGCGAAAACGCGAGCACATCGCCCACGATCTGATCCAGCCCCGTCACGGCGCGACTAATCTTGTCAGCAATCGTGCACTGTTCGGGCATCTCGGCCAGATCGTCCTGTAGCATTCTGGTGTATAACCTGATCGAACCCAGCGGGTTACGGATTTCATGTGAAATGCCAGCCGCCATCTCGCCGAGCGCAGCGAGCCGCTTGGATCGCTGCAAAGCCTCGTTGGCCTGGGTGAGTTCTGTGCTGAGTCTGACCACTTCGTCCCGGAGCTGCGTGTGTGTGCTCTCGAGCTTTGCGGTAACTTCATTGAACGAACTCATCAGCTCGGCAAGGTCCCCAGCAGAAAGTGATCCTCCGACACTGGAAGGCTCAAGAGCGGTCTGGCTTGTTGTATGCTGATCCATGCTCACCCTTCCTGATCCTGAAGGGTTGGATTTGGACGACGATCCCCGCCGCTGTACGCCCGCATCGCATTACGCGTCGCTCCTACGCCATTGAGTTGCTTTGAGAGCTCATCGCGCCTCTGCTCGACAACCACCTGTTGTTTGGCATCACGCTCAAGAACTTCTTTAACGATCACCGCCATCTCATCGAGCTGCCCGCGAACCGCCTTGATTAGATTCTGATCAAGCCCCTGGCCATCCAGATACTGCTCAACGGACACGCTTGTCTGGGCGAGTGTTTCGATCATTGGATTCCGGCTGTTGAGCAACGCGACAAACTCTTCGAGCAGATCCTCATCGAGCAATCTTTGTTGCTCAATCCCGATCTGATCAATTTGCGAGCACAGCATTCGCATCTGCCCCAGCAGCACATCGATGCGTTTGTCCTGGAATTCTGTCCCGAGCTCTTTGGTCATCCGTGACCTCCATGCATGATTTACATGCCGCCGAATCCTTTCAGCGGGCACCTCAACTGGTGCAAATAGAGTTATCGGCTGTTTGTGCGCATCTCTCCACAATCCGCGCAAGATCTCGCATCAGGCTTGATCAGGGATCAATCACACCGCTCAAAAGCATCGCGCTCGAATCAAGCCACCGCTCCCAATCCCCCCGGTCCATCGGAAGATTCGGATCCTCCCAGACATCATCCGGAATCGTAGAATAGAACCGCCGCGCCCGTTCGTTGGCTGTCGCGGCCCGCCCGATCTCATCCTTAGCGATGTACGAGTTCACGATCTGGACCATTGCCACAAGCGATGCGGGGTCATCGGAGTACCGATCCCTCGCGATGTCGTAGTACCGGATCGCCTCGTCATAATCATCGAGATCAAAGGCACAGTCCCCCATATAGAAATATGCATTTCGCAACGCGATCGACTCAAAGATCCCCATCCGACCAAGCTTCAACGAGCCAAGCGCCCGGATCGCACTCTCATAATGCTCGATCGCCCGGGCCCTGTGTGTCCGCATTTTGGATGCACGCTCGTTCCGCTCGGCAGCAGGCATCGAATCCCCCATTGAAATCTCGATCTTGTCACCCATTCGCCGGTGCGCCTCGGCTAAGCGGAAAATCACCACCGCCGTATCTGGATCCCCCTCGTAGCGAGCTACAAACTCCTCGTACCGTTCGATTGCCCGCGCTGCACGCCCTGTAGAATCATAATGACCCGCGAGCTCCAGCAAGGCAGTCCGGTACAACTCGGTCTCGGTTGACACCTTTGTGCCGCTCAGCACCGTCAGCAATAACTGCTCGGCCTTGGCATCGTTCTCGGTGTCCTCATCATACAAATACGCTTGAGCCAAAGGCACAAAGCTCGCGTCGGCAAACGGCCCGATGTCCGCCCCAAGCACACCCTCTCGGTCCTGGATCAGCTGTTCAAAGATCTCTGCGGACTTCTGAAAATCCCCCACCGCTCTGAGCGATTGCCCCAACCGGAACAACGCCTCGGCAAATCTTGGATCCGAAGGCATCGAGTTGGCATAGGTCTGGAATCCGATGATCGCCTCGTGCTGATCCCCAGCCCGGTCGAACAAATCCGCAGAAATCCACAGCGAACTCGCATGCCTGGGCAGGTTTGAGACAACAAACCGCTCCGCATGCATCCGAGCATTGCTTGCTGCCGCGATCAGGTGACGCTGCACCTGGGCCCTTGTAGATGGATCGAGACTCAGGAGCGATCGCGTATCATCGAGCGAGTTACCCAGCAACTTCTCAGCCATTGCCTTGTGGCCGTCCATCAGCATCTCAAAGATTTCGGACGGGATCTCATCCGCCCTGAACAGCCGCTCCCCGATCGCGGTATACCGCAAGCTGTCTTCCGGGACCCCAGCGGCCAATGTATCGGAGGCCCGAGCAAGTATTGATTCGAGTGCCTGCTTTCGGCTCGGTTCAGACTCGATCCCAAGCGAGTTGTAGTTGTTTACCAGAGTGTCGTACGCATCGATCGAAAGCTCGGACTCACTCACCGCGGCCTGGGTTTCTCCAAGCCCGACGAGAGCCCACGGGTACACCCGATCACGGGAATAGTTCTCCGTAATCTGAGCGTACAAATCACGCGCCTCGTAAGTGCTCCCCTCGGTGTCTTCGAGCTGGGCATGAGCAAGCAGGATCTCAGAATAGTGAGGATCCCCCGCACCAGATTGGTCATACGCGTGCTCGATCTGCTTGCGTGCATGGTCATTGGCGCCAAGCACCAGATACCCACGCGCAAGGAGTAGGTGCAACCGTGATCGGCCATCGGCCTGCGCCCGCTCAAGACGGGGCATCTCCCGGAGAATCCGGGTAATCGTTTCGTCAACAAAGCCCTTCTCAAGCTGGATCCTCGACTGGCGCTCCATCGCCCAGACCCGCTCGTCCATCGCCAGCTCAGCATCAGCCAGCATCGAGCTGAGTACCTCCATCGCGGGCTCAACTTCAGGGGCGGGACGGTCAAGCAGGTTATCAACGATCTTGTGATTCAAATCGTCACGCAGGTCACGACGGGTGTCAGGGATCTGCGAAGCCCGGATCTTGGCTGTATTCATTTCGTCACGCGCCAGATACACACGCGACAACGCCGCGAGATCCGCCGCCTCAAGCAACGCCCCCAATCGCTCGGCCTCTAGATACTCTCTAATAATCGAAACATGATTCCGGTCGTCCTCGAACCCCGCTGCTCGCTGCCCGCGATCAATCGCACGCGCCTTGTTGAGATGATAATGAATCCGCTCCTCATTGGTCGCGCCCTCCGGATCTACTACCCACGGGTACACCTTGGTATTAAGCAAGTCGATCGCCTCGGTATAGAGCTCCGCCTTAAGCAACGCGTCGGATTGTTTGAGCGCCGGCACGATGACCGGATCGGGCTTGGTTGAGATCGTGTACGCGAGCCCGAGCATCAGGACACCACCCGCGGTCAAAAGCGCCGGGGTCTGCCACAGACTCCGCCAGTCTTTTCGGACGAGTTCCACTGGATCGATCGCCGGCCCGGCGTCAACCTCCCCGCCATCCTCAACCGCTCCGTCTTGTACTGGTTCTTCGCTCACAGAGGTCCTCACGCACAACAGCCCGCACCCAAACCAGTGCGCAGCCTTGCAGACCCTTTATATCGGCTTAAATTCTGGATCAACTGAAGTTCTCGGACCAACCAAGGCCAGATTCATGCAATCAGCTCATGGATCCGTCGCGTCAAGATCCACAATCTCATGAATCCGATACGCCCGAACCAATCGATCCGGGTTGTACACCATCCCCTTAATCGCCCTTTGTGATGGCTCTGAGAGCTCAATCCGCACAAAATCCCCGTTTTTCGCTCCGGCCCCGCCCCGCGAAATCTCAACCTTCCCAGGCACAAGCACCCCTGATGCCCGACGCTGATCTCCAAGCAAACCCTTATATCTCGAAAGCTCAGAATCCGCGATCAGCTCGCCTTGCTCGTCCAGGCTCCGCACAAGTCCGGGCAATCCACGATCAGGATCAAACCAATACTCGGTAACCCCCCACCGCGAGGGCACTGAAATCACAATCCGAGCAGATTCCTCATCCCACCGCGTCGCCACGATCCGCTCTGGATCAATCGGTTCGATCCCCAAAGACGAGATCAGATCCCCCGGGTGCACACTCAGCCCGATCTCGTCGGCCCGATTCGGAGTCAGATTTTCAATCGCCCCCACCAACGCAATCCGTCGGTCCGAATCCGACAGATCAAACATCCAGTACCGATCGTTGTTGGACCCGTATGCAAAATAAGTTTCCCCGAGCTTTCCGATCGTCAGCGAGACCTGATCAGGCCTAGTCACCTGGAGGTGACCTTCGCCCTGTTCTTCGAACCCGCCACCCCGAGCATCGGTCCCTTTGATCCGCACCGAAACCCGCGCCCAGAGCCGATCGATCGATCCGACCCGCTCGTTGTGCGATTCGATTATTTGTGTAATGAGTTCATCGCTCATGGGCGATGGACGCTTGGTCCCGCCCGATCGGCACCCAACAACAGCCGCGGTCATCGCGACCAAGAGGACCGCAGCAATCACTCGATTGATCGCACAGCCGCTCATGTTCCGGACTGCTCGAAGTTCATCACCTGACCGAGTTCCTCGATCGCTTCACCGATCGCCTCATCGTTCATCTGGGGGTCAATCACTTCGAAGACCGGGCCCCCGCCGCCCTTGATTTTCTGACGGACCACCAGCCGCGCGGGACCATCGTCGTCCGCAGGCATCGCCCGTTCGAGTTCAATCTTCTTTTTACGCATCAGCATCAACGCCAGCAGGTACCGGAAACCGATCTGCTTGCCCTCGGTCGCTTCCCCGAGCTGCTCAAACAAATCAAAGATCTCATCATCAGATACCAGAGGCGTCTTCTTGGACTCCCC
>JGI24723J26617_10001350_pt1 | contig 21758 bp, 24 predicted proteins | sample Cruoilmetagenom6_FD_26617 | JGI IMG/M metagenome (IMG submission 26617)
TCAATCTTTCCGAAGAAAACGAACCCGATATTTATAAGGCGATCAAACCAGGTGCTATTTTAGAAAACGTGGTGATGAATGACAAAGGAGAAGTTGATTTTGCCGATGTTTCTATCACACAAAACACGCGAGTTAGTTATCCAATTTATCATATTGACAATATTCAAGTGCCTTCCATAGGTAAGAATCCAAAGAATATATTTTTCCTAACAGCAGATGCCTTTGGTGTACTGCCTCCTATTTCAAAATTGACGCCCGGGCAGGCGGCGTATCACTTTATTAGTGGATATACGGCAAAAGTTGCGGGAACTGAAGCAGGTATTGACGAACCATTACCAAGCTTTTCAGCTTGTTTTGGAGCGCCTTTTATGCCATTACATCCTACGAAGTATGCTGAAATGCTAAGTGCCAAAATGAAGGAAACAGGAGTAAACGTTTGGTTGGTCAACACAGGTTGGACTGGTGGCCCTTACGGAATAGGATCGCGTATGAAATTAAAATACACGCGCGCTATGATCACAGCAGCGATGAATGGATCGTTGGAAGCTGCCAATACGGGTAATTACCATACACATTCGGTATTTGGTTTACAGCAGCCTAGAACGTGTCCTAATGTACCTACAGAGGTTTTGAGTCCGAGATCTACATGGAACAACGACGAAGGATATTATAAAACAGCAAATAAGTTAGCTTCAAGTTTTAAAGAGAACTTTAAGAAGTTTGAAGAATTGCGAACGATGAGATCATGAATGGCGCCCCATTAATGGGCTAATAGGAAATGATACAAAATAAAAAAGGCTTCACATTGTGAAGCCTTTTTTATTTTGAAAATAGTAGTAATTACTTTTTGTTTACTTCTTTAATATATTTCTCGAGAGCCATGGTCATTGATGGTGTTTCAGGTGTTGGTGCCTGAATATCTACACGAAGACCATTTTCGGCAGCGGCTTTTACCGTTGTATTTCCGAAGACAGCAATGCGCGTGTCATTTTGTTTAAAATCTGGAAAGTTCTCTAGCAATGAAATGATTCCACTCGGACTAAAGAAAACCAAAATGTCATAGTAAACATTGCGAAGATCTGACAAATCGCTTACCACAGTTTTGTAAAAAGTAGCCTGTTTCCAATCTACTTTTAATTCATTCAGCACGTTAGGAACTTCTGGTTTCAGTTTATCTGAAGAAGGCATTAAAAATTTCTCGTTTTTATATTTTTTGATAAGCGGAGAAAGTTCAGTAAAAGTTCGTTTACCCACATAAATTTTACGTTTACGATAAACTACATACTTCTGAAGGTAATACGCTACTGCCTCACTTTGGCAGAAATATTTCATCGTATCTGGAACTTTAAAACGAAGCTCTTCAGCAATTCTAAAAAAGTGATCTACTGAATTACGACTGTTTAAGATGATAGCCGTGTACTGACCAAGATCTACTTTTTGAGAACGCACGTCCTTTCCAGATACTCCTTCAACGTGAATAAATGGAATGAAATCTATTTTGACTTTTTGTCTTTCAATTAAATCGAAATAGGGGGAGTTCTCAACCGTTGGTTCTGGTTGCGAAACTAAAATAGTTTTCACTTTCATAAGCTTGCGATATTAATTATATCTTCTAAGTAAGTGCTACTTTATAGAGGATAATGTAAGGTGAAATTTCAAGTGCGCAAAGATACAAAATAAAATAAAGGAAATGCTTCAAAATTATATTTCCATGGGTTTTGTAGCTGTAAAACAATGCAATACCATTTCCTGTTAAAACGATCATAGTTATAATCAAGAGTAGTGTTGGCGTAGGCTCAATGACGTAAAAAAGTAAAATATTCGCCAAAAAAAGTAATATTCCCAGTAGATTTCTATAGGTGAGCTTTTCGTATAAATAACTATTTACCAGCCGATCCATGGAGAAAATGGCGCCAATAATCTTTTCAATACAGAATTTAATAAAGACGAAAACGCTATATCCTGTACAAATTTGAATAAAAAGCCACTTATTTGAAGCCCCTAATTCTGGCTTTAATACAGATAGGATCTCGTAAATAAATAATGAAACAAGAATTACCTGAGTGACAAATAATAATACATTGAAAGGGTGCTGAATCTCATCATTCCGTCCCTGAACCAAAAAATATTTATTGGTAATGGGTAGTTGCANAAATTCCTGAAAACGCCTAGGGTAGANATATTTTGCTACGGTGAATATTACAACACAGCTAACCAAGCAAAGCGTGATCCAGTCTAAAGATTCGAGATTTCGAAGCGTGTATTGCACGATTACTTTTTTGGGCAAAGGTAATTGAAAATTGTCTGTATAGAAACTTCCTGTGACCGCAATATCTTGTCGGTTATTACAACAAAAAGAGGTACATTTGTCCCAAAAATAGGTGTATGTCTAATGCCCTAGTGGTTATACCTACATATAATGAAAGCGAAAATATAGAACGATTGCTACGCAATATTTTTGCATTGCAGCGAAACTTTCATGTCTTAGTAGTGGATGATAATTCGCCCGATGGCACTGCCCAATTGGTAGATTCCTTGATGGCAGAATTTTCAGATCGACTTTTTATAGTAAAGAGAAAGGGTAAAATGGGGCTGGGAACGGCATATATTGCTGGGTTTAAATGGGCTTTAGAGCGGAAATACGAATTTGTGTTTGAAATGGACGCCGATTATTCTCATAATCCCAACGACTTAATNCGATTGTACAACGCCTGTAGTAAAGGAGGTTATGATGTGGCAATTGGTTCGCGTTATGTGAAAGGTGTGAATGTTGTAAATTGGCCAATGAGTAGGGTTTTACTCTCATGGTTGGCTTCAAAATACGTACAGTTTGTGACTGGAATGGATATTTACGATACCACGGCTGGATTTATGTGTTATCGAAGAACGGTCTTGGAAAAGATCAACCTAGACAAAATTAAGTTTGTAGGCTATGCGTTTCAAATAGAGATGAAATTTAAAGCGTATCTAGCAAAATTTAGAATTATTGAAGTACCTGTCGTATTTACCGATCGTACAAAAGGCGAATCAAAAATGAGTAGTGGNATTATTTCCGAAGCAATTTTTGGCGTCATAAAAATGAAATTTAAGAGCCTGTTTGGCAAAAAAGACTTTAACGAAATTTAATGCGAGACATTATATTTAAAAACGCGCAGATTGTCAACGAAGGACAGATCACGCAGGGAGATGTACTTGTGCAAGGCGATCGCATTGCAGAAGTTGGTGGTAGTATCAGTGTAAAATCTGCTGATACCGTAGTGATAGATGCTGATGGTCAGTTTTTGGTGCCCGGTATGATTGATGACCAGGTCCATTTCCGTGAACCGGGACTCACACATAAAGCGACAATAGAGACAGAATCACGAGCTGCTGTGGCTGGTGGGATTACGTCTTTTATTGAGATGCCAAATACGTCGCCACAAGCGACTACCATTCCGTTATTGGAAGATAAATTTGCTATTGCGGCAGAAACTTCTTGGGCGAATTATTCGTTTATGTTTGGCGGAACCAATGACAATTTGGACGAAATTTTGAAGGTGGATCCTAAAAAAGTCGCCGGACTCAAATTGTTTTTAGGCTCTTCCACAGGAAATATGCTGGTAGATGATCCAAATACTTTGGAAAACATCTTCAGTAAAACTAATTTACTTATTTCAGCGCACTGCGAAGACGAGGCCACAATTCGAGAGAATATGGACAAGGCGAAAGATCAGTTTGGGGACGATATTCCTATGGATATGCACCCTAAAATTCGCAGCGAAGAAGCCTGTTATATTTCTTCCTCAAAAGCTATTGAGCTCGCTAAGAAAACAGGTGCTCGTCTGCATGTTTTTCACCTTTCTACGGAAAAGGAAACACATCTGTTTTCAAATAAAAAACCCCTTTCAGAAAAGAAGATCACAGCCGAAGTTTGTATACATCACTTGTGGTTTACGGATGAAGACTATGCAAAAAAAGGTTCGAAGATCAAATGGAATCCTGCGGTAAAAACAGCTAAAGATAGAGACGGATTATGGAAGGCACTTAATGATGATCGTATCGATGTGATTGCCACAGATCATGCGCCACATACTTCCGAAGAAAAAAATAATGGCTATACCAATGCGCCTTCAGGAGGTCCGTTGGTGCAACACGCTATGGTTGCCTTGATGGAAATGTATCATAAAGGACGAATTTCGGTTGAAAAGATCGTTCAGAAAACCGCACATAATCCTGCTATTTTATTTGATATTGCAGAACGCGGATACATCAGAAAAGGGTACAAAGCCGATTTGGTACTCATCAATCCGCAAGCTCCTTGGACAGTAACGAAAGATAATATTGCATATAAATGCGGCTGGTCTCCTTTTGAAGGAACTACCTTTCGCTCGCGTATCAGTTATACGCTTGTGAACGGTGTTATTGTTTATGAAAACGGAAAATATCTTAGTGGCGGAAATGGCGAACGTCTAACGTTTAATCGCTCGTGAAGTACCTTTTGATTCTCATATCATGCGTATTGTTATCTTCTTGTGAAGATATAAAAAAACCTGAAAAGCCTAAAAACTTGATCAGTAAACAGACCATGATTCAAGTACTTACAGACGCTTACTTAAGCAATGCGGCTCGAAGTCTAAACAGCAAAGAAATTAGGGATAATGCGTTGCAGCTCGATTCCATTATTTATAAAAAATACGGGATTGACAGTTTGCAATTTGTAAAAAGCAATGCGTTCTACATTTCAGATATGAATGTATATACTGAATTATTTGAAGGTGTGGAAAAAGCGTTGGACAATCATAAAAAGCTCGCCGATAGCCTTGCGAAAGAAGACAAAAAGATGAAGCCTAAGCAGGTGGAAAACGATTCTTTAGATCGCACGCCTTTGCTTTCAAATCCTTTGATTCAGGCCTCTGGCTTAGACTCTTTAGACGAGTAGGCACTTACCACCCGCGTTATTGTATCTTGAAAATCAATGAAATTGTGGTCAAGAGTTGTTTTCACTTTTGAAGCATCATATGAACTTTCAGTAAATAATGATCTCACCGTGCTTTGTAGAAGCGTTCGTTTGGTTCCAAAAAGCTTGGCTGACAACCAATTGAGACGCGCTAGAAACGATAAAAGACCTTTTGAAATAGGTTTTGGTGGTTTTCTTCTGAAGTTTTCTGCAAGCTTTATTTGTAACGCTTTATAGGACACATTTGCGCCTACAAGTACGTAACGTTTGTTGTGAACGGGCGCCTGCATAAGCTGAATCATAATGTTTACTACATCAATTACGTCAACAAAACCAGCACTTCCGGTAGTATAAAATAGTTTTTTGGTAGCTGCTCTTTTTATAATGACACCACTTCCTTTATTCCAGAATCCTTCGCCCAATATCACACCGGGATTAACAATAACGACGTTTAATCCTTCTTGTGCGNCACGCCAAACCTCCATTTCGGCACCAAATTTAGTAATGCTATAAACGCTGTTATTTGCTTCGGGATCCCAATGGGTCTCTTCAGAAATAAGAGAATCATCTAGGGTTTTTCCTAAGGTTGCAATNGAACTCACNTGGCATAATTTTTCGATATCATTTGCCAAACAAAGGTTGACAACATTGGCGGTGCCTTCAATATTGATCTTTTTAAGTTTGTAGTAATTTTTTGGATTAAAGCTAATGTAAGCGGCGGCATGATAAACCTGTTTGATTTCGCTAAAAGCATCGGTTAGGGAAGTAATATCGGTGATGTCACCAAGTACCCACTCAATAGTATTGAAAAGGGTTTCGGNATCGTCTGAATAATAAGAAAAAACAGTTTTTACAGCNTTGAGATCGCTAGATTTTCTATGAATTGCTCGAACCTTTTTGTTTTCCTTCAGAAGAAAATACAACAAATGCGAACCTACCAAACCTGTACCGCCAGTGACTAAAATCATACGCCAAAAGTACTCTTTTTTAGAATACTCTTTTATGTTAAGTAGCATCGCTTTATCTTTACCAAAACTTTAAAAAATGAGCTTGAAAAATTTCGTAGAAGAACTGAAATGGCGAGGAATGGTGCATGATGTCATGCCAGACACCGAAAAACACTTGATGGAAGCGATGCGTTCGGCCTATGTGGGTTTTGACCCTACGGCAGATTCGCTGCATATTGGAAACCTAGTTCCAATTATGTTGTTGAGTTTTTATCAACGCTGCGGACATAAACCATATGCTCTTGTNGGTGGCGCGACAGGGATGATCGGTGATCCTTCTGGGAAATCAAGCGAGCGAAATCTTTTGGATGAGGAAACACTAAACCACAATCAAGCCTGTGTTCGCAATCAGTTGTCTCAATTTTTAGACTTTAGCTCGGGCGCAGCAAATCAGGCGGTCTTGGTGAATAACTATGATTGGATGAAGAAGTTTTCGTTTCTAGACTTTATTAGAGATGTTGGAAAACATATCACCGTGAATTATATGATGGCCAAAGATTCGGTAAAGAACCGAATTGCTGGCGAAGACACCGAAGGGATGTCGTTTACCGAATTTACTTACCAATTGGTGCAGGGTTACGACTTTCTTCATCTTTTTCAAAATTATGATTGTACCCTTCAAATGGGTGGAAGTGACCAATGGGGAAATATTACCACAGGTACCGAGATGATTCGTCGTATAGGTGGTGGCAAGGGTTATGCTCTTACCTGCCCGCTCATCACCAAAAGTGATGGTAGCAAATTTGGAAAAAGTGAAGGTGGAAATGTTTGGCTGGATGCTAAACGGACTTCACCATATAAGTTCTACCAATATTGGTTGAATACCAGCGATGAAGATGCCGAAAAATACATCAAGATCTTTACTTTTTTAGATCAGAATACCATCGAGGCATTGGTTGCTGAGCATCAGGAAGCACCGCACGCACGAGCGTTACAAAAACGACTTGCACAAGAAGTGACAACCACGGTTCACAGTGAAGAGGCTTATGAAAAAGCAGTNAAAGCTTCTGAGATTCTCTTCGGAAGGTCTACTTCGGAAGATCTAAAATCACTGGATTCTGAAACATTTTTAGATGTTTTTGAAGGTGTCACACAAGCTGAAATTGCTTCGGAAAAGATTTCCGATGGNCTCGATATTATTGCGGCTTTAGCCGAAGATACTGGCTTCTTGAAATCAAACGGAGAAGCACGACGTGCTTTAAAAGAAAATTCGATATCAGTAAACAAGGAGAAAGTTTCTGAAGGATACNGTATATCTCAAAGCGATTTGATCAACGGGCAATTTGTGTTATTGCAACGCGGAAAGAAAAACTACTTTATCATTAAAGTGGTATAAGGTAAAAAAAATATTCCGCGACCCTTGGGTCGCGGAATATTAACTAACCAACCAAACATGATACGGAACTATTGTTCCGCAACAATTTTTTTCCAGTTCGCATCTGCTTTTTTCTTCAGCGCTGCAGAACCTTCTTTATTCCATTTTTCTAAGGTGTCTCCACCAAAACCGTCATAGAATAAGTATAATTTATCGTCAATGATTTGAAAGGATTTCGGATTAATACCTACNTTCTTTCCTTTGATACCAACAGCATACGCGCAGTAACCTCCGTATTGCGGGACAAAGCGCTCAGGATTTTTTTGAAACGTTGCTCTATTGCCTTCCGAAGAAAAAGCATAGTTGACTCCGTTGTATGTGGCTTCAAATTTTTTATCTCCCTTGATCGCTTTATTACTAAAATATGCAACAACATCATAGCCTTCCACGGCAAATCCTTTTTTCAGATTTACATGGTTCTGTCCGAAGAGCGTCACCGTAAAAAGCAATACGATACTAGCGATTGTATATTTCATTTTATAATTTATACGGTTGTAGTCGGGGGAGTATTAAAAACCTTACGACTTATTTACATAAAATTAGTTACTTCAGGATACGGGATCAAGGAGCCAATTAAAAGTGCAATGCTGTCTTTTACAATAAGTGTAATACTTAGTAAAATAACTACGACCAAGATCGCAACCGAGAGATTGTTTTTTTGAATTTCCTTAAACTCATTGGTACCTTTGGTCAATATTGAAAAGAGGAAAAACACCGCGGCATTAATAAGGATCGCCATCACAAAACCAATAAAGAGATACAGGCCAGAATACTGCGCAATACTCGCTATGTCAATACGATCTCCTTGTCGCATAGAAAGACGAATCATATTTGTGATCGACGGGACGATCTCGCTTAAAATAAGACCAATGGATAACACGATCCCAGAGGTAAAAACAGTAAAAGCCATGTTGTTTCCTGCAACGTCAAACGACTTAAAAAATAGCTGTTTCAGAATCTTATAGGATATAAAAATTATTACAACGGAGATGGTGAGAGCTAGAATAATTTCTACAAGTGCGAGCGTAAATAGTTGTGAGTTCATAAGTGTTATTTACTGGTTAGTACCACATTCCAGTGGTTTAGATCGGTCATGGCATACGGTAGTTTTCCGAAGGGATGTCCTAAGGCAGTGGTCTCCCAAACGACATACTTTTTACCATTATATAATTTATACGAACCTGTTCCGGGAATGTTCAGGCCAATAATAGAATGGAGATATTCATTGCTNTTTAAGATGGCTACATCATAGCCAAAATAGTTTAAAATACTGTAGATTAACACTGTTCGTGTATCGCAATCACCTTTTAAGTTTTGTAAAAATGAAACTTGATTTTGAACGCCATACATGATGCCACCAATACAACAGTCGGGACATCTTTCGAGTACACGACGAATGGAAGGCTCATAGGTTTCTGGTGGCTCACAGGCAGCTTCAAATACAAAAGAATACGGAATATCTTGAATACAACTCACCACCATATCTGCGAATTCCATCTCATTGAGTTGTTTCTTACGATTAATTTGCTCAAAAGTTTCCATTACAAGGTCTAGACTTGGCGTATTTGTCTTATCCATGTCTAAGTATAATTGCCCCCAATAACTCAATTCTCGTTTGGGAGCAAATTTGTTTTGTAGTTCTTTGAGTCGCTGATAATCACGATCGCGAACCACAAGATCGCCTGTGTATGTTTTTCCGAAGTTGTCACGCCAGATGCGATGGCTTTTATACACCATCAATGTGTCATTTTGTTCAATTCGGCTATCAATAACAACACCTTCTTCAGCCGTTGGAAGCGCAATATCACCATCATCATAAAACAGGGAGTTTAAAAAAGAAAGCCCTAGAACGACGATAAAAAAGAAAACGGCGAGTGATGCTAATGTTTTAAAAATCGCGTTGGTTGTTGGCTTTCCTAAGATCTTGAAACTTATAAAAAGCGAGAAAACGATTGCAGCTCCAAGTGTTATCCACGATGAAAGCGCGAAAACAAATTTAAAAAAGCCAAAACTGAATAATGTAAGAAGCACTGGAAGCACGATCCATAAGCAGCCATTGTTTTGTTTTTTTGACGTGTTCACTTAGTCAACCATTAAATTACATCCGCGAATATCGCTGGTGTCAAATCTACCCAAAATTTCAAAACTACTATCTGGATGTGTTTTTCCTAGGTCTTGCGTTGCAATAAACGAACAGGAGTTTAAATTGGCAAGATCGATCACATTAATACCGCCCGTTTTACCGTGAATGACGGTCAAAGCATCTTCTGGGTCACGGGTGAGTATTTTAAGCCATGGCGGACAGGTAAATAATCCGTTTCCTTTTGAATAAGCCTGCGAAAGCATTTCGGTCATGCCGTATTCGCTGTGTATTTGAGAAACGCCAAACCCTTTTTTCAATAGGTCGTGGAGCTCTTCTTTGATCATTTCTTTACGCTTACCTTTCATTCCGCCCGTCTCCATAACAATCGTATTTTTGAGTTGAAAGGAATGTTTTTCTATTAAGTCTAGCAGCGCATATGANACGCCAAGAAGCAATATGTGCTTGTTTTGTTGATCTAGCGACTCTAAATTTTGAGCTAAGGTGTCCAATTGATCGAGATAGAAACCGCTTTCAGGATTGTGTGAGGACTTTATAAGGTTGTCCACCATATAAATGAGTGATGATCCAGTGCGTTCTAAGTACGATGGTAGCAGCGCTAAAATGGTCAGTTCTTTTGGGTCTCCATAGTATTGTTTAAAAGTGCTTCGGAAACTTTCTCGATATAAAGATTCATCGGTGATATAATGCTTGCTCGTACTNCTTCCTGTCGTTCCGCTACTCGTAAATAGGATCGTTGCTGGGGAGCCTTCGGTGACGACGGAATGTGTTTTAAAAAAAGTGATTGGCAGAAACGGAATATCTTCTAGTTTGCAGACCATTTTGGGATTTACGCCCAAAAGATCACAATATTTTCGGTAGGGTGCGGTATGCGTATNCTGAAACCGAAACGTAGCGAGTGCGGCGGCCAAAAATTCTTCCGAAGAGGAAATAGAAAAGATCTGTTCTTTAAGCATAGCTAAGTTCCGAAGTGTTCCGTCAAAAATAGGTAATAAAAAAAGCCTCTTCAAAAAAAGAGGCTTTTAAAATTGTATTGCTAAAAGCTTATTTGATGATCAACTTTTTTGTTGAAGTTGCACCAGCCTGCGTGATCTTTACGATGTAAAGTCCGCTAGTAAGCTCAGAGATCTGAAGTCTGTCACCAGCGATCGTTGTGTTGATCACTTGTTTTCCAAGAACATCATAAATCGCGATACTTTTGTCGCCAGCAAGTTTTGAAGTGATGTCTACAAAACCTTGTGTTGCAGGGTTCGGATAGATAGTGAAAGCACCATCGTTAACATCATTCACGCCTAAACTTCCAGAAAATTCGATGTTGTCAAAGTAAAATACTTCACCACCCGCGTTCATTCTAGATTCGATCACCAATTGTACCGTAGCGTCTGTAGGTAGCGCAGCATTAAGCGTTTGCCACTCCAACTGATATTCCATCGTACCAGCATCAAAAGGAACTAGATCATCAAGATCCATTCCTGTAGAATTGAAAAGATCGATCTCTGTTGCGTTTGTAATATCTTTTACATAAATACGTAATCTGTCAGATCCCGATTCGTTTACAGTACCATCACCTTCGTAGTTTCCGTTTGTTGGTGTNTCGTTGATAGACATTAAGAAATCTAAAGAAATACTCGCTGAGCCAACTCCTGTAAGATCTACTTGGTCAAACTCCATGATATAATTTCCATCGGCNTCACTTACTTGATATCCTTGAGAACCATCTGTAAAGCCAAGTTCAGCAGAAGGTTGGAAGCTCGTCACACCTACGAAATCACCATCAGTAAGACCTACATCGGCAGTATCATAAGGCTCATAACGTGCATTTACACCTAACTCAATAGCACCGTTTTGGTCAACTGGCGTTTGCATTGCATTGTTCACTAGATCGTGAGCAACGCTCGCGTCACCAGTGTCAAAATATTTGTCGCTATTTGTCCCGATTACAATCGGCTCTTCTTCAAAGCTCGTATAGGCAACTTGGGCAAAAGAGGCAGCACCTACAAAAATAGCTGCTAAAAAGGTAATTTTTCTCATCACAAAATTGTTTATAAAATTAGGGTGCAAAGGTAGCTAAAAATGAAATATTAGTGAAGTTTAAACCTTGGTTTTTTCGACGCTTAACGTAAGCTTAATGGTAGTTACCGCAGTAAGGTTAGGGGAAGAGAACTAGAATGTTACCCTATCGTTAACAATTCACCCTTGGAGCTTGGGTGCATTCAAAATTAAGTATATTTATGCCATCATAAACACACGACTTCATGAAGAAAAAGGATACAAAAATACTGTTGGTTGATGATGAGCCGGATATTTTAGAGATCGTAGGTTATAACCTTTCTTCGGAAGGATACCAAGTAATCACTGCCGACAATGGCGCAACAGCTGTTGTAAAAGCGAAAAAACATAAACCACACCTTATTATTTTGGATGTGATGATGCCTGAAATGGATGGAATTGAAGCTTGTGAAAAAATTAGAGCAATTCCTGAGCTTGCCGAAACCGTTATCACTTTCTTAACGGCTCGTGGTGAAGATTACTCGCAAGTAGCTGGTTTTGATGCTGGTGCCGATGATTATATTACCAAACCCATAAAGCCAAAATTACTTATTAGTAAAGTGAAAGCTTTGTTACGTCGTTTTAAAGAAGATGATGAAGGCACGCCAAAAATGGAACTCGGTAATTTGGTGATCAACCGGGAGGAGTACAAGATCATCTTAGAGAATAAGGAAATCATCTTACCTCGTAAAGAGTTTGAATTATTAGCCCTATTGGCCTCAAAACCAGGTAAGGTGTTCAAACGCGAAGATATTTTGGATCGCGTTTGGGGTAATGAAGTGGTTGTTGGGGGTAGAACCATCGATGTTCATATTCGGAAACTACGAGAAAAAATTGGAGACAAAAAGTTCAAAACCGTGAAGGGTGTAGGGTATAAATTTGTAATTTAGTGCTTTAAGTCAGCGCTGTAATGCCCAAGAGTTTCCGTAAAACATATAAGTTTGCTACCTACACTTCATCGTATATCACGTTGTTTCTAACACTCCTTATGGGAGTTTTTTTTTACTTTCAGCAGACCATCAATTATTGGTTTTTAGCTGGTTTTGCTGTAATCTGCTTTTTGTTTTCTTTTTTTATTATTCAACGCAGGGTCGAACGGCTCATCTACAATAGAATTCAGAAAATTTATGACGATGTCACCATTCTGGATGCAAAGTCGCTTAGCAGAAAACAGATAACAACAGACATGGCCACGCTTACCCAGCAGGTAGAACGTTTTGCTCAGGATAAGAAGTTGGAAATTGAAGCCTTAAAAATTCGGGAAAACTATAGAAAGGAATTTATTGGAAACGTATCACACGAACTAAAAACACCGCTTTTTACCGTTCAAGGCTATATTTTAACACTGTTGGACGGTGCTATGAAAGATAAGAAAGTACGTAAAAATTATCTGAAACGCGCAAATAAAGGTGTTGAGCGACTCATATTTATTGTAAAAGACCTTGATATGATCACGAAGTTGGAAGCAGGTGGTCTCCAACTAAAAAAAGAACGATTTAATATCATTAAATTGGTTCGAAGTGTGTTTGACCTACTGGAAATGAAAGCAGCCAAGAAAAATATTACGCTAACGTTCGATACAGACTACGAAACGCCAATTCATGTGGTTGCCGATCGCGATCGTATTCAGCAAGTGCTTACCAATCTCTTGGTGAATTCAATTAAATACGGAAAGAGAGACGGTACTACGGAAGTAAGCGTTGAACATCTTATTCAGAACAAAGTCATTGTGCGGGTAACTGATAATGGCGAGGGTATTGAAAAAGAACATATTCATCGAATTTTTGAACGTTTTTATCGCGTAGATAAAAGCGGTTCTCGAAAAGAGGGTGGCAGTGGCTTAGGGCTTTCGATCGTTAAACATATTATTGATGCTCACACCGAAAAGATCTATGTTGAAAGTCAGTTGGGAATCGGTTCAGAGTTTTCGTTCACCATGGAAAAGGCTGAATAAGTTCTTGTAATCGGGCTTCATTTCAAATTTAGGCAACCCTGCGTACATGGGCACTTTCCGTAATTTTTCTTTTCTGAAGTTACCCTGCTTACAAGAAGCAACCATTCCTAGGTCTTTTAATCGTTTTGCTAAATATTTTTGCTCGTATTGCCCTGGTGTGGGAATAAAAAATGCTGCTTTGTTCAAAGAGGCTAAATCCATGATCGATGTGTAGCCGGATCGAGAAACTACAAGGTCACTAGTAAGAATGGCTTCTTTTAAAGCAGTTGATTGTAAATAGTTCACACAAATGATACCGTTGATGACTTCATAATTTTGCTGATTTTCAACAACACCTCGTACCAAGAGAATGTCTCTATCATCATCTTTAAAGGTTTCCATCATTTGCTTTTCTAGCATGCCGCGTTGAGGTTCAGGTCCCGAAAGAAGAATTAAAACATCATACTTTTTTTCTAATGACGCGCTCTTTNTTTCAGAAGTAAACCGACTTAAAGGACCCAGATAATGCACTTCAAACGACAAAAGTTTTGGGTGACCTAATTTTCCGCTTAAGTTNATGCTGCCTGCTGCATCNGGAACCCANCAAGCATCAAATTTTTTAATGATTCGTTGATGTAACGAGGTGCTTATCCGTGTGGTTTTGCCGCTCAATACTTGCAATTGATGCGTAATGTATACCGAAGGCACTTTCATATGATACACGCCAAGTCTGTTGTCACTAATAATTCCGTCAATACGACCTTGAGCAACGAGCTTTGCAACTAGGTTTTCTTCTGAAGCAATTACTTTTTTAATATGTGGAAATTGGGTGAGCAGTTTCATAGCAAACCAATTTCCTTTTTCTGGATAGGTGATGTCATATGCGGGCAGTTCTATAGATTCTAACGCTGGAAATTCCTTCCGAAGTAAGGCTAAAGCCGCTCCATCGCTGCCAATCAAAACGTTAAAATCATACGTCAAAAGCGCTTCAATGATCGGGATACAACGTGTTGCATGACCCAGTCCCCAATGAAGTGGGGCAACCAAAATGGTTTTACGTTTCGACATAAAACAAAGGTAACAATAATTGCTGCCGTCCCATATTTCCGTAATTTTACCAAATAATTAAATGTTAGCAGTAGTGGGAAGTAAAAATAAATTAAAGCGCTTTAAAGAAAACGAAACCTTTGTCAATGTAATTCAGCCAACGCGAGAAGAGGCTGTTAATAATACACTTGATCTAAAAGGAAATTGGCGCACAGAATTTTTTAAAAATGACAATCCCATCGTCCTTGAGTTAGGCTGCGGAAAGGGAGAATACGCCGTTAATCTCGCAAAGGCATATCCCGAAAAGAATTTTTTAGGTGTGGATATTAAAGGAGCTCGATTTTGGCGAGGTGCTAAAACAGCTTTGGAAGAAGATCTTAAAAATGTAGGGTTTCTTCGTACCCAAATTGAATTGATCGATCGGTTTTTTGAACCCGATGAAGTTGATGAAATATGGATCACTTTCCCCGATCCACAGATAAAATACAAGCGAACCAAACACAGATTGACCAATACCGAGTTTTTAGATAAATACAAGCAGATCCTGAAACCAGAGGGTATAATGCATTTAAAAACCGACAGTGAATTTATGCATGGATATACCTTAGGACTCTTACACGGGCTCGGGGAAACGATTGAATATGCGCATCATGATGTCTATGGAAGTGAAGGTGCGCCGCAAGAAGTTACAAGCATTCAAACATTTTACGAAAAGCAGTATTTAGCTAAAGACAAAAAGATCACCTACGTCCAGTTTCGTTTTCGTTAGGTATAAAATATGTATCTTCACATAGCAAGAGCTATTTATGTCTTTGATCCTCAATTTTATTATTGGCTTTATAGCCGCATTTGTAGGTGTCATTCCTCCGGGTTTGCTCAATATGTCGGCTGCAAAAATAAGTATGAGCAGCGGACGGAAACAAGCCACCTTATTTTCACTAGGTGTTTGCGCCACAGTCATGTTACAAACCTATGTTGCGTTAATCGCGGCACGGTATCTCGATAAAAACCCCGATATCATTGATGTGCTTCAAAAAGTGGCATTGGGAATTTTTATTTGTCTTACGGTTTATTTTCTATTTATAGCCAAAGATACACGGCGGGAATTGCCAAAAAAGAGCATACACCGATCGAAGAAAAGTCGTTTTTTTTCAGGAATGTTCATTGCGGCACTCAATCTATTGCCTTTACCATATTGGGTCTATATAAGTATTACGTTTTCAGTTTTTGGGTGGTTTTCTTTTGATCAAGCCGATTTATTACTAGCTGTTATTGCGTCTGGTCTCGGGACGTTTGTTATGCTTGTGTTATATATTCAGTTTTTTAAACGCAAGGATGACAGACCTGTGTTTAAGATCAATATGAATTATCTCATTGGCTTGATCACGGCTATAATCGCTGTCATCACCCTAATGAAAATTTTAAATAATTTATAATGGCTTCGGAAGGTTTTTTTGAAAAAGTATATGANGTGGCGAGATTGATCCCGTATGGTCGGGTTACAAGCTACGGTGCCATTGCAAAATATCTAGGAGCAGCTCAAAGTGCACGTATGGTAGGATGGGCTATGAATGGAAGTAGCCGTCAAGCCGATGTTCCTGCACATCGCGTGGTCAATAGAAAAGGATTGCTTACCGGAAAGCACCATTTTGACGGCACCAACCTTATGCAACAACTACTCGAATCTGAAGGTGTTGAGGTTATTGAAAATCAAATACAACAATTTGACACGCTCTTTTGGGATCCTATGAAGGAACTATAGTGTTTATTAAAAGGGGATTAATTAAAAAAGCAACCATCCCTCTACAAATATGATTCCCCAATCTTCTGCCGTATAACTCGCAAATCTGCTAGACGTAAAATTAGTTTATTTCAAATGCGTAGTTTTTAAAAACCGAACCCNAACATTTAGCTTATTCAGCCATCAATCATTTCAATACATCTCCTTTCCGTTTCCGAAGTTTTCCAAGTATATTTGCACCTTAGAATGAATCTATATTAGGAGTACNATTATATGAAATTGAACAAACAGGATATTCTCAAAGCTTTGGAGCAGATCACCGTTGCGGGTGAAGGTAAAAATATGGTTGAAAGTGGCGCCGTTACTAATGTGATGACCTTTGCCGATGAAGTGGTGATCGACCTAAAATTAAGCACTCCAGCACTGCATATTAAAAAACGCGCTGAAGCCGATATTATCAAGGCAATTACCGAGCAGGTTCATGCCGATGCCAAAGTACAGGTGAATATTAAAATTGAAGCACCGGCCAAACCTGATAATCCAAATATGATCAAAGGGAAAGCCATCCCTGGAATTAAAAATATCGTTGCCGTTGCCTCCGGAAAAGGAGGAGTAGGTAAATCTACCGTAACAGCAAATCTTGCAGTAACCCTTGCTAAGATGGGCTTTAAAGTAGGTATTTTGGATGCCGATATTTACGGTCCATCCATTCCAATCATGTTCGACGTGGCCATGGAACGCCCTTTGTCGGTTACAGTGGATGGAAAGAGCAAAATGAAACCTGTTGAAAATTACGGTGTTAAAGTATTGTCTATTGGTTTCTTTACCAAGCCTGATCAAGCCGTGATCTGGCGTGGTCCTATGGCGGCGAAAGCATTAAATCAATTAATTTTTGATGCGGCTTGGGGTGAACTAGATTTTATGTTGTTAGACCTTCCTCCTGGAACAGGAGATATTCATTTGAGCATTATGCAGTCGTTGCCTATTACAGGAGCAGTTGTAGTGAGTACACCGCAAACAGTAGCACTAGCCGATGCGCGTAAAGGTGTGGCCATGTTCCAACAAGAAAATATAGATGTTCCCGTATTGGGAATTATTGAAAATATGGCTTATTTCACGCCAGCCGAACTTCCCGACAATAAATATTATATTTTCGGAAAAGAAGGTGCAAAGAATCTTGCTGAAGATCTGCAAGTGCGATTTTTAGGCGATATTCCATTAGTTCAAAGTATTCGTGAGGCAGGAGATGCTGGTCATCCCGCTGCATTGCAAACAGCGACAGCTGTTGAAAAAGCATTTGAGGAGATCACCAAAAATGTAGTAGAAGAAACTGTACGGCGTAATGAAAATTTACCACCTACAGAGGCCATTAAGATTACGACCATGGCGGGTTGCAGTGCCGTAAAAAAATAATATGACAGCAGAAGAATTAACAGCNAAGGTAGAGATAGCACTNGATGAGATTCGTCCGTTTTTACAAAGTGATGGCGGCGATATATCGTTACTGTCCATTGAAGATGGTACAGTTGTGCGTGTACAATTACAAGGTGCATGTGTAGGCTGCTCGGTCAATCAAATGACTTTAAAAAGTGGTGTTGAAATGACGATCAAAAAGCACGCGCCGCAAATAGAACAGGTGATCAACGTAGTGGTTTGATTTGTTGGGCGTGACCACAGACGCATCGCTGCGCAATGGTCTGGGTCGGGTCTTCGGCAGTCGCTTCCAGACCAAATTGTCTGGAGAGCTTCAACAAAGCCTCAACCCCTCACGCAAGCCCGGCTACTCAAAATGACCTTTGTCATAAAATGACCCATAGAGAATACCGAACTTTGTAGCATTAATTCTCTCATGATAGAAAGAAAGAGATTTAGAACTACTCAATTTTTGTGTAAACTATAAAAGTTACTCGCCTGCGCGAGCAATGCGTATGATAAAAACAGATATTCTTATAATTGGTGCTGGTCCTACGGGGCTTTTTACGGTTTTTGAAGCCGGATTACTAAAACTTAAATGTCATCTTATTGACGCCCTGCCACAACCTGGCGGACAATGCAGTGAGATCTATCCCAAAAAACCTATTTACGATATTCCAGCCTTTCCCGAAATATTAGCGGGCGATTTGGTTGATAACCTTATGAAACAGATCGANCCGTTTCAACCAGGTTTTACTTTGGGAGAACGTGCAGAGACCATAGAAAAATTGGATGATGGCAGCTTTATTGTTACCACAAACAAAGGAACACAACATCATGCGCCTATTGTCGCTATTGCTGGCGGACTAGGAAGTTTTGAGCCAAGAAAACCACCCATTACCGATATTGCTAAATTTGAGGATCACGGTGTTGAATACATGATCCGCGAACCTGAGTTATATCGTAATAAACGTGTAGTGATTGCAGGAGGAGGAGACTCGGCTTTAGATTGGAGTATCTTTTTAACCGACATTGCAAGTAGCGTTACCTTGGTGCATCGCAGAAATGAATTTAGAGGTGCTTTAGATAGCGTTGAAAAGGTTCAGGAGCTAAAGAACGCAGGGAAGATCAAATTGATCACGCCTGCTGAGGTCGTTGGTTTGCTTGGTGAAACAAAAATTGAAGGTGTTAGTATTAAAAGAGATGCCAAAGTATTTAACGAGCCATGTGATCATTTTATTCCGTTATTTGGGCTATCACCAAAACTCGGGCCTATAGCCGATTGGGGCTTGGAGATTGAAAAGAACGCTATTAAGGTAGATAACACCTTAGACTATCAAACCAATATTCCAGGAATCTATGCTATTGGTGATGTGAATACTTATCCAGGGAAGTTAAAATTGATCTTATGTGGTTTTCATGAGGCTACTTTGATGTGTCAAAGTGCTTTTCAGCGTATTTTTCCAGAGAAACGCTATGTAATGAAATATACGACTGTAGGTGGTGTTGAAGGGTTTGATGGAACGAAAAAAGAGGCGCCTAAGGCTGTAGTGAAATCCATTGACTAAGGAACGAGTTTTTACGTGTCCCGCGTGAAGGATTGAGGCGGCATCCCCCGCCTAAGGAACGAATGGCGGGGATATAGCCGGAAAGCCTGGTCCAGACCGCCAGCCTGTCAAATTATTCGGGGCACAGATGAAATGAGCGCGTCTGTGGCACGCCCAAAAAAAAAGAAATGGAACAAGATATAAACATAACCATTATTGATCGTGAAGGAACTACCCATGAGGTGCTAGCTCCAACCGATATGAACATGAATTTGATGGAGGTGATACGCTCGTATGAGCTGGCTCCCGAAGGAACTATTGGTATTTGTGGTGGCATGGCGATGTGCGCTTCGTGTCAGTGTTATGTATTAAGTGATACCGAACTTCCTGAGATGGGTTATGATGAAGATGCTATGCTCGCGGAAGCATTCAATGTGAAAGATAACAGCAGATTGGGATGTCAAATTCATATACATCCTGAACTCGACGGACTCAAAGTCGAGATCGCTCCAGAAGCGTAGGGAGGTTTTTTTGTTAAGTTTTATACGTGCTTAAGGGCTGTGGGCCTTCAAGCAGCACACGAATGACTTTGAGCGTTCCGTCTTCGGTGGTTGCAATTTGCCATTTAATTAAAGAGATCGCTCCGTTTTCAATTTCTAGTCCGGTAATACTTCTAGGATGTACACAACTTCCATCATTGAAATAGGCAATATCGCCGGGTTCTGGAAATCGAGGTCTGTGGGTATGCCCTGTGATGGTAAAAATGTTGTTATTGTCGGTGATCCACTTTTTGGTGCGACGTTCCACCTTGATGAGTTCTTTAAAGTTTCTAGCCGGACTTGTAGGGTCTGTAATTCCTACCACCTGCAATTGGCGCCATAAGGCACGCACCATAAATCGGTTAAATTTCCATCCGCGATAATTCATCCAATCGGCTTGATGTCCGTGCAGCATAAAGATCTCTTGGTGGGTGGTTTCATGCTTCAGAATTAAACCTTCAGAAAATTTAATATTTGGAAAAAGCGGTGAGGGTTCACCTGTAACTTTATTGAAATAAGTATATAGATTTTTGGCTACATAGCGCTCATTTCGGTACACCATATCATGATTACCCAGCAGTCTATATAGTCTACCTTCCTTAAAAAATAATTGCATTAGATCAAACACATTCTTATGTGCCTCTAGGATAGATTTAAACTCTCTATTTTCCCAAAGTTCGTCGCCATCCCCTAATTCACAGTAGGTATAGCCTCCTTTATAATAGTGTTTTAAGGCGTGAAAGTAGATATTTCGGTTATTGGCAAATTCGTCTGCAAAGCTATTATCTCCACGGTGGCAATCACTAAAGATCACAAACTTCGAATCATCATTAAAGGAGATCCGTCGGGCCTTTTGGTAGGCTCTTGATATTCGGGATGATGAAGACATGTGTTTTCTTTTTTTAAAGATACAACTTGTACAGCATTACCAATAAACCGAAGACAGTTCAACGCTATGAATTAACTGCTATTGTTGTACTAAGGTGTCACCATGAAACGGACAGTAGGTCCATTTACTGGACAATAATGCACCGTCGTTTGGGCATTTTTTTTCAAGGATCAGGCAATCTAAAGGAAGTTGAACAGTCTTTTTAAATGCTCCCAAGGCGAATTCAATCACATCGTTGCTGNTTCCTTTAATGGGGAAACGGCTTTTATTTTTGTCATCAGACATAAATATAAAGTGAACATTCTTGCCCATTTCGCCAAACATACTCGTCATCATGGGTGACATCATGGATAGAAANTTTTGTAAATCNGGTGAAATATCTTTAGGTTGAGAAATACTCAGATCATCTCCATTTAACGAAACCTTCCATTCTTCCAGAATTTTTTCTAAAGGCGTGTAGGTGATTCCGCCAAAGTAGCCAATTTTACCTTTTACAATGGCAAATAGTTCATTTCCTTGCATCAATTCCCGTAACGCGTCAATATCATCTTGTGTGGTCGTAGGGTCTTGAGCGTTACTTGCCACCCAAAATTCGAAAGGTATCCACCAGATCATTTCCATCGTATTAGGATCATCGCTCATAAATTGAGTTTCAATTAAAAGCGCATCAAGACTCACATCTTCATGCCTTTTTTCTTGTGCAAATGATGTCACTGTGATACATAATGACAGTAAAATAATAGCAATCTTCATACAGGCTATTTAAACGCGTTCAAGCCTGTAATGTCCAGTCCTGTGATTAGCAAATGAATATCATGTGTTCCTTCGTAAGTGATCACACTTTCTAGGTTCATGGAGTGGCGCATAATACTATATTCACCTGTGATTCCCATTCCGCCTAACATCTGACGCGCTTCTCGTGCAATATTGATGGCCATGTCAACATTGTTTCTTTTGGCCATGGAGATCTGTGCGCTTGTTGCTTTTTCTTCATTCCGAAGCACACCTAAACGCCAGGTTAGCAACTGTGCTTTGGTGATCTCGGTGATCATTTCGGCTAATTTTTTCTGCTGAAGTTGAAACTGACCAATAGGCTTACCAAACTGAATACGTTCTTTCGAATAACGAAGTGCAGTATCGTAGCAATCCATAGCGGCTCCAATAGCGCCCCAAGCAATTCC
>JGI24723J26617_10001351_pt1 | contig 21756 bp, 16 predicted proteins | sample Cruoilmetagenom6_FD_26617 | JGI IMG/M metagenome (IMG submission 26617)
TGGCGGCAATGGCGGGTCAACAAAGCTGACCTAAGCAGATCAAGGGACTGGCAGGCAATGGCGGAGAAAACCGGAAGATGCATGTGCGGCGCGGTCAGCTTTACCGCTCGGGGCACGCTCGACCGTTTCAATATCTGTGCTTGCGACATGTGCCGCCGGGTGACGGGATCACAGTTCTTCAGTGTCTGGCTGCGGATGGATGACGTGGACATGACCGGTGCCGAGCATATTCGCACGCTGCAAAGCTCCGATTGGGCCGAACGCGCGTTTTGCGGAAAATGCGGATCGGCCCTGTGGTATCGGCCAACGGACAACTCCGACGGTGTCGGGCTGTCGCTGGGACTGTTTGACGATATCGCCGGGCTGGAGGCCGATAATCACTGGTACACGGACAAGGAAATTTGCCGGACCGTGAAATTGGCCCCCGCGCACACCATGACCGAGGCCGAGACTCATGCGCAATTCGGCGGCGGGGCGGTCTGATGCGGCAGCTGGCCCAGCGCCCGAAACAGACCCTGTGCGGACGCGTTCGTAACCTGCGTGGATTGCGCGGCGAGAGGATCGCCGCATGAGCATGTTGGGACGATGCCTGTGCGGCGCGGTGCAACTGCATGTAGCGCGACATTCGCAAGAAATGTCGGCCTGCCATTGCCGGATGTGCCGCCGCTGGGCGGGCGGTGCGATGCTGGGATTTTTGGCGCCGAAGGATGCGGTCGAGGTGACGGGGCCGGTCAGGCTCTATGTCAGTTCGCCGCTGGCCGAGCGCGCGTTTTGCGGCACCTGCGGATCGCAGCTCTGGCTGCGTGGAACCGGTGCGACGGAGGACGGCAACCTGGAGCTTTCGCCGGGCCTGTTCGACGATGGAGAGTTGCGCCTGGTGCGCGAAATTTACGCCGATGATCAGCCGCATGGGCTGGCCTTTGTCGGGGATCACACGCGGGTGAGCAAACAACAATACGAAGCGGACTGGCCGTCCGTGGATGAGGGAGACGAGATATGACCGAATACAACGCCGAGTGGGTCCGGGCCGAAGAAGCCAAGCGCAACTGGCTGGCCGAGAACGGCATGTATGCCCATGACGAGGAGCATTCATCCTGCGGGGTCGGTCTGGTGGTGTCGATCAACGGCAAGCCCAGCCGCAAGGTGGTGCAGGCGGGCATCGACGCGCTCAAGGCGATCTGGCACCGCGGCGCGGTCGATGCCGACGGCAAGACCGGCGATGGCGCGGGCATCCATGTGCAGATCGCCGTGCCGTTCTTCTATGACGCGATCCGGCGCACCGGGCACGAGCCGCGCGAGGATCAGCTGGTCGCCATCGGTCAGGTCTTTCTGCCGCGCACCGATTTTGGCGCGCAGGAAATGTGCCGTACCATCGTCGAGACCGAAGTGCTGCGCATGGGGCACACGATCTATGGCTGGCGGCATGTGCCGGTCGATATCACTTGCCTGGGCGAGAAGGCCAACGCGACCCGGCCCGAGATCGAGCAGATCATGATCTCGAACGCCAAGGGCATCGAGGAAGAGGCGTTTGAGCGCGAGCTTTACGTCATTCGCCGCCGGATCGAAAAAGCCGTCGTGGCGGCGGGGATCGCCGGGTTTTACATCGCGTCGCTCAGCTGTCGCAGCATCATCTACAAGGGCATGATGTTGGCCGAACAGGTGGCGGTGTTCTACCCCGATCTGATGGACGAGCGGTTCAAGTCCGCCTTTGCGATCTACCATCAGCGCTATTCCACCAACACCTTTCCGCAGTGGTGGCTGGCGCAGCCGTTCCGGATGCTGGCTCATAACGGCGAGATCAACACGCTGAAGGGCAACATGACCTGGATGAAGAGCCACGAGATCCGCATGGCGTCTTCGGCGTTCGGGGATCTGGCCGAGGATATCAAGCCGATCATCGCCGGTGGATCATCGGACAGTGCCGCGCTGGATGCGGTGTTCGAGGTGCTGGTGCGCGCGGGCCGCTCTGCCCCGATGGCCAAGACGATGCTGGTGCCCGAATCGTGGTCCAAGCAGGCCGAGGACCTGCCGCAGGCGTGGCGCGACATGTATTCCTACTGCAACTCGGTCATGGAGCCGTGGGACGGCCCCGCTGCTCTGGCGATGACCGATGGCCGCTGGGTCTGTGCGGGGCTGGACCGCAACGGGCTGCGGCCGATGCGCTATGTGGTGACAGGCGACGGGCTACTGATCGCGGGCAGCGAGGCGGGCATGGTGCCCATCGACGAGGCCAGCGTGCGCGAAAAGGGCGCGCTGGGGCCGGGTCAGATGCTGGCCGTGGACATGAAGGCGGGGCAGATGTTCCGCGACCACGAGATCAAGGACAAGCTGGCCGGCGCCCAGCCCTTTGGTGAATGGGTGGGCCGGATCAACGATCTGGAAGAGACCCTGAGCGTGGTCAGCGAAGAGCCGATGCATACCGGGGGCGACCTGCGCCGCCGCCAGATCGCGGCGGGCTATACCATCGAGGAGCTGGAACAGATCCTGGCACCGATGGGCGAGGACGGCAAAGAGGCGATTGCGTCGATGGGTGACGATACGCCCAGCGCGGTGCTGAGTGCCAAGTACCGCCCCCTGAGCCATTTCTTCCGGCAGAATTTCAGCCAGGTCACCAACCCGCCGATTGACAGTTTGCGCGAATACCGGGTGATGAGCCTCAAGACCCGGTTCGGCAACCTCAAGAACGTGCTGGACGAAAGCAGCGCGCAGACCGAGATCCTGGTGCTGGAAAGCCCGTTCATCGGCAACGCGCAATGGACCGTGCTGATGCAGCAGTTCAACGCCGACGTGACCGAGATCGACTGTACCTTTGCGCCCGGACCGGGTGCGTTGCAGGCCGGGCTGAAACGCATCCGCGCCGAAGCCGAGGATGCGGTGCGCTCTGGCGCGGGGCATCTGGTGCTGACCGATCAATACAGCAGCGCGGAGCGGATCGGCATGCCGATGATCCTCGCCACCTCTGCCGTGCACAGCCATCTGACGCGCAAGGGGCTGCGGACCTTCACCTCGCTCAACGTGCGGTCAGCCGAATGTATCGACCCGCATTACTTTGCCGTGCTGGTTGGCGCGGGTGCGACAGTGGTCAACGCCTACCTGGCCGAGGATTCGCTCGCCGACCGGATCGAACGGGGCCTGCTGGAAGGCACGCTGACCGACGCCGTGGCGCGCTATCGCAAGGCGATTGACGCGGGCCTGTTGAAAATCATGTCGAAGATGGGGATTTCGGTGATTTCCTCCTATCGCGGGGGCCTCAATTTCGAGGCTATCGGCCTGAGCCGCGCGATGTGCGCCGAGTATTTCCCCGGCCTTGTCAGCCGGATCAGCGGTATCGGCGTCAGCGGTATCCAGACCAAACTGGAAGAAGTGCATGCACGGGCCTATGGCGCGGCCGAGAACGTCCTGCCCATCGGCGGGTTTTACAAGGCGCGCAAATCGGGCGAGAGCCACGCCTGGGGCGCGCAGACCATGCATATGATGCAGACCGCCTGCAACACCGCCAGCTATGAGTTGTGGAAACGCTATAGCGCGGCGATGCAGGCCAATCCGCCGATTCACCTGCGCGATCTGATGGCGATCAAGCCGCTGGGCAATGCCGTGCCCATCGAAGAGGTCGAGAGCGTGACCGCGATCCGCAAGCGGTTCGTGACACCGGGGATGTCGCTGGGGGCCCTCAGCCCCGAGGCGCATAAGACGCTGAACGTGGCGATGAACCGTATCGGCGCGCGCAGCGACAGTGGCGAAGGCGGCGAAGATCCGGCGCATTTCCTGCCTGAACCGAATGGCGACAACCCGTCGGCCAAGATCAAACAGGTTGCCTCGGGGCGGTTTGGTGTGACGGCGGAATACCTCAACCAGTGCGAAGAACTGGAAATCAAGGTGGCGCAGGGTGCCAAGCCCGGCGAGGGTGGCCAGCTGCCCGGCATGAAGGTGACAGAGCTGATTGCGCGCCTGCGCCATGCGACACCCGGCGTGACGCTGATCAGCCCGCCGCCGCATCACGACATCTACAGCATCGAGGATTTGGCGCAGCTGATCTATGACCTCAAGCAGATCAACCCGCGTGCCAAGGTCACGGTCAAGCTGGTGGCGCAATCGGGCGTGGGCACGATTGCCGCTGGTGTCGCCAAGGCCAAGGCGGATGTGATCCTGATCTCGGGCCATAATGGCGGCACGGGGGCCTCGCCTGCGACCTCGATCAAATATGCGGGCCTGCCGTGGGAAATGGGCCTGACAGAGGCGCATCAGGTGCTCAGCATGAACAATCTGCGAGAGCGGGTGACGCTGCGCACCGATGGCGGGCTGCGCACCGGGCGCGATATTGTCATGGCGGCGATGATGGGGGCCGAGGAATACGGCATCGGCACCGCCGCGCTGATCGCCATGGGCTGCATCATGGTGCGCCAGTGCCAGAGCAATACCTGCCCCGTTGGGGTCTGCACGCAGGACCCGGTATTGCGCGACAAGTTCACCGGCAATGCCGACAAGGTGGTGAACCTCATTACCTTCTACGCGCAGGAGGTGCGCGAGGTGCTGGCCGGTATCGGCGCGCGTAGCCTCGATGACGTGATCGGCCGTGCCGACCTGCTGATGCAGGTCAGCCGGGGCAGCGCGCATCTGGACGATCTGGACCTCAATCCGATGCTGGTCACTGTCGATGGCACCAAGAACGTCCGATATGACCGCTCCCGCCCGCGCAACGCGGTGCCGGACACGCTGGATGCGGAAATCGTGCGCGATGCACAGCGGTTCCTTGAGGATGGCGAGAAGATCCAGCTGCATTACGCCATCCAGAACACCGACCGGACCGTGGGCACACGCCTGAGCAGCCATATCGTAAAGAAGTTCGGTATGCGCAATTCGCTGCAACCCGATCACCTGACGGTCAAGCTGTCGGGTAGCGCGGGCCAGTCCCTGGGCGCCTTCGCGGCACCGGGGCTGAAGCTGGAAGTGTCGGGCGACGCCAATGACTATGTCGGCAAGGGTCTTTCGGGAGGCACGATCGTCGTGCGACCGCCAATGTCCAGCGGGCTGGAAGCGTCAGAAAACACCATCATCGGCAACACGGTGCTTTACGGCGCGACGGCGGGCTATCTCTTTGCCGCCGGCCGTGCCGGCGAACGCTTTGCCGTGCGCAACAGCGGCGCGCATGTGGTGATTGAGGGCTGCGGCAGCAATGGTTGCGAATACATGACCGGCGGTGTCGCCGTGATCCTTGGCCGGATCGGGGCGAATTTCGGGGCGGGCATGACCGGCGGAATGGCCTATCTGTATGATCCCGACGGGCGCGCCACGCATCTGATGAACATGGAAACACTGGTCACGTCTGCGGTAAGCCATCCGCATTGGCAGGCAGAGCTGCGCGCACTGGTAGAGCGGCATGCCGCCGAGACCGGCAGCCGCAAGGCGAGCGACATCCTGCAGCACTGGGATCTGGAGTTGCAGAATTTCATCCAGGTCTGCCCGATCGAGATGCTGAACAAGCTGCCGCATCCGCTGGAGGACGCCGAGGTGGCGGTGCCTGCGGAATAGGTGCATTTCCCACGCGTCGGCGCAGGATTGAACATTCTGCGCCGACGCAGGTTATAAGCATGATTGATCCGTTCCCCGAGGCACCCAACCGGAAGGCGCAGAAACGACCATGCCATTGACGCTGATTCCCTTTTGCGTCCCGTTGGACACTGGCGAGCGGGTGCGCATCCGCGAGATCACGCCCGCAGACCGCGACCTGCTGTTGGCGGGCTTCGCGCAATTGTCCGAAAGATCACGATATCTGAGGTTCCTGTCAGCGCATCCGAGCCTGAGCGAGGCCGAACTGGATACGTTCACCGCCACCGGTGACCATTCCCACGCCGCCATTGGGGCCGAACGGCAGGGCGCGGACGCGGTAGAGCCGCTGGGCAGCGCGCGCTATGTTCGCCTGAACCCCGAGAGCGATGCCGCCGAGATCGCTTTGACCATCGTGGATCACGCGCAGGGGATCGGGCTGGGCCGCGCTCTTCTGGGGGCGCTCATGAGGCATGCGGTCGAAAACGGCATTCGCGAATTCGTCGCCCTCGTCCATCCCGAAAACACGGCGATGCGCGCTCTGCTGCGCCGACTTGGCGCGTGCGAGAATGGCTCGGATTTCGGGCAGGTCGAGATACGCGTACCGCTCGGCCCGCCGCTCGACGAAGACGGAAATGCCTTGGTAGGCACCCTTGCGGATGCCTACCAGCGGGCCGAATTGGGCTAAGCCTGCGTGAAGGCCGGGCTTAGAAGCTCGCCTCGTAAAGCTGCTTCAGGTTGGCTTCGGTCAGTTTCACCGGGTTGCCACCGCAGCTGGGATCCTTGATCGCCTCGGCGACCAGTTCATCCACCCGCGCGGGATCGACGCCGAGGTCCTTCAGCGTCCGGGGAATGCCCAGCGCATCGTTGAAGTCCTGCACGAAGGCCCGGAACCCGTCAAAGCCACCTTCGATATCAAGATAGGCCGCCGCCGTGCGGAAGCGGTCGGCGATTACGGGGGCGTTGAGGTCCAGCACCGCAGGCATGCAGACCGCGTTGGTGGTGCCGTGGTGGGTGTGGAATACGGCGCCGATCGGGTGGCTCATCGCATGAATGGCGCCCAGCCCTTTCTGGAAGGCGGTGGCGCCCATCATCGCCGCAGACATCATCTGGGCGCGCGCCTCGATATCGCTGCCATTGGCGTAGGCGCGTGGCAGATAGTCCTTGACCAACCGCATGCCCTCGAGCGCGATGCCCTGGCTCATCGGGTGGTAATGCGGGCTGCTAAACGCTTCGACGCAATGGGCGAAGGCGTCCAGACCGGTGCCCGCAGTGATGAATTTCGGCATCCCCACGGTCAGTTCGGGATCACAGATCACGACCGCTGGCAGCACCTTTGGGTGAAAGATGATCTTCTTCACATGGGTTTCGGAATTGGTGATCACGCTGGCGCGCCCCACTTCCGATCCTGTCCCTGCCGTTGTGGGCACCGCAACGATGGGCGCGATGGCATCCGCGTCGGCGCGCGTCCACCAATCGCCGACATCCTCGTAGTCCCAGACCGGGCGCGTCTGGCCGCACATGAAGGCGACCATCTTGCCCAGATCAAGGCCGGAACCGCCACCGAACGCGATCACACCGTCATGGCCACCGGCCTTGTAGGCCGCGACGCCTGCTTCGAGGTTCTTTTCATTCGGGTTCGGATCTACCTCGGAAAAGATGCCGCGCCCGAGGCCAGCCGCCTCCATGATATCCAGCGTGCCGATGGTGATCGGCAGATCGGCCAGCCCCTTGTCGGTGACAAGCAGCGGGCGTTTCATCCCGGCTTGCGCACAAGCGTCGGGCAGCTCGGCAATGCGGCCAGCGCCGAATTTGATGGCGGTCGGGTAGGACCAGTTTCCAGTGAGGCTCATTTTGTCACCTTCTTGAGATGGTAGGATTTCGGGCGCGTCAGGTTGTGATAGCCGATCACCGACAATCCACCCCCGCGGCCAGTGTTCTTGCAGCCGGTCCAGCACAGGCCGGGATCGAGATAATCGGCGCGGTTCATGAAGACGGTGCCGGTTTCGATCCGGTCCCCGACAGATTGCGCGCGCGCGACATCGGCCGTCCAGAGGCTGGCGGTGAGGCCGAATTCGCTGTCATTCATCAGCGCGATGGCTTCCTCGTCCGATGCCACCTTCATGATGCCGACAACCGGGCCAAAGCTTTCGTCGCGCATGACGCGCATCTCGTGCGTCACATCGGTCAGGATCTGCGGCGTCAGGTAGGCGCCGCCATCGTCTGCGTCAAAGGTTTCGATATGCGCCGTAGCGCCCGCGGCCAGTGCCTCGTCGATCTGCGCGCGCACTTCCTTTGCGAACCGCACATGCGCCATCGGCCCCAAGGTCGTTTCCGGGTCCAGCGGATTGCCCAGCTTGTAGCCGCGCACGATCGCCACTGCCTTTTCCACGAAGGCGTCATAGAGGCTTTCATGCACGTAGATGCGTTCGATCCCGCAGCAGCACTGGCCGGAGTTGAACATCGCGCCGTCAATCAGCGTGTCCACTGCCGCATCCAGATCGGCATCTTCCATCACATAGCCCGGATCCTTGCCACCCAGCTCTGTGCTGACCGGGGTGAAAGTGCCCGCCGCAGCGCGCTCCATCGCGCGCCCGCCGCCGACCGAACCGGTGAAATTGATGAAATCGAACGCGCCATCGGCAATCAGTGCTGATGTAGTGTCGTGATCCAGAAACACGTTCTGAAACACATCCTCCGGCACGCCTGCGGCGTGGAATGCACGCGCCATCCGCTCGCCCACCAGCAGGGTCTGCGTGGCATGTTTCAGGATGACACTGTTCCCGGCGATCAGCGCGGGTGCCACCGTGTTGATCGCGGTCATGTAGGGATAATTCCACGGCGCCACGACAAAGACGACGCCATGCGGCACACGCTTGATGTACCGTTTGAACGTCGCGTCTTCGCCCACTTCGATATCGGCAAGCGCGTCTTGAGCGATCTGGGCCATGTGGCCGGCGCGCTCCTTGAAGCCGCCGAATTCGCCACCGTAGCGCACGGGGCGCCCCATCATATGCGCCAGTTCCGGCACCACCTCGTCATTCATCGCGCCCACGGCCGCGACCCCGGCCATCACCAGCCGGGTCCGCTCTTCGAGCGGCCGCGCCGCCCATGCCGCCTGTGCGGCCCGCGCACGATCCGCGATCGCGCCGGCGCTCTTGATGCTTTCCACCTTCCGCGTGGCGAAAACCGATCCGTCAATCGGCGAAATACATTGCAGTTCCTGTGTCATTCCTATCCCATCAATCCAGACGCTTCATGTCGCATCTTCTGGCCATAAACATCCCCGCCGGGGGCACCTGCCCCGTCGGTACGCGCGCGGTTCAACAGCGTTCGAATCCGCGAGCAATCTCGTAATCCGTCACGATGCGGTCGAAATCCTCGATCTCGACTTCGGCGGCGCGGACATAGTGATCGACCACGTCGTCGCCCATCGCGGCGCGCAGCATGTCCGATCCCTTCAGCGTCTGGCGGGCATCGCGAAGCGTGCCGGGAATCATCCCCTCGTCACCGCTATAGGCATCGCCCTTGAACGGCGGGGACAGCTCCAGCTTCTCTTCGATGCCCGCGATCCCGGCCGCGAGTTGCGCCGCCATCGCCAGGTAAGGGTTGATGTCCGACCCGCCCACACGGCATTCGACGCGTACCGCCTTGGTCCCCTCGCCACACAGGCGGAAACCGGCGGTACGGTTGTCCACCGACCAGATCGTGCGCGTCGGTGCGAATGTGCCCGCCTGGAACCGCTTGTAGCTGTTGATGTAGGGGGCCAGGAAATAGGTGTAGTCGGGGGCGTATTTCAGCATGCCCGCCATGTAGTGTTTCATCACCTGCGACATGCCCAGATCCGCGTCCTTGTCGAAAAAGACGTTTTGCCCGTCCTGCCACAGCGACTGGTGCACATGGCTGGAGCTACCGACGCGATCATGGTGCCATTTCGGCAGGAAGCTGGCCGCATGGCCCTGCTGCCAGGCGATTTCCTTGATCGCGTGTTTCGCGATGGTGTGATAATCCGCCGTATCCAGCGCGGCGGCATATTTGATGTTCAGTTCTTCCTGGCCGGTTTCAGCCTCGCCCTTGGTGCATTCGATCGGCAGCCCGGCGTTCCACAGGTGGTTGCGGATCGGCCGCATCACGTGCTCTTCCTTGGTCGTCTGGAAGATGTGGTAATCCTCGTTATAGCCCGAGATCGGGTCCAGATCGCGGAAGCCGCTCTTGCGGATCTCGTCATAGCTTTTCTCGAACAGGAAAAACTCCAGTTCGGTCGCCATCATCGCCTCATAGCCTAGCGCCTCGAGCCGCTTGAGCTGTTTTTTCAGCATCGCGCGGGGAGAGTGCGGGACATCGGCATGGGTATGGTGATCCTGAACATCGCAGAGCACCATCGCGGTGCCTTCGAGCCAGGGCATCAGGCGGATCGTGCCGAGGTCGGGCTTCATGGTGAAATCGCCGTAGCCCTTTTCCCATGAAGTGCTGGCAAAACCATCCGGCGTGGTCATCTCCAGATCGGTGGCCAGCAGATAGTTGCAGCAGTGGGTTTCCGCATGAGCGCCATTGATGAAATGGCCGGCATGGAACCGTTTGCCCAACAGGCGACCCTGCATGTCCACAAAGCAGACGAGGACGGTATCGATCTCTCCTGCTTCGGTCTTTGCTTTCAATTCGTCGAAACTCAGGCTCATTTCTCGGTCCATTTCTTTCAAGCGGTGGCAAAATTCTTCGCGAAGAATTTTCGACCAGTTTTTTCGCGAAAAAACTGTCCCCCGGCGTTAAACCGGGGGACAGATCGGCTTAGCCGTAGCGGTAGGGCCGGCCGGCCTTGCGCATGTCAGCATTGTATTGCTTGAAGATCTGCACGACCTTGGCCTTGGTTTCGGACTCGGCCGCGATCTCGTCCCAGAACACCTGGGCCGCGTTCTCGACAGTTTCCCATTCGGCATCGGGGATCGAGGTCAGCTTCATCTTGTCGCCGTTTACGCGCAGGTTCGCCTCGCCACCCCAGTACCAGTGCTGGCGATAGTAGTGCGATTGCTCACAGCAGACCTGGAACAGCGTTTTCAGATCTTCGGGCAGTTCGTCCCAGCGGGCCTGATTGGCAAAGAAATGGCCGATCCACGCGCCCGAGATGTTGTTGGTCAGGAAATAGTTGGTCACATCGGCCCAACCCACCGTGTAATCCTCGGTGATGCCCGACCAGGCAACACCGTCCAGCTCGCCGGTCTGTACCGCCACTTCGATATCTTCCCATGGCAGGGTGACCGGCACGACACCGAACTGGCTCAGGAAGCGCCCGGCGGTCGGGAAGGTGAAGATGCGCTTGCCCTTGAGGTCTTCAAGGCTGTTGATCGGGTCCTTGGTCGCGAAATGGCAAGGGTCCCAGGAACCAGCGCTGATATGCTGCACGCCGACCTTGGCGTATTCCGCTTTCCAGATTTCATCCAGACCGTACTGGTTGAACAGGACCGGCACATCGAGGCTGTAGCGGCAGCCAAAGGGGAAGTAACCGCCGAACACTGTCACTTCGGTCGGCGAGGCCATGCTGTCGTCGTCGGACTGCACCGCGTCGATCGTGCCGCGCTGCATGGCGCGGAAGAGTTCTCCGGTCGGCACCAGTTGGTCGGCATAGTACAGTTCGATCTGCATCCGATCGCCGGCGATCTTGTTGAACAGGTCGATGGCCGGTTTCGCCACATGTTCCGCCAGTGCGGCACCTGCATAGGTCTGCATGCGCCAGGTGATCGTCGATTGCGCGATGGCCGGGGTGGCTAGCGGGGCGGCGGCCGCGCCTGCGGCTGCGGCGGTCAGAAACTTGCGTCTTGTGGTCATTTCTTCTCTCCTTTTTGGTATGTCCGGCCCGTTGCGGGGCTCTTTTCAGGTTATTTTCCGTAGACGTAATCGGGCAGCCACAGTGCGATCTGTGGGAAGGTCATGATCAGCGCCAGTGCCGCGACCATCACGGCGACAAACGGGATGATCGAGATATAGATATCCTTCAGACTGATCTCTGGCGGCGCCATGGCCCGCATCAGGAACAGGTTATAGCCAAAGGGCGGGGTCATGTAGGCGATCTGAGTCGTGATGGTATAGAGCACACCATACCAGATCAAATCGAAGCCCAGCGCGCCCACCAGCGGCACATAGAGCGGTGCGACGATCACCAGCATCGCGGTATCGTCCAGGAAGGTGCCCATCAGGATGAAGCTGAGCTGCATCAGGATCAGGATCGTCCACGGGCTGAGGCCCAGCTTGGTGGTGAACAGATCCTCGATCGCCTTGACGGCACCCAGCCCGTCGAAGATCGCGCCAAAGCCCATGGCGGCGAGGATGATCCACATGAACATGCAGCTGATCGCAAGCGTGTTGCGCACCGAATTCTCGAACACCACGCGCGTCATCCGCCGCTTGAACACAGCGGCCATGAACGCCGCCATCGCGCCAAGCGCCGAGCTTTCGACCAGCGAGGTCCAGCCCTTGACGAAAGGCACCATCATCGTGGCAAAGATCACCAGCGGCAGGACACCGGCGCGCAGCAGGCGCAGTTTCTCGGCGGTGCCGATATTGCGTTCTTCCTCGGGCAGGACTGGGCCCAGTTCGGGCTGTATCCGGCAGCGCACATAGATGTAGATGATGAAGAGCACCGCCATCAGCAGCCCCGGGATCACCCCTGCCAGCCACAATTGGCCGACCGGCTGGCGCGCGATCATCGCGTAAAGCACCAGCACCACCGATGGCGGTACCAGAATCCCAAGACTCGATCCCGCCTGAATGACCCCCGTCACCATGATCTTGTCATAGCCGCGGCGCAAAAGCTCGGGCAAGGCGATGGTGGCGCCGATCGCCATACCGGCGACGGAAAGGCCGTTCATTGCCGAGATCAGCACCATCAGCCCGATCGTGCCGATCGCCAGCCCGCCCCGGACCGGACCCATCCAGACATGGAACATCTTGTAGAGATCATCGGCGATGCGACTCTCGCTCAGCACGTAGCCCATGAAGATGAACATCGGCAGAGTCAGCAGCGGATACCACTTCATCAGCTTCATCGCCGCCGAGAACGGCACATCGACCCCGCCCGTACCCCACAGCAGCAGGCCCGCCGCCGCGCCGACAAAACCGATGGCGCCAAAGACCCGCTGACCAGTCAGCAGCATCAGCATCATGGCGCTGAACATCAGGATGGCAATCATTTCATAGGACATCAGATTTCCACCCCGCGAATGCGACCTATATCGCGGCAAAACTCGGCCAGTGACTGCAACAGCATCAGCGTGACCCCGAAGCAGAGCAACGTCTTGACCGGCCAGATATAGGGCCGCCATGCCGTCGAGCTACGTTCGAGAAAGCCAAGTTTTTCGCCGGCCGCTGCCGGCCCTTGGGTGATCAGCACCTTGAACAGGTCCCAGAAGAAACTGAACGGTTCGGTGCCGAAATAGCCCAGCGAATAAGCGGTCGATCCGACCGCGCCATAGAGCAGGACGCCGAGATAAAACAGCAGGAAGAACACGGTAAAGGCATCCATCCACGCCTTTTGCCGGGGCGTCCAGCCGCCGTAAAACAGGTCCATGCGCACATTCGATTGCAACTGGATCGAATAGGGGCCGCCCAGAACGTAATAGGCGACCATGACAAACTGCGCGGTTTCCAGCGTCCAGAGAGACGGGTTGAAGAAGGTCTTGGACACCGACGACCAGAGCAGGACGCCCACGAGGGCGAAAATCAGATACATCGCTATGCGTCCGATGAACCTGTTCATCCCGTCTATGACATGCACATAGCCGCAGATCAGCCTAGGCATGGGCAGACCCCTGTGACTGCAGACCCAGATGGATCAGCGCGGGGCGTATCAGGCCGAGCAGTTCTTCACCGATCTCGGCCACGGCTTCGGGCGTTTGCAGCAGATCATTGCGCACTTCCAGCATCACATTGGGCAGGCCGTGGGCGATACCATGGATCTGCAACGAATGGGTGACACCATCATCGGGACCGTAGGGCTGGTTCCGTTCGACCAGCCGATGCGGCACCTTCAGAGAGGCGGCGAGCATCGCATCGGCCAGACGCGTGTCGGTGTCGTGCAGGATGCCGATCTCGGTCGGGCGTTCCTTGCCATGGAAGAGCGGGGTGAAGCTGTGGACGGTGATCAGCGCGGTCGGCTGGGCGCGGTTCTTGCGGGCCTTGATCTCTGCCGTCACGGCTTCGCAAAATGGGGTATAGACCGATTGCACGCGCTCGGCCCGGTCGGCATCGCTGAGGCCGCGATTGCCGGGCACTTCGATTCGCTCGGATTGCTCGGACATGGCAGAGGGCGCCTCGGGCGGACGATTGCAGTCATAGACCAGCCGGGAAACGGTGCAGGCAACGAGCGGCGCAGCAAGCGCCTCGGCCAGGTAGAGGCTGAGATCGAGCGCACCTGGATCCCAGGCCGCGTGGCTGACGCGATCCTCGGGGGACAGGCCCAGATCACCATAGCGCGCGGGAATGAGATTGGAGGCATGCTCGCAAACGAGGAGAACCGGACCGGAATCCGGGCCAGTCGCCCCCAAAAGTTGGGCTGCGCCGCTATTCGGTGCGTTTGTCATGCGTCCCCCCCACGTGACCCTACTGAATAAATCTTTTCACAACGGCAATTTTCTGTCAATATCATTCCAGAGACGGTCACGCGGGTTTGCCCCCACGTGATAGCGACCGCCTGAAAAGAGGAGCATCGGGGACCGCATTGCCGTGAGCACATCGTCCGACTCCAAGACCGGCAAGCCCGGTGCAACAGTGCGCGAGAAGATTCGCGCGTACTATGCCGCACTGACCCAGTCAGAGCGCAAGTTTGCCAATGCGCTGCTGGCCAATTACCCCGCTGCCGGGCTGGCCTCGATCACCATTGTCGCCGCCAGCGCGGACGTATCCACGCCGACCGTGGCGCGGATGGTGCAGAAGCTGGGCTACAAGGGGTATCCGCAGTTTCACCGGGCCCTGCTGCGCGAGCTGGAGGCGACAGTCTCCGGCCCGACGCAACGGCGTGCCAACTGGGCCAGCGAGGTGCCGGCGACGCATCTGTTGAACCGGTTTGTCACCGCCATCGGCCAGAATATCGAGCAGACCCTGTCGAATATCGACACCACCCAGTTTGACGAGGCGGTGCAGGTGCTGGCCGATACAGACCGGCGGCTCTACCTGGTGGGGGGGCGGATCACGCGTGCGCTGGCGGAATATGCCTTTACCCATTTTCAGGCCGTGCGGCAGCGGATCACGCATATGACCTCGTCCTCGGCCACATGGCCGCATTACCTGCTGGACATGGAGGCGGGCGATGTCCTGCTGATGTTTGACGTGCGCCGCTATGAAACGAACCTGCAACGGTTGGCAGAACTGGCAGCAGAGCGCGGCGTGCATGTGATCCTGATCACCGATCAATGGGCCAGCCCGGTGGCGACGGTGGCCAAACATACCTTTCATTGCTGGGTCGAAATCCCGTCTGCCTGGGACAGCAACATTTCGACCATGATGCTGCTGGAAACGCTGATTGCCGCCGTGCAGGAAGAGAACTGGCCGGAAACGCGCGCGCGTTACGAGCGGCTGGACGAGATTTTCGATGCCGCGCGGCTGTTCGGCAAATGAAGGGCCGACTGCTGTCCTGACCCCGTGTCGGGCCCCTACCCCGGCATCCCGCCTTCATCGATCAGGCTGGACAGCTTTTGCGCCGCGGCCTTCAGTTGCGGCACATGGGCCACTGCATCACGCAGGGAAAGACGTGTTTCGGGCGCGTGAAACGACAGGGTCGATACCAGCCTCCCGTTGGATTCGAGAATCGGCACCGCGACGGCGATCATCCCATCCATGAACTCGGCATTATCGGTCGAATAGCCGCGCTTGCGGGTGATGCGGATTTCTTCCAGCAACGCGTCCGGGTCTGTGATCGTGGCGTCAGTCCGGGCCGTCAGCGCGCCGGAGGTGACATAGTTCCTCAGGTGCTTTTCATCCAGTTGGCTGAGATACATCTTGCCCGCGGCGGTGCAGTAGAAGGGAACTAGCGTGCCGACGGGCAACTGGATGCGCAGCGGCCATTTCGTCTCGACCCGGTCGAGATAGACCATTCCCTCGCGGTCGGGCAGCGCGATGTTGCAGGTTTCACCGATCGACTCGGCGATCTGGGTCAGGATCGCAACCCGCGCAGAGCGGATGCACAGCGACGACAGCAGGCCGGTGGCCATCCAGCGCAACCTTTCCCCCGGAGAATAGCCGCGCCCGTCGATCTCGCGCTGTATGAAACCCTCGGCTTCGAGCGTGGCAAAGAGCCGGTGAATGGTCGGCTTGGGAAGGCCCAGCGTCTGATTTACTTCGGTTGGCGTGACCGGGACGCCGGCGCGCGTCATTGCCTCCAGCACCAGCAGCGGACGCAGGTTGGTCGGGATCGCGCCGTCTTTGTCCTTGGCTTCGGTCATCGGGGCCTCGGTGGTTCGTGTTGGCTGGGCGCTGCGGCCCGACACCATCATCCGGTCCGCCGCACGCGCAAATAGGTTAGACCATGTCTAACGCAAGCGCCGGATTTAGAAAACGCCCCATGAGAACAGCCAGTTCAGGGACGGCAGGGGTGTGTTACGTCACGTCTTTGCATCGCGGTAACGCCAAGGTAGGGTCACTCCGGCCTGCGGTGTCGTTCTCCGGACGCAAACACTGGATGACTGTAGAGGATTGAGCAATGACCCGATGGATCTGGCCCGCCCTCCTGAGCGCCGCGCTCGCGCTGCCTGTCACGGCGCAGGACACCCCGCAGGAGCAGACCGTTCTGAAGCCGGTCAAGCTGATGACGCTTCAAATGGGATCGACCGGCACCTCGCGCAAATTCTTTGGCCATGTCGTCGCCCGGCAGACTGTCGATCTGGCGTTCCAGGTTTCCGGCCAGATCGAGACCTTTCCCGTGGTCGAGGGCGAAACCGTGCCGCAAGGCGCGTTGATTGCCCAGTTGGATCTTTCGACGTTCAAGCTGTCGCTGGATCAGGCCCGGCTACGGCAGGAACAGACCGACCGGGTGGTTGAGCGTCTGGCAAAGATGAGCGACGCCACCGCCAGCCAGGTGCGCCGCGAAGATGCCGACACCGAGGCCGCGCTGGCACGCATTGCCGTCGAAAATGCCGAATTCGCGCTTGAGCACGCCACCTTGTACGCCCCGTTCGACGCACTGGTGGCAGCGCGCGAAGTCGCCAATTACACGACCGTCAACGCCGGCACGCCGGTTGTCCGACTGCATGACATGTCCGAGCTGCGCATCGAAATCGACGTGCCCGAGGTGCTGTTTCAGCGCGCCGGTGCCGACCCCGATGTGACCGTGACCGCCCTGTTTCCGGCCAGCGATCAGGAATTTCCGCTGGAAGTGCGCGAGTTCAACGCCGAGACATCGGAAATCGGGCAGACCTTCCGCCTGACCTTTGGCATGCCGCCGCCCAAGGGGCTGAACATCCTGCCGGGATCTTCGGCCACGATAACGGCCAAGATGAATTCCGCAGAGACGGGCATTTTCGTGCCATCTGCCGCAGTGGCCACCGCAGCCGACGGCGCGACATCGGTTCTGGTATTCGAGCCGGACGAAGGCGACACCGGGACGCTGCGCCGGGTGCCGGTCACCGTTTCGGCGGGGCCAAACGGGCGTTTCACGATCACCGGCGGCGTGGAGCCGGGCACCGAGATCGTCGTCGCGGGTGTCAACGTGCTGGAAGACGGGGCGCGCGTGCGCCGCTTCACCGGCTTCCCGAACTGAGGGGCCTGCAATGACCGTCGCCCGCGCCTCGATCGAGAAACCGCTGCTGACCTGGCTGCTGATCCTGGGGTGCCTGTTTGGTGGCATCTGGGGGTATCTGAACCTCGGGCGGCTGGAAGATCCGGCCTTTACGATCAAGGTCGCCGCGATTTCGACAGAGTATCCCGGCGCCTCGGCCGAACAGGTCGCGCGCGAAGTCAGCGAACCGCTGGAATCCGCGATCCAGAAGATGGGCGAAGTGGACAAGATTACCTCGGTCAACCAGCCGGGCCTGTCGTTGATAGAGGTAGAGATCAAGCCGACGATCAAGGGCCATGAACTGCCCGAGATATGGACCAAGCTGCGCGCCCGGATCAGCGATGCCGCCCGCAATCTGCCCGACGGGGTATCAGAACCACTGGTCAATGACAGTTTCGGGGATGTTTTCGGCATCTATTACGCGGTGAACGCCGAAGGCTACAGCGATGCCGAACGCTATGAGCTTTCGACCTTCCTGCGGCGCGAGTTGCTGGCAGTTGACGGGGTCGCGGATGTGGAGATCGGCGGACTGGCAGACGAGGCGGTTTTTGTCGAACCGGACCTCGGATTGACGGCCAATCAGGGGATTTCGCCGCAGGCACTGGTCAACGCGATTGCGACCGCGGATACGGTGGTGTCTGCGGGGTCGCTGGGCGATACGCGCATTCAGGCCCCTGACGGATCGGACAGCGTGACGGCGATTGCCGGGCTGACCGTGGGCGTCAGCGGCAAGGTCATCAACCTGACCGATGTGGCCGAGGTCAGCCGCGGACGGCAGGACGATCCGAAGCTGAAGGTGCGTTTCAACGGCGCAGAGGCGTTTACCCTCGGGATCGCCGGCCTGGCCAGCGAGAACATCGTCGAGGTCGGCAAACGGGTCGATGCGAAGCTGGCTGCGCTCGATGGGGAAATCCCGGCGGGTGTCAGCCTGAACCCGATCTACCAGCAACACGTCGTGGTCGACGAAGCCTCGAGCGAATTTCTCGTCAATCTGGCGATGTCGGTCATCATCGTGGTGGTGGTTCTGGCAATCTTCATGGGCTGGCGCGCGGCGGTGGTGGTCGGCACGACCTTGCTGCTGACGGTGGTGGGCACGCTGTTTTTCATGGCGATCTTCTCCATAGAGATGGAGCGCATTTCGCTGGGCGCGCTGGTCATTGCGATGGGCATGCTGGTGGACAATGCCATCGTCGTCGCCGAGAGCATGCAGATCGCCATGCAACGCGGCAAGTCCTCGCGCGATGCGGTGGACGAGGTGGCGGGCAAGACGCAGACGCCGTTGCTGGGGGCCACGGTGATCGGCATCATGGCCTTTGCCGGTATCGGCCTGAGCCCGGATGCCACCGGCGAGTTTCTGTTTTCGCTGTTTGCGGTGATCGGCATTTCGCTGTTGCTGAGCTGGGCGCTGGCGCTGACGGTCACGCCGCTTCTGGGGCATTACTTCTTTCGTCAGGGCAAGGCCGGCGCGCATGACGCCTATTGCGGCTGGATGTTCCGCGCCTATGGTAGCGTGCTGCGCGGTGCGCTGCGGGTGCGCTGGCTGGTGGTGCTGGCGCTTTTCGCGGTGACGGTGTTCAGCTTCATGGGGTTCAGCCAGATCAAGCAGCAGTTTTTCCCGAATTCGAACACGCCGCTGTTTTATGCACATTACAAGCTGCCGCAGGGCGCTGATATCGAGCGAACCTCGGAGGATCTGAGCCGCATCGAGGATTGGCTGCTGGCGCGCGAGGACGTGGTTTCGGTTGCCAGTTTCATCGGGCAAGGCGCGACGCGGTTNCTGCTGACCTATTCCGCCGAGAAGCCCAACCCGAGCTATGGCCACCTGATCATCCGCACCGAAACGCTGGAAGATATTCCGCCCCTNCGCGCGGCGCTTGATGCCTATGGACGCGATGCGTTCCCCGACGCCGAATTCCGCACCGAACGGCTGGTTTTCGGCCCCGGTGGCGGAGATCCGATCGCGGTGCGGTTCTCTGGCAGCGATCCGGCGGTCCTGCGGCAACTGGGCGAGCAGGCGACAGAGCGAATGCAGGCCGCGTCGGGCAACCTCGTGGACTTGCGCACCAACTGGCGCGAGCAGGAACTGGTGCTGAAACCGGTCTATGCCACCGACCGGGCCCAGATGGCCGGTATCACCCGCGACGATGTGGCCACCACGTTGCGATTTGCCACCGACGGCATCCGGGGCGGGGTCTACCGTGAAGGTGATCGGCTGATCCCGATCATCGTCCGCCTGCCCAAGGATAACGGACTGGGGCTGGGTGATCTGGTGGTCTTTTCATCGGTCAGCAACAGTTTCGTCCCGATCGGGCAGGTCACGGACGGCTACGAGGTCGAGGTGCAGAATACGCTGGTGCATCGCCGCGACCGGCTGCTGACACTGACCGTGGGGGCAGATGTTCCGGCGGACAAAACCGCCGCCGAAGTGCATGCCGAAGTGCGCGAGACCATCGAATCCATGCCGATCCCGCTGGGCTACAAGATGGAATGGGGTGGCGAGTTCGAAAGCTCGGGCGATGCCAATGCCAGCCTCGGCAAGCAATTGCCGCTGAGCATCCTGGTGATGGTCCTGATCTCTGTCCTGCTGTTCAACGCGCTGCGACAACCGCTGGTCATCTGGCTGCTGGTGCCGATGTCGGTATGCGGCGTGGTGATCGGGCTGCTGGGCACCGGGCTGCCGTTTACCTTTACCGCGCTTCTGGGTCTGTTGAGCCTGTCGGGCATGTTGCTGAAAAACGGCATCGTTCTGGTCGAGGAGATCGACATCGTGCGCCGCGAGGGTACGGCACTGCGCGAGGCGATCGTGACCGCCTGCACGTCGCGCCTGCGCCCGGTGATGCTGGCCGCGGCGACGACGATTCTTGGTATGGCGCCGCTGCTGGGGGATGCGTTCTTTGTCTCGATGGCAGTGACGATCATGGGCGGGTTGGCCTTTGCGTCAATCCTGACGCTGATCGCGGCCCCGGTGTTCTACTACATCCTCTTTGCCCGTTCGGAACGGGCAGAGATGCAGGCAAAGCCAGTGGTGGCCTGAAAACCACCACGCCGCAACATCACGCCTCAGCCCTGCGCGCCCCGTATCCGGATATGGGGCGTGAAATTGCTGACGTAGAAGCAGCGTAAGGCCAGATTCCCTGCATTCGATTGACCAACATCTGCCAAGGCGTTTCCGTTGACGCGGACGAATTCACCGATACCCCTGCCATTTTCCTTGCCCTTCTGCGCATCGCCGGGCAATCCTGCACGACAATGGAATTGGGTCCTTATCTTTTGCTTGCCACGCTCGAAGGCGCGGTAACGGCGGCGGTGCTGGCGCTGACCGCTGTCGGCCTCAGCCTGGTCTTTGGCGTGATGCGGGTGGTCAACATCGCGCATGGCGAGTTTTTCATGCTGGGCGCGGTCATCGCGTGGTACGTGGCGCAGATGATGGGCGGCCATCCCGCCATCGGCTTTGGTGCGGCGCTGATAATCGCGCCGCTGCTCGTGGGCATAATCGCGGTGGCGGTGGACATGACCATCCTCAAGCGGATCGATTATGACCCCGAGCGCACCATCGTCGCCACGATCGGGGTGCTTTACATCATCCAGCAACTGACGCTGATGGGCTACGGCCCCGAAGCGCGGCCCGTGGCACCGCCCTTTAACACGCGCCTTGCGATCCCGTGGTGGGAATTCAAGGATGGCAGCCTGCAGATGTACTGGCCCTGGGGGCTGAGCACCACAAGTTACAAGCTGGCGGTGATCTGTGCCGCGCCGGTGGTCCTGCTGGGCGTCTGGCTGATGATGGCACGGACCAAGATCGGCCTGCTGATGCGCGCCACGCAACAGGACCGCGACATGGCGCTGGCCTTTGGCATCCCGGTCGAGCGGGTCTATGCGCTGGTCTTTGGCATCGGTGCGGGGCTGGCGGCACTGGCGGCAGTGCTGATCGTGCCGATTCAGCAGGCGCATTACCTGATGGGGGCCGATCCGCTGCTGTTGTCGTTCATCGTAGTGATCATCGGCGGGCTGGGCAGCCTGCCCGGCACCGTCGTGGCAGCGATCCTGATCGGGCTGAGTGACGGGATCATTTCGGTCTTCTTCTCCCCCACGCTGGCCAAGATCCTGGCGACGCTGCTGGTCGGTCTGGTGCTGGTGTTCCGCCCCAATGGCCTGTTCGGGACGCGCGGTTCATGAGTGCGAGACGGAAGATCGCCGTGCTGCATATCGGCCTACTGGTGCTGCTGTTCGCGCTGCAATTCGTGCTGCCCGCCTATCATCACGGCAATCTGGCGCGGATCATGGTGCTGGCCAGCTACGCGGTCGGCTATAATATCCTGTTTGGCTATACCGGCCTGCTGAGCCTGGGACATGCACTGTTTTTCGCGGCGGGCATGTACGGGATGGCGCTGACGGTGAACCATCTGGGCTGGACGCCCGCGCCGGCGCTGATCGCCGGGCTGGTGGCGGGG
>JGI24723J26617_10001355_pt1 | contig 21735 bp, 19 predicted proteins | sample Cruoilmetagenom6_FD_26617 | JGI IMG/M metagenome (IMG submission 26617)
CCATGACCGTACCCGCCTCTTCTTCCGGCAGGCGAACCTTGCCGCCACTGAAGCGGTCTCTAACTTCATCGCCACTCTGGAACACCGAGAGCACGTCGCCGACTGACAGGCCATTGTTCGAGCCGCGGTTAATGACGATAACCTGGTACTGGCCGATCTGCGTTACGCCGCCAACAACCGAAATAATTCGGCCGTCGATGGCGCTGCTTGGCGCGCGCGGGAAGAAGTTCAGTGGAACATCCACTTCCTCGGGAAGCAGGCGGTCACCAGGCTTGGCTTCCATGCGGGTGTCTGTCAATGCGACCGTTGCCGGGTCGCCACCACGACGCAGGCGTCCGTCACCAACAGGTATGCCCTGGTAGCCAATCAGTCGGTCGTCGTCGGGATCGTACAGGGGGTCACTGATGTGAACGACGCTGAAGCGAACTCCGGGAGTATCCTGGGTGATGCCGCGCACGTAGATTTCGTTGCCAGCTGACGCGATCAGGTGATCGCCACGAGTCTCGAGGAGGTACGGCAGGGCGTCAGCCTGCTCTTTCTCCAGCACAACACCAGAGCTCAGGAAGGCGGCGACATCTTCGTAAGGAATGCTGCTGATCGATTCCGACAGGGGTGTGACACGTGCCTGCGGCGACATGCGATACGTCGATGCACGAACGTTCGTGATCCGCGGTTGGCCGTCGATGTACACGAGGCCGAGGACATCACCCGGATAAATAAGGTGCGGGTTCTCGATGTCCGGATTGACATACCAGATTTCGGGCCAATACCAGGGGTCTTTGAGGAAAGTCCCTGCAATATCCCACAATGTATCGCCCACCTGGACGACGTACTCGTTGGGGTGGCCTTCCGCGAGCGGTACCGGCTCGTTTATGCGCTCGACCACGGGCTCGTATTGCGCAGGCTCGGAATAGCTGCTCTGAGCCGGTTCCAGCGACGTACGTCCGGAGGTTGATGCCGGAGCGGCTTGGCTGCTCTGGTACACAGGCGGGTTACCCCCGCATCCGGCCAACGTCAGGGCCAGTGTGGCAGCGGTCAGCCGAAGGCTGGATTTCAGGCTAATGTTGCTGAGTGACATGTCGCGAGGACTCCCTACAAACAATTCGGTTTAGGCCTGTACTTTCAAGGCGTTGCTATACTATGTCGTGCCGGTACTGCCGAGGCTGCTAATTACGTCACATTTCCGGCCCCAAACACCGTCCGGAAGGCTACATTTCTCGCGGCATTGTCTGACATCTTATTCAATAAAGTCAAACATTTAGGTCGCATTTATAGGGTTTCACGCGAAAACGGCGTTGGTTTCATTATGTTGCAAAACTCGGATAGTGCATGGCTGACGGGCCGAAACGCTTCACGGAAATTATGGCAAAACTGAATATATTGGAGTTTCCCGACCCCCGGTTGCGGAAAAAAGCTGCCCCTGTAGAGGTGGTTGATGATGCGCTGCGCGTGCTGATCGGCGACTTGTTCGAGACCATGTACGAGGCGCCGGGCATCGGCCTTGCCGCGACTCAGGTCGATGTTCACAAGCGCCTGCTGGTCACCGACGTGTCGTCAGACAAGTCGGAACCCTATGTGCTGATCAATCCGGAGATCATTGAAAAAGACGGTGTCACTGTGACCGATGAGGGATGCTTGTCTGTGCCCGGGTATTACGAGTCGGTGGAGCGTGCGGAACATATTCGTGTCCGCTTTCTCGATCGCAATGGCGAGACGGTGGAAATGGCGGCCGAGGGCCTTCTGGCCGTGTGCATACAGCATGAGATCGACCACCTCGATGGCAAGCTGTTCGTCGATTATCTTTCAGAGGCCAAGCGCCAGCGGATTCGCAAAAAGCTGGAGAAGGAACGGCGTCACTCCGCGGTTGCACTCTAGGCGGGCGCTGCTCCAGCAGAACAACAGATGAATCGACCCAGGATAATTTTTGCCGGCACTCCGGATTTCGCGCTCGCGTCGCTGACGGCGCTCGTGAATTCAGGGCGGGCGCCCATTGCAGTATTGACGCAGCCGGATCGGCCCGCAGGCCGTGGCAAGAAGCTCAGGGCGAGCCCGGTCAAACAGTATGCACAGCAGCAGCGGATACCGGTTCTGCAACCGGCCACGTTGCGCGATGATGAGGTTTCGGCAGAACTCAAGGCCTTGCGGCCCGACGTAATGATTGTGGCTGCCTACGGCCTCATACTGCCGCAAAATGTCCTCGACATTCCGACGCACGGTTGTCTGAATGTGCACGCATCAGCTCTGCCGCGCTGGCGCGGCGCTGCACCGATCCAGGCCGCGATACTCGCGGGCGACGCGACGACCGGCGTGAGCCTGATGGCCATGACGGCCGGTCTCGACTGTGGTCCCGTATTTCACGTCAATGAATTCACTATCGGCGCTGACGAGTCAGCTGGTGATCTGCATGATCGGCTTGCCGCACTGGGTGGCGATACACTAATCGAATACCTCGATCGCATTCTTGAAGGTGAGCTAACCCCCGTCGGGCAAGACGATGCACTCGCGACGTATGCACCCAAGATCGAAAAGAAAGATGCGGCCATCGACTGGTCGTTGTCGGCTGCTGACCTGGCACGGCGAGTGCGTGCCTACAATCCGTTTCCAGGGGCATTCTTTTTCCACGGCGATACCCGGATCAAAGTCTGGCGTGCAGCCAGAACAGATGGCAGCGGCGAACCAGGCACTGTGCTGCAATGTCACCGTGATGACGTTGTTGTCGCCTGCGGAGAAAGTGCATTGCGCCTGACGGAGTTACAGCTTCCCGGAAAACGACGCGTTACCGCTCACGAGTTCGCCGCGCAACTGGACCTTTCGGGCAACAGGCTGGGCTGAACATGGCGAACGCAGGTGCAAGAACACGGGCGGTTGCCGCAGAAATAGTCGATGCAGTCGTTAGCGGTGGCCGGTCGCTGGATGCCGCAATTGCCGAGCGCGAGGGGCGCGTGTCGCCGGTGGACCGCGGGCTGTTGCGCATGCTGTGTTTTGGCGTTGTACGAAATCACTGGCAACTGCAGCACTGGATTGGCCAGCTGCTTAGTCGCCCACTCAAGAAACGAGACAGTGTGATTAACGCGTTGCTCGCGGTCGGTCTGTACCAACTCCAGGACACCCGCATTCCCGATCACGCGGCGGTGTCGCAAACGGTCGAAGCCGCGCGCCAGCTGCGCCGACCGAAGCTTGCCGGACTTCTGAACGCCTGCATGCGTCGTTTTGGCCGCGAGAACCTTGCGGAACAGGCGGCGAGTGGCGACGAGGCCCGCTGGAATCATCCGCAATGGTTGATCGAGCGATTGCAAGAGGACTGGCCAGACGACTACGAGGCCATTCTCGAGGCGAACAACTCACGCGCACCGATGTGGTTGCGCGCAAATTCGATGCGCCAGTCTGCAGAGGAATACCAGGCACGCCTGGCTGACGACGACAAGGCGGCCGAGCGGATTGCAGGCGTGCCGGACGCGGTTCGGCTCTCCGTGCCCTGCGGCGTCGACGAGCTGCCTGGGTTCATGGACGGTGATGCGTCGGTCCAGGATGCGGCCGCGCAGATTGCTGCCCGCTGGCTGATGGCGCATGACCCGGCGCGGGTTCTGGACGCCTGCGCCGCGCCAGGCGGCAAGAGCGGCCACTTGCTGGAGCTCGGTGGTGACGGGCTCGACCTGGTGGCGATCGATAGTGATGCGAAGCGCATCGAACGCGTTCGTGAGAATCATAAACGGCTCGGACTCGATGCAACCATTACCGTCGCCGATGCATCGAATCCTAAAGAATGGTGGGATGGAACGCCTTTCGACGCGGTTCTGCTCGACGCGCCTTGCTCGGCGACCGGGGTGATTCGGCGCCATCCCGATATCAAATTGCTGCGAAGAGCCAGTGATATTGACGATCTCAGTGCCCTGCAGGGGGCCATTCTGAGCGCGTTGTGGCAGGTGCTTATCCCCGGCGGACGCCTGTTGTATGTCACCTGCTCGGTACTCACAGCGGAGAACGATGGCGTAGTGCAAGGATTCCTCGAGGCCAATGACGACGCGGTGGAAGACACCGTGTTGCCAAATAACAACATCCGCGATCTAATGCGGAGGAAGGCATGCGGTCACCAGGTTCTGCCGGGAACGGCAGGGCTCGATGGCTTTTACTACGCATGCCTCGTCAAGAAGGTCTCTTAGAAGAAGACGATGTCACTCATACCCGCCGGAAAATTGAAGACAGGCAGAAAGTACGCGTTGCTCGTGCTGCTCGCTTCGCTTGTCCTGGGTACGGGGCTGGCGCAGGACCTGGAGCGAGAGGGCTATTTCGAAGTCCGCTCTGCCTCGAGCGAGCCGCTTGATGGCGTACACCGGCTGGATGCACGCTTGCAGCTCGTCCTGTCCACGGAAGCGCTCGCGGCGCTGGAGAGTGGCGTTACGCTAATCATCGAGTTGCAGTTGCAGGTGATACGCACGCGCCGGTTTATTGTTGACGACGTAGAAGCGGAGCTGGCGTTTGATTACGAGCTCGAGTACTCGCCCGTCAGTCAGCGCTACATCGTTCGCAACGTCAACAGTGGCGATCAGGATTCCTTCGCGACGCTCTACTCCGCGCTGAACAGCCTGGGCCGTGTCCAGGGATTGCCCGTTATTGACGATGCCTTGCTTGCCGCCGACGCGGAATACCGCGTGCGGTTGCGAGCGATGCTCAACACGGAGCGCTATCCCGCTGCACTGCGTGTGCTGTTTTTCTGGCGAGGCCAGTGGCAGCTACAAAGCGAATGGTTTGAATGGTCGTTAGAACGCTAAAACGAGCCTTTTATGTCCTGATTGCGACGGCCGGCGTCGGTATGGCGCTTGTGGCGCTGTTCCTGTTGACCCAAACAGTGCAAAAATCGGGCGACTTCGATCGCATGCAGGAGATCATCCTGTGGATCAATATCGTCGGTGGTGTGCTGCTGGTCGCGTTACTGATCGGCAATCTGTCGCGATTATTTCGTGACTATCGCAAGAATGTCCCCGGCGCCAAGCTCAAGGCACGCATGGTCGGCATGTTTGTTGGCCTTGCGGTACTTCCTCTTATCGTCGTCTTCTATTTTTCAACGCAGTTTATTAACCGCGGCATCGATAGTTGGTTCAACGTGGAAGTAGAGGATGGCCTGGACAATGCACTGGCGCTTAGTCGGGCCGCACTCGAGTTCCAGAAGCGTCGTAACCTGCAGTCGACCCAGGCCGCCGCGCAACGCCTGGCGGTGGCCAATGAGCGGCAACTGGTCTTCGAGCTGGGCACGTTGCGCCGTGAGAGTGGCGCAAGCGAGATGACCTTGTACGGTGAAAACAACACGGTGCTCGCGACCAGTTCAGACAGCGCATCGGCAAGCATGCCGAACCCTCTCAGCGAAGAAGTTGTCCTGCAGATGCAGCAGGCGCGACCTTTCGTCAGCCTCGAATCGATGTCNTCAGGCCGTGTTGAAGTACGCACAGCGGTCGTGTTTACGCATCGTGCCGGCCGCGTGCAACGGGCCCGCGTGGTGCAGGCCTATTACCCGGTGACCGATCGGCTCGGGAAGATGGTGGGCAGTGTCGAGCGGTCTTACCAGGAGTATCAGCAACTGGTTTTCTTCCGCGAAGACCTGAAAGACCTCCTGACATGGACGCTGGCATTCGTCTTGCTGCTTAGCCTCCTGACGGCTATCGCCGGCGCTTTCGTCCTGTCGCGCCGACTGGTCGCGCCGATCCAGGATCTCGTTGCTGGAACGCGCGCCGTTGCCATGGGCGATTTCGATACGCGGCTGCCGACGCCAACGCGCGATGAAATCGGTTTCCTGATCAGTTCGTTTAATGACATGACGCAACGGCTGGCGACAGCGCGGCGTGAAGCGAGCCTCAGCCAGGCGCTGGTCGAAGCTGAGCGCACCAACCTCGAAGTCATACTTGCACGCCTGTCGACAGGCGTGCTCGCGCTTGAATCGGACCTGCGTATTCGCAATGCCAACCAGGCCGCGGGATCAATCCTTGGCGTCGACCTTGAGCATCGCGATGGGGAGCCCCTCGTTGAAGTGGCCAAGGGCCACGCCCTGCTAGAGCAGTTTGTCGACGTGGCACGCGTACACCTCGAAACCGGCGAAACAGAGTGGCGCGAACAGATTGTCTTGCGCGGCGAGGTGGGCAGGCGGGTCCTGACCTGCGCGTGTACGGCGCTCCCTGGCGATGAAGATCACGCCGCTGGTTACGTGGTCGTCTTCGATGACATCACGGCGTTACTGCAGGCGCAGCGGGATGCCGCGTGGGGCGAAGTCGCGCGCAGGCTGGCGCACGAGATCAAGAACCCGCTCACGCCGATTCAATTGTCCGCCGAGCGAATGCGCCACAAATACCTGCACACGATGCCCGAAGAAGAGGCGCAGATTCTCGATCGCGCTACGCACACCATCGTGCAGCAGGTCGAGGCGATGAAGGAGATGGTCAATGCGTTCAGTGACTATGCCCGAGCGCCGGATATGGAAATGGGCGACTTCGATCTCGACAAGCTTGCGCACGAAGTGGTCGACCTGTATCGGGCGCAGGAAAGCAATATCAGGATAGTGCTGACGTCGGATCCGACTATGCCGATGATCGAAGGTGACGTCGGCCGCGTGCGCCAGATTTTGCACAACCTGCTTCGAAATGCGGTCGAGGCACTGGAAAACTCAGCCGATGGACAGATCGATGTACACGTAAGTGCGGCCGAGATCGACAGCGTTGATATTGTGCAGATCAAAGTAGAAGACAACGGACCCGGATTCCAGGCGGGGTCGGTTAGCCAGATCTTCGACCCGTACGTAACGACCAAGCCGAAAGGCACGGGCCTGGGTCTCGCTATCGTAAAAAAACTGGTGGAAGAACACGTCGGCTCGATCAGGGCCAGAAACCGCGAAGATGGTGGAGCGATGATCAGCATCCGTTTACCGCTCAACGAAGCGGCACGTGAACTGATGATTGCCAAGGCGCCAGGACGCGCCGATAAAAGGAGGGAACAAGCATGAGCAATCCTCATGTACTGGTGGTCGACGACGAGGCGGATATTCGCGCGTTGATCAAGGATATTCTTGCGGACGAGAGCTACGGTGTAACCGTTGCCGCGAACGCGGCAGAGGCACGCAGCGCACGGGGGGATCGAAAGTTCGACCTGATTCTCCTGGACATCTGGATGCCCGATACGGATGGCATCACGTTGCTCAGGGAATGGTCGGATGGTGGCGAGCTCAATTGCCCGGTCGTCATCATGTCGGGCCATGGCACCGTCGATACGGCCGTCGAAGCAACGCGTCTCGGCGCGTTCGACTTTGTTGAGAAACCCCTGTCACTCGCGAAGCTGTTACGCACCGTGGAGGCCGCGCTTGAATCCGCGGGTAAACAGTCAAAAGCCGCGCGTAACCTGTTGCCGTCCTTGCTGGCTCCCGTTGGGCGCAGCGCCTTGATGCAGGGCTTGCGCGAGCGCGTGCAGCAATATGCCCGGCATGAGGGGTCGGTACTCATGAGCGGAGAGCCCGGCACAGGCCGTGGTGCATTNGCCCGATATCTGCACGGGCTCAGCCGCCGTGCCGACGAGCCGCTAACAACCCTGTCGGCCGCATCGATTACGGACGCGAATTGCGAAGAGCAGCTACTCGGCAGCGAGCATGGTGGCGAAGTGTCGGCGGGTGCGTTCGAAAGGGCATCAGGCGGCACGCTGGTCATTGACGAGCTTTCCGATCTGGGCGAGATGGCGCAGAAGGTGTTTTTCGGTGTGCTCGAGAGCGGCCGATTCATGCGTATCGGTGGCACTTTGCCAGTGAAGGTCGACGCTCGTATCGTTGCGACGGTCGGGCCTGAGTACGAGGCACGGATCGTGGCCGGCGAGTTGCGTCGTGACCTCATATCACATCTGAGCGAGTTATCCCTGCGTGTACCGCCCCTGCGCGAGTACGCCGAGGATGTTCCCGAGCTTTTGACGTACTACGTCGACAAGCTGGTTGATTCTGAAGGGCTGACCTTCCGGCGCTTCAGCGTCGCTGCCCAAAACAGGCTGCGCAACTACCCGTGGCCCGACAACGTTCGAGAGCTCAAAAACCTCGTGCGCCGGTTGCTCCTGTCGGACCGTAGCGACGACATAGCGCTTGAGGAGGTCGAGGCTGAAATCTCTGCGGCCGCCCCGGTCGATGAGCCACTCGTCAAGCAGGACCTGCTGGCATTGCCGCTACGCGAAGCGCGCGAGCAATTCGAGCGGGCTTACCTGCAACAGCAGCTCGTATTGTGCGGCGGCAAGGTCGGGCAGCTGGCGAAACGTGTTGGCATGGAGAGAACCCACCTGTACCGCAAGCTCCGCTCACTCGGTGTCGACTTCAAGTCAGTCGGGAGTGACGACTAGGACGTGAGGATCGACATCGGGCCGGTTAGCTGGCAGCACGGTACCGTCGGGCAGGAACGCCAGGCCTGGTTCACCAAAATCCTCGACCGATAAACCCCGGATGAGGTTTAGCGCCCGATTCTTCGGGTCGATGCTCGGGCCATCCGGCCGGAACTGGATAGTCGATACGATCTCGCCTTCCACAAACCGCCCTTCGCCATCCAGCGTCGTTGTCAGTATCGGCGCAATGCCCTTGATACCCGCGACGCTGATGCCGTAGTAGGTTGCGAAGTTGCCCAGGCTGTAGGCAATGAGCCTGTCTTTGTAACGCTCCATGCTGCGCACGACATGTGGGCCGTGACCGACGACGAGGTCCGCGCCCGCGTCCACTACGCCGCGCGCGAACCAAACGATGTCGCCGCGCGGCTCGCCGTAGTATTCCTCTTCCGCGAACGGCAAGCGGGTGACGTCGGCGCCTTCGGCGCCGCCGTGAAACGACACGACAACAATGTCATGCGTCGCGGCAAACTCAGCAACAGTTGTGAACGCGAGTTCGTAGTCGAGCAGCATGTTTGAGTTCTTGGTAACCGCATACGCAAGCACGGCAATCTTCAGGTCGCCCCGCTCAAAGCTGGCGAAGTCGTCCACCCGGCCGGAGTGGTGCAAGCCCGCCGCGGCGATTGCCTCCATGCTGCTGGTGCGCCCTTCCTCACCAAAGTCCCGGGCGTGGTTGTTGGCAAGGCTGAGCACGTCAAAGCCCGCATCGCGGTAGTGCTGCACGTAGCGAGTCGGCGAGCGGAACAGGTAGCACGCACTCGGATTGCTGCACTTCTTGCCTGGCTCACCGCCGTCGACGAGTACGCCCTCGAGGTTTCCGAATGTGATGTCAGCAGCCGATAGTGCCGGCGTCACTTGCGCGAGAAAACTCACGCCATCGTCATCGGGCAGATGGTTATTCGGATAATCCGTGCCAATCATCATGTCCCCCACCGAGGCAATGCTGATGCGAAGTGCTGATTTGTCCGGCTCAGGCGGCGACAGTGGTGGGTCCGGCGCCGCAGTCACCACCGGCTCCGGCAGTGGGGTGGGCTCCGCCACGGGTTCCGGCTGTGTGGCACAGGCAGCCAGTAACGACAACGCAATGAGGGATAAGCTGTTGCGTGTACTAATCACTGAGTCGGATTCGAAGAACGTCGATCTTGGCGGCACGCAGACGGCTGCGAAGTACGTTCAGTTCATCGAGGTCATCAGTCGGGCCGACGTATACGCGGTGGTAGTTGCGGTCATTGACCTTCACGCGCTGCGTGATCGACTCGATGCCATGCAACGCCAGTTCGGCACGGCGCCGATCGGCATCGGCACTTGTCGAGAACGATCCGGCCTGCAGTACATAAAGGCCTGGTTCCACCACGGCCTGCGGCGCTGACTCGGTCTCGGCCTCAGGCGCTTTCTCGGGCGTCACGACTTCGACGTTCGGCAAAATGTCGTAGAACGTGAAGCGCTTTTCCTTCTCTTCTTCCGGCTCGGTCGAATCGACTTTCGAATTCTCGCCGTTGTCATCGAGCGCGCCCTGCATGCTAACGGGCGTCGGGGCGGTCTCTGGCACGGGGTCGGGGCGACGGTCCTTGACGTACACGGCAACTGCGACTGACAGGCCGACAGCCAGACCGAACAACATGGAAACGACAGGTGACGCTCCCGATGACTGCGTGGGCTTGCGCGTTGAGCGGCGTCTCTTCTTCTTCTGCGCCACTACATTTTCTCCGGCGCCGAGACACCGAGGATACCAAGGCCATTTGCGATGACGTTGCGGGTAGCCACACATAGCATCAGGCGCGCATCACGCAACTCGTCCGGGTCATCAATAAATTTGTGAGCGTAATACCAGCTGTGGAACTCTGAGGCGACATCGCGCAAGTAGTGCACGAGATTCTGTGGAGCACGGTTGGTGGCGGCCAACTCAATAACCTCGGGATAACGGCTCAACATTGTCATGAGCGCCTTCTCCTGCTTCGAGCTGAGGTTGCTCATGGTCGCTATTGCATTGGCCTTGTTCCACTCCAGCGATTTCTCGGCAAGCTTGACGAAGACATTCGCAACGCGCGCATGTGCGTACTGGATGTAATAGACGGGATTGTCATTGGACTGCGACTTCGCGACATCCAGGTCGAAGTCCAGATGCTGGTCGTTCGAGCGCATCACGTAGTAAAAGCGTGCGGCATCATTCCCGACTTCCTCCCGTAACTGGCGCAAGGTGTCGAACTGGCCGCTGCGCGTTCCCATCTGCACGCGCTCTCCGCTGCGATAGAGCGTAACGAACTGTATGAATTGGACCTCGAGGTCGTCCGCCTCGTAACCCATTGCCTCAAGGCCTGCGCGAACACGGGTTACGTAACCATGGTGATCGGCACCGAGGATATCGACCAGGTGATCGTAACCACGCTCACGCTTATCGAAGTGGTAGGCGATGTCCGAGGCGAAATAAGTCTTGACCCCGTTGTCGCGCACGACGACGCGATCCTTATCATCGCCGAATTGCGTCGACGGGAACCAGGTGGCGCCGTCTTTCTTGTACAGCATGCCGCGCTCTTCGAGTACAGCAAGTGCGTCGTCCACGCGATTTGCCTTCGTCAGGCTTTGCTCGGAGAACCACTCGTCGAACTGCACCCCGAATTCCTCGAGGTCGTCACGGATTTCGTCACGAATCGATTCGAGCGCCTGCTGGCGCATCTTGTCGAAGCCGTCTTCGCCATGAAGCTCCTTGCAGCGCACGACGATGGCGTCGACGTAGGTATCGGCATTCTCGTCCGTATTTTCTGGCAGTCCGTCTGACACCGCGTCGGCCGTAACCAGCTCGATGCCGCTGGTGTCGATGGCCGAGGCAATTTCGCGAATATACTCGCCGCGGTAACCACCCCGTGGAAAGTCGACGTCGACGCCGTTTGCTTCGAGCCAGCGCAGCCAGATGCTGGCGCCGAGAATATCCATCTGGCGGCCGGCATCGTTGACGTAGTACTCCCGGTGCACGGGGTAGCCGACTGCCTCGAGAAGGTTACCCACCGTTGCGCCGTAGGACGCACCGCGTCCATGCCCGACATGCAATGGGCCGGTCGGGTTCGCCGAAACGAACTCAAGCAGAATCTTCGGACTTTCTCTCGGGGGTTGCCGCCCGTAGCGCTCGCCGGCGGTCAGGATAGTCTCGAGCTCCGCATGAAAAGCGGCGGGACTCAGGTAGAAGTTGATGAAACCGGGACCGGCGATCTCGACCTTGTCCACGACAGGACTATCGCCCAGCCCCTCGACAATGCTCGCGGCGATTTCACGCGGGCTCTTGCGGGCCGGCTTCGCGAGGCGCATTGCGATGTTGCTGGCAAAATCTCCATGACTTGCATCTCGTGTTCGTTCCACGGTGCTTTCGATCGAGAGGCCGGCTGCGGCCTCCTCGAGGTCGGGCCGCCCGGCGAGGGCCTTGGAGACGAGTTCAGCGACGATGTGTTTCATGTGCGGTTCTTTAGCGAGGTGGCCGGGATTGGCGAGGCGCAATTCTACCCGGATATTTACGGTGAATCAGAACAAATCCGGTCAGAANAATTCAATGGGGTCCACGTCGATGGACCAGCGGACCTTTCGGGCCATAGGGTCCTGCTCCAGCATTAATCGGAGCTGCCGCAGCACGGCGTGCAGCGTTGGCCGATCGCTCGATTGCAGCAGCAGTTGTGCACGGTGTCGACCGGCCTTGCGTGCCATCGGGGCGTCGACAGGCCCGAGTACTCGCAGTCGATCCCCGCAATGCTCTTGCAGTGATCGCTGTGCAACTTCCAGGAAGCGAATGGCGTCGCTGCGCTGGTGGGCAGCAGAGCGAACCAGCGCAAGGCGGGTATAGGGTGGCCAATGTGTGGCTTTGCGCTCAGCAAGCGCTTCCTCGGCGACCCGCTCGTAGCCGCCACTGATCAGCGTGGCCCAGAAAGCGTGATCCGGAAACGCGGTCTGGATCAGGACTTCGCCGGCCCGGCGCTCCCTGCCAGCGCGGCCGGCGACCTGCACTATCGACTGTGCCATCCGCTCGCTGCTGCGAAAATCCGTACCGAACAGGCCCTGGTCGGCATTGACGACGCCAACCAGTGACAGTTTCGGAAAGTGGTGTCCCTTGGACAGCATCTGCGTGCCAACGAGGATTTCGGCCTGCCCCTGCTTCGCCTGATCGAGCGCATCGATCATGGCGCCCTTGCGCTGCGTACTGTCGCTGTCAATGCGCGTGATAGTGCGATCAGGAAAGTGCTCACGAAGAGCACCTTCGAGACGTTCGGTTCCTTCCCCCAGCGGCCTGACGTTTTCGCCGCATTCGCTGCACTGCTCAATGAGCGGTCGTGTCGCCCCGCAGTGATGGCAGCGCAGCTGTCCCTGGCGGGCGTGTACGGTCAATCGCGAGTCGCAGCGATCGCAGCCGGCAACATGACCGCAACTTGAGCAAATCAGTGTAGGCGCGAAACCGCGCCGGTTAAGGAATATCAGTGCCTGCCCGCCGGATAACAAGTGACTGCGAATCGAGTCGACCAGTGGCTCGCTAAGCCCGTCGTTTACCGGTGTGCGCACTGTGTCGATCAGGCGAATGGACGGTGGCTTTGCGCCGCCCGCCCGCTTCGGCAACCTGATGAGCTCGTAGGCGCCACTGCGGCAGTGATGCAGCATTTCGAGCGTCGGTGTGGCGGTACCCAGCAGCACGGGGATACCAAGGCGTTTTGCGCGAACGATTGCCAGGTCGCGCGCGGAGTAGCGCAGACCTTCCTGCTGCTTGAATGAGTGATCGTGCTCTTCATCAACGATGATCAGCCCCGGCTTCTTCAGCGGCGTGAAAATCGCCGAGCGAGTGCCGACAACGAGGCGGGCAGCGCCTGATCGTGCCGCGCGCCAGGCCGCAAGCCGTTCGATATCCGTAAGACCGGAGTGCAGCAATACGGGCTCTATACCCAGGCGATTACGCAGTCTCGAAACGAGCTGCGGCGTCAGCCCGATCTCTGGAACGAGGACGAGGACCTGCCGGCCCTGCTCAATGATGTCCTGCATGCGTTGCAGGTAAACTTCGGTCTTGCCGCTGCCGGTCACACCCTCGAGAAGAAAAGCGCCAACGTCGATGTCGCTCCGCAGCGTCTCCAGTGCGGCGACCTGATCCTCGTTGAGTTCGGGCCCGGGCGTTGCTGCGGGCGCGACGGTTTCGTCGAAGTCGCTTGAGCGAGACTCAAAGCGCTCGATTAGTCCCTTCTCAAAGAGCGCCTTCGCTACGCGGCGCCAGTTCGGCAGCTGCTCGGTCAGATGCCCGACTTGACGGCCGTCGCCACCGGCATCGAGCAGGGTTTCGAGCAACTCAGCCTGTTTTGGCGCCCGTTTCGAGAGCACATCGATATCGGCAGACTCACCGGCATCGGTAACCGCAATCATCTCGACGGCCGGATACAGGGTCTTGCCCTGTCGCAGGAGAGCCGGCAGGGTCGCCGCGACGACCTCGCCGATCGGGTGGTGGTAGTAGTTGCTTGTGAACCGAACAAGAACCAGTTCGTCCTCGCCAAGCAGTGGTTTGTCGTCCAGCACCTCGATACAGGCCCGGATCTTCTCGCGCGACAGTTCCGACGTATCCGCGTGCGCCAGAACAAGGCCCACCTGGCGGCGCGGCCCGAACTGAACCAGGACCCGGCAGCCCGGCACGGGCACGGGCCCGCCGGCCGGGGGCAGGTAGTCGAACTCGCGGGACAGCGGCACGTTGACTGCGACCTTGAGAACCGGGGGCTGGCTGTCTGAGATATTGCTCACCGAATTAACATAATGCGCCTGAAATGCTCCGGATTCCTGTCAACCAGGTCGATATCCCAGACGTTATTTGAGGACAGACAACTTAGATGACCTTGTGACGGAGTCAAGGGATATGAACGCCGAAACCGTGACTTTTGCGGTATCGTGGGTCAGCGAGCAATCGACAGGGACGCGAGCACTGCAACAAGAACAGCAACTCAACCGGTTTCTGGCCGAGGTGGAGCGGCGTGCCCTGCGCATCGCTGAGATCGGNGTGCGCAATCGGGATGACGCGCTGGATCTCGTGCAGGACGCCATGATCAAGCTGGCGCGCAAGTACGGTGACCGCTCGAGTACCGAGTGGGCGCCGCTGTTTTACCGGATTCTGCAAAACGGAGTTCGGGACTGGCATCGACGCCAGGCCGTTCGCAACCGCGTCATGGTGTGGTTCGGACGAAGCACATCGGGTGACGACGAGTATGACCTTGTCGCGGCTGCGCCCGACCCGATCGGCCGCTCGCCTGATGAGGAATTGCAGAACAGCGAGGCGATGGACAGTCTCGAAGCCGCAGTACACGCGCTGCCGGCGCGGCAGCGAGAGGCATTCATGCTGCGGACGTTTGAAGGCCTGGACGTTGCGGGGACTGCGGTAGCCATGGGGTGTTCGCAGGGCAGCGTCAAGACGCACTATTCTCGTGCGATACACTCGCTCAGGAAAACACTGGGAGAACACGGACCCGCAGGGTCCGGGGACGGATGAGATGAAGAACTTGGACGAACAATTCGCGAAGGACGCCAAGGCACTCTTTGACGCATCGGTCGACGAGCTCGATGCGGCGTCATTGTCGACGCTCAACCAGGGTCGCCATCGTGCGCTGGAAGAGGCGCGCTCGCCAAGACGCGACTTGCTGCGCTGGGTGCCAGCCGCGGGCGTTGCGGCAGCCGTGCTGATCGGCGTCATGGTAACCCTGCCCGGCCCGGGCAATATCGACGTGATGCCGTCGGCGGTTGCGGACCTGGAAATCCTGCTCGGCGAAGACAGTATCGAGATGTTTGAAGAACTTGAGTTTTACAGCGTGCTCGACGTGATGGACGAAGGTGACGATGTCGGCTGAGAGGGTAGTCGCCTTGCTCGCATGCGGCCTGTCGCTCGGCACAGCCGCCCTGGCTGAGGATGAGGCCGCGCCCGATGCCGACTTCATCGAATACCTCGGCATGTGGCAGGAAAACGATGAGGAATGGCTGCTGCACGAAGATGGGCAAACGACCGAACTTGATGAGCGGAGCGATCCCGTACCGGAAGGTGAAGAATCGACGGAGACAAACGATGAAAGCTAAATGGATCGCCGCAATGGTCTGCCTGCTGATGATGGGCACTGCCGTTGCAGACAGTCACGGCGTCAGCTGGGATTCGATGAGTGAAGGTCAGCGCAAGGTGCTCGGCCAGTTCGCTGATTCCTGGGACAAGCTGCCTGAAGAGCGCCAGGCGCGACTGGCGCGCGGTGCCGAACGCTGGACCGGGATGACTCCGGAGCAACGCGAGCAGGCCCAGGGTCGATTCAAGACGTGGCGCGAGCTGGACGCCGACCGACGTACGATGATTCGTGAGCGCGCGGACGCATTTCGCAAGCTCGCGCCCGATGAACAACAGCGGATCCGGGATAATTTTCACCGCTACCGGCAGATGAACCACGATCGACGCCAGCAGCTCCGGGACCGCTACCGTCGCATGACACCCGAGCAACGCCAGCGCCTGCGGGATCGAGTGAAGAAAAGGCCTCGAACCCGTCCGAAAGACTGAAATACGGCTTCGGAAAGTCCTTATCAAAAGGCCCCTATTTAGGGGCCTTTACTCTTTGTACCCATGGGGTCGCTCCGATACACTTCCGCAGTCCATTTGGAGGGATTCCTATGAGAATCGGTGTACCAAAAGAGATCTACGAAGGTGAGGCGCGCGTTGCGACGACACCAGACGTAGTCACACAGTTAATCAAGCTTGGCTTTGACGTTGCCGTCGAGTCCGGGGCTGGCGAGAAGGCCAGCTATTCGGACGATGCGTACCGTGCAGCCGGGTGTGAAGTTATCGATACTGCCAGCGACCTTTGGTCCAAGTCTGATGTCGTACTAAAAGTACGGGCACCAGAGGGTGATGAAGGAGCGCGGCTGCGTGCCGACCAGACGCTGATCAGCTTCCTCTGGCCCGCCCAGAATCCAGAGCTGCTCAAACAGCTGACGGAAACCGGCGGTACGGTCATGGCCATGGACAGCGTGCCGCGTATCTCGCGCGCACAGAAAGTCGATGCACTGAGCTCGATGGCCAACATCGCCGGTTACCGTGCGGTGGTTGAAGCTGCCCAGCACTTCGGTCGCTTCTTCACGGGTCAGATCACGGCTGCCGGCAAGGTACCGCCGGCCAAAGTGCTCGTGATTGGCGCCGGCGTCGCCGGCCTCGCGGCCATCGGTGCGGCAAAGAGCATGGGCGCGATCGTCCGCTCCTTCGATACTCGACCTGAAGTCAAAGAGCAGGTCGAGAGCATGGATGCCGACTTCCTGATGCTCGATTTCGAGGATGACGAAGACGGTGCCGGCGAAGGTGGCTATGCCAAGACGATGAGCGAAGAGTTCATCAAAGCTGAAATGGAACTGTTCGCCGAGCAGGCCAAAGATGTCGACATCATCATCACAACGGCCCTGATTCCCGGCAAACCGGCACCGAAGCTGATCACGGCCGAGACGGCTCGTTCGATGAAGGACGGCAGCGTTATCGTCGACCTCGCCGCTGAACAGGGTGGCAACTGCGAATTGACCGTGCCTGGCGAAGTAGCACACGTCGACGGCGTGACGATCATCGGGTATACGGACCTGCCGAGCCGCCTCGCGGCCCAGTCGAGCCAGCTGTACGGCACCAACCTGCGGCACCTGCTGACCGACCTGACTCCCGAGAAAGACGGCAACATCGTCGTCGACATGGAAGACGAGGTCATTCGTGGCACGACCGTTTGTAAGGACGGTGAGACAACGTGGCCACCACCCGCACCGAAATTGTCGGCAGCACCGCCCAAGGCGGAGCCCGCTCCAGCGCCGGTCGTGAAGAAAGAAGAGCCACGTTCGTTCGTGGGACCCGCCATCGGTATGGCGATCGCAGGCATAGCACTGCTCGGACTCGGTGCTGTCGCACCCGCTTCATTCATGTCGCATTTCACCGTCTTCGTGCTGGCGTGTTTCGTCGGTTACATGGTGATCTGGAATGTATCGGCCGCCCTGCATACACCGCTTATGAGTGTCACGAATGCCATCTCGAGCATCATCGTGATTGGTGCGTTGATGCAGATCAGTTCGACGAACAGTCTGACGATGTGGGTCGCCGCGGTGACCATTGGAATAACAAGTATCAACATTGCGGGCGGATTCGCGGTTACGCGCCGTATGCTCGAAATGTTCAGGAAGTGAGGTCGACATGATTAACGCTGGAATCGTAACCGTGTCGTACATTATCGCGACCATTCTTTTTATCCTGGCCCTTGGCGGTCTTTCCAACCAGGAGACCGCACGTCGCGGTAACTGGTACGGCATCATCGGTATGGCGATCGCTTTGATCGCGACGATACTTGGTGTGGTCACCGCGCAATACACGATTCTTCTCGTGGCATTGCTCATCGGTGGCAGCATCGGTCTGTTTGCCGCAAGGCGAGTACAAATGACGCAGATGCCGGAACTCGTGGCCATTCTGCACAGCCTTGTCGGTGTCGCTGCCGTTGCGGTCGGCTACGTGAACTTCATGGATCCGACAGCGCATCTGGTAGGCGTCGAGCTGACCATTCACGATATCGAAACGTATCTCGGTATCCTGATCGGCGCGGTGACGTTCTCGGGTTCCGTGATTGCGTTCGGCAAACTGTCGGGTCGCATTACGGGCAATCCGATGATCCTCCCGGCGCGCCACTGGCTGAACCTCGGCCTGTTAATCGGCGCGATCTGGTTCGGACGTGAGTTCGTTCTGCAATCCGCCGCGGGCGCGGGCATGGAGCCGCTGATCATCATGACGGTGATCGCCCTGTTGTTCGGCATCCACATGGTAATGGCCATCGGTGGTGCAGACATGCCGGTTGTCGTTTCGATGCTTAACAGCTACTCCGGTTGGGCCGCATCGGCGACGGGCTTCATGCTCGGCAACGACCTGCTCATCGTGACAGGTGCACTCGTGGGTTCGAGTGGCGCCATCCTGAGTTACATCATGTGTCGGGCGATGAATCGCAAGTTCCTGGCAGTGATTGCCGGTGGTTTCGGCACAGGCGGCGGCGCGCCAGCCGCAGCCGGTGGCGGTGAAGACCAGGGCGAAGTCGATCCGATCGAGCCACTCGAGACAGCAGAGCTGTTCCTGAACGCCAAGGAAGTCATGATCATCCCGGGCTACGGAATGGCCGTCGCCCAGGCGCAGCACACGGTTTTCGAAATCACGAAAGCCCTGCGCGCGAAAGGTGTCAATGTGCGCTTCGGCATTCACCCGGTCGCGGGTCGCATGCCTGGTCACATGAACGTGCTACTTGCAGAGGCCAAGGTGCCCTACGACATCGTGTTCGAGATGGACGAAATCAACGAGGACTTCCCCAAAGTCGACGTCTCTGTCGTCATTGGTGCGAACGACATCGTGAACCCGTCCGCGTTGACCGATCCTGACAGCCCGATTGCCGGCATGCCGGTACTCGAGTGCTGGAAAGGCGAGGTTTCGATCGTCCTGAAACGCAGCATGGCAACGGGCTACGCAGGTGTACAAAACCCGCTGTTCTTCGAAGACAACACGCGCATGTTGTTCGGCGATGCGAAGACGACGCTCGACGAGGTTTTAAAGAACCTCTAAATGCTGTAATAATGCGGGCATAAGCTCTGGAGATGCTTATGCTCGCAGGACTCGCACGCGACATCTCGCAACAGGTTCTTCGAACCGATGTTGCCGGTATGCCTCTTGAGTGGATTGACTACCGCGAAGCGGTACGCCTCTACCACGCAGAGCAGGTTGCGTACGACTGCGGCACACGACTTTACTCGGTCTTTGGCGGCTACAGTGCGATAGACGGTAGCCGTAGTCGCATCGACGTCAATTCCATCATCGCGACGCACGGCACGAGTAAGAGCCTGTCTCGAAACCGGGACGAGTACGTTCCACCTCTGAACAATCGCACGCTGTTCAAGCGCGACGCCAACCTGTGCCTCTACTGCGGTATGCGCTACATGACGCGTGACCTGACCCGCGACCACATTACACCCGTGTCACGGGGTGGCCTCGACACCTGGAACAATGTGGCAACGGCGTGCCGCCGCTGCAATAACTACAAGGGCGGGCGAACACCGGAACAGGCGGCCATGCAGTTGATCGCCGTACCGTTCACGCCAAACTACGCCGAGTACATCTACCTCAAAGGCCGGCGCGTGCTGGCCGATCAAATGCAGTACCTGCTCGCGCACATACCGCGTTCGAGCCCGTTGCACGCCCGCCTGAGTGGGCATCTCGCCAATGGTGAGGAGATCGTGGAAGTCCATTTCCATGATTAGGGCCTGCCAATGCAATATCTAATCGATGCCTCCGTTTATGTCTTTCGCGCCTACTACTCGATGCCCGAGGACATGGTCGACGACGCGGGCAATCCCGTTAACGCGCTCTACGGGTTCTGTCGATTCATCGGCGATTTNATGGAACAGGTGACGCCGGAGTACGTTGCCGTATTGTTNGATGAGAGTTTGTCGAAGTCGTTCCGCACGGAGATCTACCCTGAGTACAAAGCGAACCGTGATCCGGCGCCACCCGAACTCAAACGCCAGTTCGCGCAGTGCCGTCGCTACGTGCGTGCGCTCGGCCTGCTGGAGCACGCCAGCCCGCGGTACGAAGCAGACGACCTGATCGGTACGTTGGTCGAGCATGGCCGGCGGCAAGGCCGGGCATCGACGATCGTCACGCGTGACAAGGACCTTACCCAGCTGCTCACAAAAGATGATGTGTTTTGGGATTTCGCGGGCAAAGGAAAACTGGGTTACGACGAGATCCCGGGATCATTCGGTGTCTGGCCAGAGCAGATCGCCGACTTCCTCGCGCTCGCCGGCGATGCTGTCGACAACATCAAGGGTGTGCCTGGTGTCGGCAAGAAGACCGCCGAGGGCTTGCTCAAGCACTTCGGGAGCCTCGACGATATCTATGACAACCTCGACCGCGTGCACGAAGTGAATATTCGCGGTGCCAAGACGCTGGCGGCGAAGCTGGAAACGCATCGCGACGATGCCATGCTGGCCCGCAAGCTCACTGGTATTGCCTGCGATGCTCCCATTGACGATGCGGAATCCGCGATGCAGCCTTCAGCACCGAAGCTCGGTGAGATCAACGCACTGTTTGATGAGGCGGGCATCGGCACGGCACTCAGGCGCCAGGCCGAACGGGTTTCGGACATTTACCGTCACTAAGACGCATCGTGCCTGACTGGGCTGCCATCACCGCCGAACTCGGCGTCAGCAATGAGACACCGTTACCGGTTAGTGGCGGCGACATCAGCGCTGCGTGGCGCGTGGGCGATGTGTTTCTGAAGACGGGCCCCGTATCGTCGTTTGACATGTTCAGCGCCGAGGCCGAGGGCCTGGCAGAACTCTCAGCACCGGGTGTCGTTCGTATCCCGCAAGTCGTGGCCTGCGGCACTCACGGCGATACGGCGTACCTGGCCACCGAGTGGCTGCAGCTTGACCGCCCGACGCGTGATTCTGAAGTGCGGCTCGGCGAGCAACTCGCGGCATTGCACGATACAGCCCGGGACCAATTCGGTTGGCACCGCGACAATACGATCGGACTGACGCCACAACACAATGCCTGGTCCGATAACTGGGTAGACTTTTTTCGCGAGCATCGGCTGGGCTTCCAGTTACGGCTGGCAGCAGAAAATGGTTATACCGGCTCCCTGCAGGCCCAGGGCGTTCGATTGCTAAAACGCCTGCCGGTCTTCTTTGAGGGCTACCAGGCTCGCCCTGCGCTGCTGCATGGTGATCTCTGGGGCGGCAACTGGGCGAGTTGCGAAGGTGTACCCGTTATTTTCGATCCGGCTGTTTACTACGGCGACCCCGAAACCGATCTTGCAATGACGAGACTATTCGGCGGATTCGGGCCGCCATTCTATGAGGCTTACGCGGCACACACGCCACCAGCTTCGGGTTCCCACGATCGCAGCGACCTGTATCAGCTGTATCATGTACTCAACCACCTGAACCTGTTCGGAAGTGCATACCTCGGCCGGGCGCAGGAATTGATAGACAACCTCCTGTAGGAATCCTCCATGAATACTCGATTGATCGTCGCGGCTATCGTCGTCGCGATGTGTGCAGCCTGTGAGCAACCGGCTGTCGACTACCAAGCCAGGGGTGCCGATTTGCTGGTGCCGTTCAAAACCGACCTGAAGGCAGCGCTCGTCAAGGGAATGGAAGCAGGACCCGTCGAGGCGATCGGCGCCTGTAGAGTCGAAGCGCCACGCATTTCGGCGGGACTCTCCGTGGACGGCGTCGTCATGGGCCGAAGCAGCCACAGACTGCGCAATCCGGAAAACGCATCGCCGGAGTGGCTCGAGCCGATTCTCCGCGGCATGGCTGACGGAT
>JGI24723J26617_10001357_pt1 | contig 21718 bp, 18 predicted proteins | sample Cruoilmetagenom6_FD_26617 | JGI IMG/M metagenome (IMG submission 26617)
TGAGCGGTGGATTAGGTGAAGCTACCAACCTTACTTTTGACTTAAGAGAAAACCACAACCTTTTCTGTTCAATCGTAGTTTACCCCGTAATTCCTAAAGGAATGATTATTTTGAGATTGATACCTACAGCGATGCATACATTGGAAGATGTAGAGTATACCATTGAGACTTTTAAGAAAGTGAAAGAGAAGTTAGAGGCTGGAGAGTATAAATCAGATACTATTGCAGCTGTTTAAGTAATAAATTGCTTTCAGTAAAAGAGCTTTTCATTTTTTTGAAAAGCTCTTTTTTTATTGTATTTAATTTTGCAATTACTTCTCTTTATAAATGAAGATTACATTAATCATTGCCTATTATATTTTAGACCCTGCGTACTAAAAAGTAGATCCTTTCGCTTTCCCCACCTGAAATACTTCGTCCATTTCGTGGTATAAATATTAGTCGTGATGACTACTGTGTTTCTATTGTTGGGGACCTCTTTCGATCATTAAGTCGATTTTGAGTCAACTTATTTAATGAGAAAACATATACAAAAGTAAAAGCCCCCAAGATTTAAATCTTGGGGGCCTTTGATTGTTATAGCTGAATGAACGCTATCTTTTAGTTCACTACTAACTTTTTCGTAACAGTTGAAGTACCATTTACTAATCTTACAAAGTAAACGCCTTTCTCAAACTGTGAAGTATTCACTTCTCTAGTTGAGTTGCTGTTTTTAACAGCGATTACTTCGTTCACTACTTTCTGACCTTTTACGTCTTCTATAGTCAACTCATAATTGCCTGTTGCTACATTGTTGAATGAAATAGTTACTTGCTCTCTCGTTGGGTTTGGATATAATCCAAAACTTGAAGCATCTAAGCTATTCTTTCCAACTCCTGTATATAATGGAGAGTTGATTCTAAAGTTATCTAATGCAAACCCGTCATTCTCTATACTTCCGTTGGATTTGAATACAAATCTAAACTTCACTTGAGATACTCCTCCTATTCCTGTAACGGTATTTAATACCGGAAGATAGTTTCCTGCTCCTCCACTTGAGAATCCATCCCAAACATCATCGGTAGCATTGTTGTAGAAGTTTATCGCAAAAGTAGATGCTGCTACTTTAGACCATGTCAATCCATTATCCATGGTCATCTCCATCCATACTTGGTCTGAATCTGATTCTGTTCTGAACAATGCATCAAATATGATCTCAAACTCATCTGTTCCATTAAACATTGACAAGTCAAAACATGGTGTTTCGATGTACGACAGTTCGTTCGCATTGTGGTTACTCGCTGCTGATGTTACATAAGCATTCATGCCGCCTGCAGGGCCACTGATGAAGAACGTACTTGGGGTTCCTATTTCCCATGAATTATTGGTTCCATAAGTTACCCAATTGTTGGTCGCTCCTTCAAAGTCGTTGTAGTAGAACGGGAATGCTTGGTTCAACGGTTGTGCAAATCCACTATTAATGGTAGAAACGATCGTATCGTTCAACACATCTCCGTCTCCTGCTACTGCTACATAGGCTTTCAAGTTATAACTTCCCACCGTTTGTAAGTTCACTGTTGATGTGAAGGTGTAGTTCAAACTTGCTCCTGGAAGTACTGTGGCCGTTACGGTTTCAGTAACTGCTGCTGCTCCATTCAACTCATAAGATACTGGGAAGTTGGATATAGCAGACAATCCCACGTTCTTGATCTTAACCGTTACGTTTGATGAAGCTGACAATCCACAGTTTGAAGTTGGTGATACTATAGAGTCCATTGCTAAATTCACCCCTACAGTGTCATACACTCTAAAGTCATCTATAGCAACGTCTCCATAGAAGGACGCACCTTTAATTGTCCAGAATCTAAATGTAGTAACCCCTAAATTTTGGTAAGCACTCAAATCTAAGCTTCTTAACTTAAAGGTATCAGTAATAGCACCTTGCTTTTGACCAAGTAAGGTATCTATTGTAACCCATTGTCCTGCTGAATCCAAATCCAAACCAAGAGCAATTATACTCTGACCATACATGTGATACCAGTAATCCACTCTTGTTGAGCTATTCGCTCCATTTACAGGAGTAATATCTATACAAGTAGACTCTAGGTAGATGGTATCTCCGGTTGTTCCTGAAGATGCTTCTGAGTAAATATAGGTTCCAACTCCATTATGCGGTGCATTAGGACCTGTGCTACCTAGAACTAGTAGAACCTGTTTCTGCTCTCCAATCAAAAGCTCCTGCATTTATTGGAGTCCAATTGATTGGTGAAAAATCTGTTGCTCCATCTGTTAACACATCAAATGTTTGTGGATAAGGGTTTGTAGATGCTGCTATATTTGTAAAAGTAACTGAAGCAGTATCATTTGATGTAATCGCATCGCCAACTGCAGCCGACCAAACCTCAATGGTGTATTGAATAGTATTAGCTAGGTTTGCAGTTGTTGTAAACTCATACGACTTCTTATCTCCTGGGAACAATGTATCAGTGAAAGTTTCAGGAGTTATTGCTACTCCGTTTATACTATACGCTACAGGGAAGTTCGTTAAAGTATCCGTACCTAAGTTTTCATAACGAGCTGCAATAGTCTCAGTTGCAGACAATCCACAACCTACAAGTGGTCTAGATACCTCCATTGCTTTAATATCAACAGCTGGAGACTCATAAATCTGAACATTATCAAAAGCAAAACCTTCGTCCATAACTGAGCCATCAGATCCAAAGGCAACTCTAAAGATTACTGGCTGCCCCCCAAGACCTGTTAGTTGGTGAGTAGCATTTACCCATCCATTACTACCATTAGAAGAGGAGTTTCTACCTGTCCAACCTTCACCTGAAGGCTCCAAAGTAGCTGACCCAGCATTTAATCCATTAATAGAATTATCATTATACCAGTTATTAGGGTCACCAAACGAACCTACTTTTTGCCAAGTAGTTCCTCCATCGATAGAAGACTGTAATACTGCTCCATCCCACGAGAACTCAGAATTCCACCACACATCCATAGAAATAATTGGTGCAATCAATGTAGAAAAGTCTAAACAAGGTGATTTTACATAACCAGCTTCGTCTGCTAAGTAATTACCAGAAAGGTTGGTTACCCATGCTTGAGTACCATTTGATGCTGAGTTAATAAGTGAACCTGTTGGAGTACCTAATGCGAAACTTGAAGTACCACCATCTACTGTCCATCCACCTGCACTTGTTTCAAAGCTTTCAGTGTATGGAAATCCAGAAATAACTGGGATGTTAACAACTGTCTTCGAAGCCGTATCATTGACATTAAAACCATCTAAAGGTAAACTTGTATATGAAACTACCGAGTATGTTCCTAATGCTGACATATTAAGAGTTCCAGTAAATGTATAAGTTAAGGTATCGTTTGGCAACATTGTAGCGGTAACAGTTTCAGTTAAAGGAGTTCCATTGTTTAAAACTACTGACACTGGGAAATTTGAAATATTAGTTGCACCATCGTTAACGATTCTAACCGTAACCACTTCAGCTGAAGATAAACCACAACCAGACGCGGGGTCTATGATGTCAACTACTCCTGCATCTGTACTTGGTGCTTCTTGAATCGTAACATTATCAAAAGCAAAACCCTCAAAAGTTGTGAACCCGTTAGTACCTAAAGCAATTCTTAATATTACAGAAGGTTCTCCACCTAAACCATTTAAAGCAGCTCTTGCTGATTTCCATCCATTTGAGCCAGACGTTCCGCTTCCTGTCCAACCTTCTTGTGAGGTCTCTATAGAAGACAAACCTACAATTGTATTGTCTGTATACCAATTGTTTGGAGATCCGAATGCTCCTACTTTCTGCCAAGTCGCTCCTCCATCAATTGAAGATTGAAGAACTACACCATCATTGGAATTGTCTAATTCGTATTGAATATCCAATGAAATTAGAGGAGAAGTCAAATTGGTAAAGTCTAAACACGGTGAAACCACAAAACTTTGTTCATTATTATTATAAACGCCATTTAAATTAGTTACCCATGCCTTAGTACCATTAGATGCAGTATCAATAATAGTTCCTGCTGGAACTCCTAATGACCAAGAGTTATTGATTCCGCTAGACAACCAACCCTCATTGCTATTTTCAAAGCTGGTACTATAAGGAAAGGTTGTTATAATTGGAATGTGTGTCACAACCTTTGTGGCAGTATCATTTGAAGATAATCCATCTCCTGTTAAGCCTGTGTAGGCTTTAATAGTGTAGTTTCCTGTCGTACTTAAATTAACCGTACCAGTGAAAGTATAAAATAAGGTATCTAAAGGCAGAATAGTTGCAGTTACAGTTTCTGTTAAAGGAGTGCCTCCATTTACAGTAATTGAAACTGGGAAATTAGAAATACTAGCTGAGCCAGCATTCACAATTTGAACTTCGGCTTGTTCTGTTGAAGTTAGTCCACAACCGTTTATTGGAGACGTAATAGATAGCAATTCTGCATCTTGTGCTGGAGTGTCGTATATTTGAATGTTATCAAAAGCGAATCCTTCATCTGAAACAGAACCATCTGACCCAAACGCGATTCTTAAGATTACACCACTTACAGATCCAAGACCAGTTAATGGCGCTTTAACCTTAACCCAGCCACCGCTGCCGTTTGAAGTACTATTTCTTCCTGTCCAACCTTCCTGAGAAGGAGCAAGCGGAGTTAAACCTGAAATGCTATTATCATTATACCAGTTGTTAGGGTCACCATTTGCACCTACTTTTTGCCAAGTTGTACCACCATCAATCGAAGTCTGTAGGATAGCACCATCCCAACTAAATTCAGAGTTCCACCATACATCTGCAGAGAAGACAGGTGCAACAAGTGAAGTAAAGTCAAAGCAAGGAGAAACTACATAACTCGCTTCAGTCGAATTGTAAGATCCAGTTAGGTTAGTCACCCATGAGTTAGTACCTCCAGCTGCAGAGTTTATAACTGTGCCTGCTGGAGTACCTAAAGCCCAAGAAGAGTTGGTACCTCCTGAAATCCATCCACCAGGACCTGATTCAAACGTCTCTAAATAGGGGAAGCCAGTAAATATCGGAATGTTTGTAATGTTTTTGACTAAAGTATCATTTGAAGAAGTTGGGTCGTTTAGCAAAGTAACGTATGATTTAACTTCATATGGCCCAAAAGCCGATAGATTAGCAGTTGCAGTAAATGTATAACTATAAACACTGTTGGGAGTGATAGTTGTAGTTACCGTTTCTGTTACTGGAGTTCCTCCATTTATTGAAAAGCTAGCATCAAAACTAGTAATATTACTAGTTCCAAAGTTTTGCACTTCTATCGTAACTACCTCTGAGGCGGTTAATCCACAGCTTGATGTAGGTGTTGTGATTTCTGTAATTCCCATTTCGTTCGGAACGGGTTGAAACAGTTTTACCTCATCAATTGAAATATCTCCAGTGTAGCTAGTGCCTCTTTTACCTATAAACTTTACGGTTAAAGTTTTTCCTGCATAACCTGTAAGAATGGTAGAGGAGGTAATAAATGGATCTGCACCGGAAGTTTGTTGTTGCCCTATCAAGGTAACTACAGTGTCACTAACGTTGTTAGTATCAATAACTACATAAAGTTCACCCATACTTGCTCCAAACATGTGGTAAGCAAAATCGAGTTTAACTCCTGTAGCGCTCATTGGGATAGATACAGGAGGCGAACTTAAAGTGTTTTGATCATTTAATGCTCCACCTGAAGTCTCTAAATACAAATATTTTCCACCTGCAACCGTTGGGGAGGTGGCGTCAAAAAATGGGCCGGTAGCTAATGAGTTTTCATTGGCTCCTGTGGCATCTTCGACTTCCCATCTAGGGGTGGTTGTCCCTGAATTAGTCCACCCATTTGCGAAAGTCGGGCCAGCGGCTCCAACCGTAAAGGTCTCAAAATCTTCATCTAAGAATATTTGGGAATAACCCGCAAAACTTAGAAGTAAAAGACCTACTGATAGTAATCTTTTCTTCATAAAATATAAATTAATAGTTAATTGTATGTTCGTAATTTATTTTACAACATATAAAGGTAAGAAAAAATATATTCGTAATCAGTTATTTAAAAAATAATATTGAATAAATATACAGCGATTTTAGGCTTATTAAAAGAGGTTGCTTGAAAACCGTTCTATACTTTTAAATTGGAACTTGTAAACAAGAGTTATATTATTGGATGAGATATAAGTGAGAGTGGTTTTTTAGAGTCTAAGATATCTTGAATGGTTAAAAAGCTCCATCAATAATTGTTAACTTTCGATCAGTCATACTGGCGAGCTCTTCATTATGGGTAACAATTACAAAGGTGGAATCCAGCTCGTTTCTTAATGTGAAAAATAATTGATGTAATTCTTTCGAAGATTTAGAATCCAAATTACCACTTGGTTCATCAGCAAAGATTATAGAAGGTTCGTTTATTAATGCTCTTGCCACTGCGATTCGTTGTTGCTCTCCACCTGAGAGCTGTGATGGCTTATGACTGCCCCTATTATTTAAGTTTAAGAGTTTTAAAAGTTCAGTTGCCTTTTTTTCTGCCACTTTTTTACTGGTTCCTTTGATGTATGCAGGAAGACAGATATTTTCAATTGCAGTAAATTCAGGTAACAGTTGGTGAAACTGAAAAACAAACCCAATATTTTCATTTCTAAATCGAGAAAGATTCTTGTCGGATAAACTAGTAGTATTGATGCCTTTAATTATTAATTGACCAGAATCTGGAGACTCTAATGTTCCTAGTATTTGCAATAATGTGGTTTTGCCAGCTCCTGAAGCACCTACAATAGAGACGATTTCTCCTTTGCCGATTGTTAAGTTGACTCCTTTTAATACTTCCAATTCGCCATATGATTTGCGAATATTTTGAGCTTCTAAAATGCAATTATTCATAGTCAGCCAAAATACTAAATAATATTTTCAGCCACTTTAGAATTCAATCTATTTTTTATTTTCTAAAAACTAAATAAGTGCTACTTTTGGGATTCCAATATTTTAGTTGATAATAAAAATAGACTTAATGAATATTCACGAATATCAAGCGAAAGAGACTTTGAAAAGCTACGGAGTAGCAATTCAAGAAGGTATTGTAGCCGACACTCCAGAAAAGGCAGTTGAAGCAGCAAAAAAATTAACTGAACAAACCGGAACTAGTTGGTGGGTGATTAAAGCTCAAATTCATGCTGGTGGCCGTGGTAAAGGCGGAGGTGTTAAACTAGCTAAATCGCTTGACGAGGTTAAGGAAATATCTTCTCAAATTTTAGGGATGCAATTAGTAACTCCTCAAACCTCAAAAGAAGGAAAGAAAGTTCATCAAGTTTTAGTAGCTCAAGATGTATACTACCCGGGAGAAAGTAAAACGGAAGAGTTTTACATGTCCGTTCTTCTAAATAGAGCTTCTGGAAGAAATATGATTATGTATTCCACAGAGGGAGGGATGGATATAGAAGAAGTTGCTGAAAAAACTCCGCATTTGATTTTTCATGAAGAAATTGATCCATCAGTTGGTTTACAAGGATTTCAAGCCAGAAAAATTGCTTTCAATTTAGGATTGTCTGGTCAATCATTTAAAGAGATGGTAAAATTCGTGTATGCCTTATATGCTGCATATGATGGAATTGATGCTTCTTTATTTGAAATTAACCCTGTGTTGAAGACTTCGGATGATAAAATCATAGCAGTTGATTCAAAGGTTTCTATTGATGCCAATGCATTATATAGACAAAAAGACCTTGCTGCAATGAGAGACGTAAGAGAAGAAGATCCTACAGAAGTAGAGGCAGGTGAAGCAGGTCTGAATTTTGTTAATTTAGATGGAAATGTTGGTTGCATGGTAAATGGAGCTGGTTTAGCAATGGCTACTATGGATATTATCAAAATTAGTGGAGGAAATCCTGCAAATTTTCTTGATGTAGGTGGTACAGCAAACGCAGAAAGGGTTGAAAAAGCATTCAGAATTATCCTGAAAGACCAAAATGTTGAAGCTATTCTAGTTAACATTTTCGGAGGAATTGTAAGGTGTGATAGAGTGGCACAAGGAATTGTAGATGCATACAAGAATATTGGAGATATTCCAGTGCCTATTATTGTAAGGCTGCAAGGAACAAATGCTGAAGAAGCGAAGAAAATTATTGATGATTCAGGATTGAAAGTGCATTCTGCTATATTGTTGCAGGAAGCAGCTGATCGAATTAAAGAAGTATTGGCTTAAGTTATTCAAAATAGATAAATTTAAAGTCTCGTAGGGCATTCCTATGAGACTTTTTTTATTGTAACCATGAACTATTTTACACCTGATTTCATTGAGTTTTTTAAAGAATTAGCTCCAAACAATCATAAGGAGTGGTTTGACCAAAATCGCGCTCGGTACGAGAAAGTTGTGAAAGAGCCTTTTAAAGCTTTCGTCGGAGATTTGGCTTTGCACTTAACTCGACATAAGCCATTGTTAGAACTAGATCCTAAAAACTTAATTTTTAGAATTAACCGAGATATCCGATTTTCCAAGGATAAACGACCCTATAAAACCTTTGTTTCTGCAATAATTTCCCCCGGAGGTAAGAAAGATAAAACAATGCCGGGGATATATTTTGAATTTGGCCCTGAGGGAATTCTAGTTTATGGAGGAGTTTTTATGGTAAATAAGGAGCAGCTAGAAGACATCAGGTATTACATTGCAAATAATATGGACGCATTTAAAAATATTATTTCTGAAAAGCAATTCGTAAGCACTTTTGGTTCCATTAAAGGTGAGGTCAATGTTAGACTCCCAAAAGAATTACAAGAAATAGCAGAGGAGGAGCCTTTGATTTATAACAAGCAGTTTTATTTTTATACCGCCCTACCATCTCAACTATTGATTTCAAATGATGTAATTGAAGAGTTAGAAAAATGCTTTTTAATTATGAAGCCATTGAATGATTTCTTTGAGGTAGCTATGGGGTATTAATAGTTAATTCTTAGGTTAAATAAAAATTTGTTGTATATTTGGTTTATAATATAAACTAATTTATAAAATGAAAGCAGTAGAAAGTATTCAGTTAATTGAATCCATGATACTAGAAGTTAAGAGAGATTTTTCTTACAATGGATTTCACTTCTTGTTGTGGGGATGGCTTGTAATGTTAGCCGCAGTTGTTAATTATATTTTATTAAACTATGTAGGGTATTCTAACCATTGGGTAGGTTGGCCTATATTAATGAGTATTGGTGGAATTATCACAGTTGTAGTGACCTTAAGAGATAAAAAAAGTAGAAGAGCTCAGACAATACTTAATCGAGTTATGGGACAGCTATGGTTGACAGTAATAATTGGTATTGTTGTCGTATTATTCTTAATGCCGCAAATTGGAATATTAAATACATATCCAATTTTTGTTTTATTATATGGGATTGGAACTTTTGCAACTGGTAGAATTATAAAATTTACACCTTTAATAATAGGTGGAGCATTGTGTTTTGTATTAGCGGTTGTTTCTGCTTATCAAAGTTTTTCAAATCAATTAATTATTATAGCGTTAGCTATATTGGTGTCTTATATTATACCTGGTCATCTATTGTACAATAAATATCAAAAGAATGTTTAAAGAATTAGATCCTCTCTTACATTCTCAATTAAGACTAGCTGTAATTTCTTTATTGATTGGATTAGAAGAAGCGGATTTTACATTTATTAAAGAAAAAACCGGAGCTACGTCTGGTAACCTAAGTGTTCAAATAGACAAGCTTGAAAAGGCAAAATATATCTCTGTGGTTAAGACTTTTAAAGGGAAAAGGCCATTGACAACTTGTAGAATTACCACGGAGGGAATAAGCGCATTTGAAAAATACGTCTCTAATTTAAAAACCTATTTAAATAAATAAAAGATGGAAAAGTTAAAAGAAAAGAAAACTGCAGGTAATATCATTTTCATTGGTTGTATGTTCATTGGTATCGGATTAGGAATGTTTTTTCATTCTACTGGTGTGGGAACTATAATTGGTATGGGTGTCGGTTATATATTGAAAGCAATTATTGATAATCAAAAAAAACAGTAACATGAACAAAAAAGTAACATTATTATTTCTCATAAACTTATTTTTAGGAATTCAGATGTATGCTCAATCCGAAACAGAAAATAAAGCAAGTTTCGGTTTTCAACTCAATCAATTTCAGTCTGACTTTGGATTAGGTGTAAATATTGCAATGCCACCAATTATTAAAGAAAAATTAGTCATCAGATTAAGAGCAAATGCGATGTTCTATGAGCAAATAATTAACTCAAAGACAGATTGGACGGTCTATTCAAACATAATGTTAGGGATCTCTCCTAAGCCAGTCAAAGTCGCCGAATTTTTAGCATTGTATGGTGAAGGAGGAGTTATTGGAATTTTACCTTCATCGAAATTTAGTACTTCTGATTTTAATATTGGGGGCTATGGGCTATTTGGCTTTGAGTTCTTTTTTGCTCCAGAGTTTAACTACTTCATAGAACTTGGTGGGGTAGGTACCGGTGCTACTGCAGATAAGTTATTATTTGAACCCATATACTCCAATGGTTTTTTGGCTAGTGTAGGATGGAGAATAAACTTTTAAACAAAAAGAGGAACTCAGTTGAGTTCCTCTTTTTTGACAAGGTAATACATACAGGTTGTTACAAAATTTCTGACCCATGGAATAGCTGAAATAGGAGAAAGTTGTTTAACAGCCCTCATTTTAAATTTATAAGTATAAATAGGATTAATTAAATAGTATGTTCTTTGTTTTATAGAATAATGATTTTGTTGACATATTCTTTCAAAACGTTCAATACTGATTCCTGTTTCTTTAATTTCCATCAATTCTGTCACAGTTCTCTCAGGTTCATTAAAAGCCTTTAGTATACCTTTATATAGTGGAGCGGGAAAAAGATGGATGTATGGAACTTTAGATAGGATTTTACTTTTTGCAACTTGTTGATGACCACCGAAGGGCATTTGCCATGGGGGGAATCCAAAAAAGATATATCCGCCTGGCTTTAAAAAATCTCTCAGTTGATGCATGAGTTTATTTTGATCAAAAATATGTTCAACTACATCTTTCAGAACAATTAGGTCAAATTGGCCTTGCATTTCTTCTTCAAAATCAACATCGTATATATTTTTGTTGATTAAAAATGCTTTGCCTTCGGACTCTTCTTGGGCGAGGTTTTCTTTTGCCTTGGCTAGCCTGGCAGGAGACAGTTCAACTCCATACCCTATGCAGCCTCGATCAATAAATGCCTTTATAACACCACCTTCTGCGCATCCAATCTCAAGTACTTTCATACCTTTGGTTAACGGAAATTCTTGTTCTATAAATGGTAGCATATATTCAACTGCATTTTCTGTTTGCATTTTGTAATATCGCTCCTTGTCTTTGTGAAAATCGAATGCCATGGGAAATGTTTGGTTTCAAATTTAAAAAATTAAATATTAGAAAAGGTGATAAGCTAATCCTAAAAGAAAAATTTAAAATATGAATAGAGTTGGTATATTAGGCTGTGGTTGGTTAGGAATTGAGGTTGCAAAACGATTGTCGGAAGAAGGAAAAGAGGTTAATGGCTCAACAACCACTAGTAGTAAGCTAGTAGAGTTGGAGTCGTATCGGATCAATGCATTTATCCTTGATGTAACCGCCGAGGTTCATGATCAGGAATGGGAAAAGTTTCTAGAGGTTGATACTTTGTTTATAAACTTACCTCCTTCGACTGCGAGCAGTAATCAACAATCATATGCAAAAGGATTTAAGCAGTTAATGCCTATTATCGAATCCTCACCCATTAAACATATTGTTTTTATTAGTTCTACCTCTGTTTATGAGAATAATAATAATTGGGTAACTGAGACAGCTCAGCTGTCGAATGATGATAGAGCTCAACGATTAATCGATGCTGAAAAAGTATTTATGAAATCTACTCAATTTTCTACAGTGATAATTCGATTTGCAGGGTTAGTTGGCAAGAGTCGAAATCCTATAACTTATTTAAGTGGAAAAAAACGTCAGGAAGATGGCCGTCAACCCATTAATTTAATTCATTTAGTTGATTGTGTAAATATTTCAATCCTTGCTTTAGACTATATGCAGAACGAAGTATTTAATGCAGTAGCAGATAAGCATCCAACTAAAGAAGAGTTTTATAATGAAATGGCTAAAGTTTTTAATGTGGACGCTCCCGAGTTTTTAAATAATTCAGAATTAGATAGTTCTACTTATAAAATGATAAGCAATGAAAAACTAAAGAAAACGTTCAATTATTCTTTTAAATTTCCTAACCCTTTGTTGTTTAAAGATTAATTTTATTCTTTTTTTAAGACAACCAAAGTGTGTTTTACTTTGTCTAACAGTCATAATTAATTAACGAGTATAATTTGAGAAAAGCTCTTTGTACAGTAATCGGAGTTCTAGTAACACTAACATGTTCGGCTCAATCAATAGTATATGGTATTTCTGGTACACTAACAAGTTCCAACTATGCCTTTAAAGAAGGAAGCTCATATACTAAGAATTTGAAATATCCACTAAACTACGGTGCAACCGGAGGTTTATTTATTCGTTACAGTCCGTCTAAAGAGCAAGTATCTAGAAAGAATCCTTTTCGGCCTGTGGCTCAGATGGAAGCGAAATTAGCCAATCATGTAATGATCACTAACTCATTTCCCGAAAGATCTGGTAATGAAAATTACACGGATCAAATTTTTAGAGCTGAGGTTCCATTGTTATTGGGTGTAGAGTATATGCAGAAGTATCACTTTCTAATTGGACCAAGCTTAAATACCAACTTAGCAATAAGTTCCACTGTAAATTATAAAGATGGAACTAAAAGAGAATATTCGAATACTATCAGGTATTACAAAAGGTTTGGAGTTGGATTGAATCTTTCTGCCAGTTATACTTACAAATTTTTAATTTTTTCTGTTCAATACGAACGGTCACTTTCTCCGGTGAAAGTACAAGCTTTTTCTCAGCAATTTAAACTTAAAATGAATACATTAAGGGTTGGTTTAGCCATTTCGTTGTTCAATAAAAACAATGAAAAGAACAAGAATAGTATTTACCGTAACTGATAAATATCATCTTAAATAAACTATATAATCGTAATTTAGCTTTTTTAAAATTTAATGAATGAAACCAGTAATAAAATATATTAATAAAGATCAAGCAAAATTCTTCTCGACACTACGAAAAAGAGTTGATGGCTATTTCAAAGAGAATCAGTTATCTAAGTTTGGAAGCAGTCGATTGATTTGGAAATCGATGGGAGTTTTTGCACTTTATTTTGTTCCCTACACACTATTATTAATGGATTTTCTGCCGCTTTGGGCGATGATTGCTTTATCTGCTTTCATGGGAATAGGTATGGCAGGAATAGGCATGGCCATTATGCACGATGGAAATCATGGTACTTTTTCTAGTAAAGGTTGGTTAAATCGCCTGATGGGTTCTTCTATTATTTTGGTTGGAGGACATAAATCCAACTGGAAAATTCAGCATAATGTTTTACACCATACTTATACTAACGTATTCGAGGTAGATGAAGATATAGATGCAAATGGGTTAATCAGAATGTCACCTCATGCAGAGTATAAAAAAATGCATCGTTTTCAGCACATTTATGCCTTTTTATTGTACGGATTAATGACCATGTTTTGGTATACTTTTAAAGATATCAAGCAGCTTTCAGACTTTCACAAAAGAGGTTTGCACCACGGTAAACAAATGGACATAAAAAGTGAAATTTTTAAGTTGACTTTAGGTAAAGTAATATATACAGCATATATGCTTGTTATTCCGATGTTGGTAATTGACAGTGTGCCTTGGTGGGGAGTTCTTGTGGGATTTGCTATCATGCATTTTGTATGTGGGCTAACTTTAGCAATTATCTTCCAATTGGCTCACTTAGTTGAGCATACTGAGCAACCTTTACCAGACGACTCCGGTACTATCGAGAATACTTGGGCAGTTCATCAATTAATGACCACAGCAAATTTTGCCCGAAAGAATAAAATTTTAAGTTGGTATATCGGTGGTTTAAATTATCAAGTAGAACATCATATTTTCCCAAATATTAGCCACATTCACTATCCTGAAATTTCAAAAATAGTTCAGGAAACGGCAAAAGAGTTTGGTGTTCCTTATCACGAATATGATTCGTTTTGGGATGCATTCAAATCACATATGAGATTGTTAAAAGAATTAGGTTCTCCACAACCTAAGATGGCATAAATCACTGAAGCCTTCCGAATTCGGGAGGCTTTTTTTTTATTGTATTCGATTGGCAACTATATAAAAGGGTTTACCTGAATAATCACTAGTCGCTAAAATGAAAAGTGAACCTCCATCTTTTATTTTGCCTTTTGTCTTTATTTTTTCAGGTGTCAAAGGATGATTTCTACTTATAATATTGGCTTTTTTGGGAAGTTGAGAGGTTTTAGTGGTAGTAGAGATTAACTCAAATACCTTACCTGGGAATTCACTTTTAAACTCTTCAGAAGTGTAAAAGTGAGAGCTTGGCGCTATTTTTTCTAGGTTAAATCGACTTCCAATGATTTTAAATCCTCCTGCTTTTAGGATACTTGTGTTGGCCTCAAAAATATATTTCCTTGGAGGGGCATAGCTGCAAATAGAGCCTTCCTCTTCAGAAAAACAAAACGAAAAAAGTTCATCTTGACTTTTTGTGAAATTTACGGTTACTATTTTAGCTTCTCCACTAAAATTCTTTTCAAGGGTGAATAAAACTTCTTTACATTCATTTTGGACAGAAACAATATCAACTCTAGAAACATTTTCCAATTGATGGAGGGTATTTTTTATATCTATTAATGGCGATGTTTTAATTAGAATAATTTTCCCTAGTGCAAGTAATTTGTCTTTTAATTCAAGCACATTGGGCGCACAATCATCTAAAAAAACTCCTTTAGCGCTTTTTTCAGTTCTTCTATCAGGATCTATATAAATTAAATCAAATTGTTCTGATTTTTTGGATAGAAAGGATTCAGCGGAGTCATTATAATAGTCAAGTTTACTAGGATGAAAAATTTCAAGATTGTGCTTGGCTATTTCAAAAAGCGCAGGAAATGATTCGACATAAATTCCCTTTTTTGAATGATCAGCTAGGTGTTTGGTGTCTACTCCAAATCCTCCTGTTAAGTCAATGAAATTATCATATTGATGAATGGTGCTTTTGTAAACTGAAGTTTTCTCAGAGGAACACTGCTCCATCGAAACTTTTAAAGGAAAAAGTAAATTGGGCTTGTTCCAAGAGGGTAACTTTTTAGATGCTAATTGTATTCCTTGTATCTGTTGTAGAATGAATTGTCGAGGCAAGTCGGGTCGTTTACCTAATTTTAATGCAAGGGATTGAATGTTCTCATTTTTTTGATTTTCAATAAACTCGCTAATCTCTTTAGTTAGTTTCATTCATTAATCTACTTTCATTTCCATAAATACATAGGAGATGATATTCGCTCCCATCTGTAAAGCAGCCAATCTTTTTTCATCACTATCTTGGTGCACTTCTTGATCCTCCCAACCATCTCCAAGATCACATTCATAGGTATAGAACACGATTAATCGACCTTCATGAACAATTCCAAAACCTTGAGGAGGGTTGTCTTCATGTTCATGGATTTTAGGTAACCCATTTGGAAATTTATACTGTTGATGGTAGATCGGATGTGAAAAAGGAATTTCAACTAACTCATATTCCGGTAAAACTTTTTTTAATTCATTACGAATGAATTGATCCATTCCATAGTTGTCATCAATGTGTAAAAAGCCTCCAGCTAAAAGGTATTGGCGCAAATTTTCAGCTTCTTGCGAAGAAAATACTACATTCCCATGACCGGTCATGTGTATGAATGGGTAATTGAATAATTCACTACTTCCAACTTCTACTATATCTTGTTTAGGGTTAATATCAGTGTGGAGGGTTTTGTTACAAAAAGCAATTAAATTCGGAAGAGAAGTTTCAAGATTGGCATACCAATCACCACCACCATTATATTTTAGCAAGCCTAATTGAACATTTTGAGCAGTGAGGGAAATAATGGTAATAAGGAAAGTAAGAATTAGGGAGGTGATTTTACTCATATCTCATATTTAATTGCGCACATGCTACTACTGCAGCGGTTTCTGTTCTTAATCTTGATTTTCCTAAAGATACAGGTTTGAACCCATTCATTTTAGCAATTTCTATTTCTTTTGCACTAAAGTCTCCCTCCGGACCAATCATTAAATAGGTGGGTAGGGTAGTATCTATAGATTCGATTAATTTATTTTTATCCAGATCAAAAGCACAATGTGCGATTAATCGATTGGATTCAGGAAACTGATTGATAGCTGATTTAAAAGGTTGAACTTCTTTAAGCTCTGGAAGGTATAATTTTAGGGATTGCTTCATTGCCGCAATTAGTATTTTCTCCATTCGATCATGTTTAATAACTCTTCGCTCAGAATTTTCTGTCACGATTGGAGTAATACTACCTATTCCTATTTCAGTTGCTTTTTCTAAAAACCACTCATATCTGTTGTTGTTTTTAGTGGGAGCAACAGCTATATGGAGCATTCCATAAGAGTTTTCATCTTTCTTTGATTCCAAAACACGAAGTGTGCACCTTTTAGGGTGAGCATCCAAAATTGCACAATGATATAGTGTGCCAATACCATCAATAACATCGATTTTATCGTTTTCGTTTAAACGCAACACTCGAATTGCATGTTTCGAATCGTTCTCGTCTAGCGTGATAATTTCAGAGTGGACAGAAGTAGAATAAAATAATTGCATTGATGCAAAGGTAATATTGTTGAAAGATATTCATTGTAATTTTTTGAAAAGGCATTAATTCATAATTTAGCAGAAATATATTTTTTGATGAAGAAGATTTTAATTGCCAATAGGGGAGAGATAGCATTAAGAATTATGCGGACATGTAAAGAAATGGGAATTGCAACGGTAGCAGTTTATTCTGAAGCCGACAGAAAAGCACCATTTGTAAAGTATGCTGATGAAGCCGTTTTATTAGGTCCACCTCCATCTTCAGAATCTTATCTTTTGGGTGATAAAATTATTGAGGTTGCGCAAGAATTAAATGTAGATGGTATTCATCCGGGATATGGTTTCTTGTCGGAGAATGCTGAGTTCACTCAGAAAGTTACTGATGCTGGAATCACTTTTATTGGACCATCCCCCGAAGCAATGCGTGTTATGGGGAGTAAGTTAGCTGCCAAAGCTGCCGTTAAGGAGTATAATATTCCTTTAGTTCCCGGCACCGATGAGGCCATTACAGATATTAGCGAGGCCAAACAAAGAGCAATAGAAGTTGGATTTCCCATTCTTGTTAAAGCTTCTGCAGGAGGAGGTGGAAAAGGAATGCGTATTGTGGAGCGAGTAGAGGATTTTGAAGAACAAATGGATCGTGCAGTGTCCGAAGCAATTTCATCTTTTGGTGATGGCGCCGTTTTTATTGAAAGATATGTTGGATCTCCTCGACACATTGAAATACAAATTTTAGCAGATCAGCATGATAATATACTGTATCTTCAAGAGCGTGAATGCTCCATACAGCGAAGACACCAAAAAGTTATCGAAGAAGCTCCTTCTTGTGTATTAACTCCTGAAATTAGAAAAGCTATGGGGGAAGCTGCGGTTAATGTTGCTCGATCTTGTGATTATGTTGGAGCGGGTACTGTCGAGTTTTTACTAGATGAGAATAAGAATTTTTATTTTTTAGAAATGAATACACGATTACAAGTGGAGCATCCAGTTACGGAACAAATAACTGGTCTTGATTTGGTTCGTGAGCAAATTAATATAGCAAGAGGAGAGAAGCTAGCTTATAAGCAGGAAGATATTCCGATGAATGGCCATTCCTTTGAAGTTCGAGTTTATGCCGAGGACCCTATGAATAACTTTTTGCCAGATATAGGTACACTTAGTACTTATAGAAGACCACAAGGTTTAGGAGTAAGAGTGGATGATGGATTTGAGGAAGGGATGGAAATTCCGATCTATTATGATCCGATGATTTCGAAGCTAATTACTTTTGGTAAGGACAGGGAAGAAGCTCGATTAAGAATGTTACGAGCAATTGAGGATTATGAAATTAGTGGAGTAGAGACTACTTTGGCATTTTGTAAGTTTGCTTTAAAGCATGAAGCTTTCATTAGTGGGAATTTCGACACCAATTTTGTGAAACATTATTTTACGCCAGATAAATTAGAGGTTGATGCTGAAATTGAGGAAGAAATTGCTAGTTTAATGGCAGTTAAACTTTTCGAATCAGATAAAAAAGCTTCAATACAGGTTGCAGAAAATGGTGGTTCTACCAAGTCAAATTGGAAAGCTAACCGAATGTAAGATTCAATTAAAAATTATCTTTTCGATGGAAGTGTTTGTTGTTCCTATAATTTTTAAAAAGTAGGTGCCTCTAGGGTAGTTGCCAATGTTTAAGCGAACTGTATTTGAATTGATTAATTGGTTGAGGTGTAGCTCACCTTTCAGATTATAGATTTCGACGCTATTGATTAATTCCTCGTAGGTTATATTTACAATTTCACTAGTTGGGTTGGGGTAAATATTCACTTTACTTTTGAAATTGGTGCCTTCAACGGATTGAATTTCTGAATAACTAAAATCTCCGTTAAAATCAGTTTGTTTTAGTCTGTAGTAGATTGTTTCTGCTTTTTCTAATTGGTCGATTGTAGAGTAATCTTTAATCTGAGTGCTATTTCCGGCTCCATCAATTCTAGAAAGAACTGACCAACTTTTTGCATCAATAGATTTTTCTATTGTAAAATAGTCATTATTGATTTCTGAGGCCGTTTGCCATTCAATCATTGCATGTTCAACTTGTTTCTGGACTTTAAAAAAATTAAGTGTAATGGGTAAAGGCGTAGTAGAAATTGAACCTACTATAAAGTTGTCAAAAAAGGCCCTGTTTGAGCCGCTACCATCTGCAAGCGCGCCAATCACCACGTCATCTGATGGGGTCCAATATAAATCCCTGTTGTCTATACCATCATTGGACCACATTTCTACATTATCTACTAAAAAGCGACCAACGCCTGTGCTGGGTAGGTAATAAAAGCGATACGTTCTATAGGTATCGTCATTGGGTATGGAATAGATGTTTCCTGAACTAACAGTTGTATAACTGCCTACTCCATCTTTTACTCTATAACTAACTGATACATTTCCTCCAGACACTCTTATTAGTAAACTAGCACCTCTTTTTACAAGATCTAATTGAGATTCATCGCGTTGATAATCTATTGATAAGTCAATTCCCTGAACATCAAAAGTTGGAGAGCCGGGGATTATTAAATTGATATCCATCTTAGGTGTACCTGCGTTTAGCCCATTTGTTCCTCCTTTACCACCAGTGGATATATAAGCAGAACTGCTGACTGATGTCGCATTTGGACCAACTGTTGCAGTGGTCGGTAATCCTGAATTCCAGTCAAATTGACTAATTATTTGGGCGTTAATACTGAAAGAGAGAGTAGTAATTAGAACGAAAATTAATCGCTTCATCTTTTGAGTTTTTAAATCTTGGATAAAGTTAATTCCCTAGAGGAGGATATTCTAAGGGTTTTCGATATTATGCATGCATAGCAAGTTGAGCTGTCATTCCACACGATGAATGACAAAAACACCATTAACTAATTAAAATCAGTTTGTTAAGGTTAGTTTTAGTTTTAAAGTTTCCAAATGCTACCACGGCTTCATTTCCGTTGATTTCTAAAACTTTACCTCCTTGTTTGCCATCAATTAGTTTTACAGTGGATCCCACTAATATTGGTTTGGTAACTTTTTTTCTAACTGGTTTTTTTCGCTTGGCTTTAGCTTGAACAGCTTCTTTGAGCTTAATTGCCTTTTCAATTTCCTCTTTTTTGCTTTTCTCGATCGCTAGGTATTTTTTTATTTCAGCTAGGACTGCTTTGTTGCCTTTTTTATTCTCAAATGCATCAATAAACTGCATCATTTTCTTTCCACTAGTAAGAAATTTATTGTTCTTCTCAATTGTCTCTTGCTGCTTCTCTAGTCTTTCTTCGTATTGTTTTTGCTTAATTTCATAAGCTTTCCTTTCATCTTCGGCTATTATTTTTGCCAAACGAGTTTGAGCGTTGATTTGCTCAAATTCTGCCTTCTCTTTTTGAAGTTCAGCAATTAGGTGATCCATTTCTACTTTTTTTACGTCTACTTTCTCTTTTGCTAATTCTATAATTTCTTTATCTATTCCATTTATTTCAGCAACTTCAAAAGTAAATGACGATCCAGGTTGTCCTACAGAAAGCTTAAACATCGGTTGTAAAGTTTTGACGTCAAAGAGCATATTGGCATTTAAGGTATTTGCTAATTGAGCGGCTTTCAATTTGATGTTTCCATAATGGGTAGTAATTACCCCAAAACTTTTTTTGCTGTATAATTTTTCAAAGAATACTTCTGCCAATGCGCCGCCTAAGTCTGGATCTGATCCCGTACCGAATTCATCTAAAAGTAAAAGTGTTCTTTTGTTGGCGATACCTAAAAAATAATTCATTCGCTTTAGTCGATAACTATAGGTACTTAGCTCATTTTCTATGCTTTGATTGTCTCCAATGTCTGAAAGTATATGATGAAACCACCCCAGTTTGCTTTTAGGGTCAACCGGAATTAATAGTCCACATTGCATCATCAACTGCAGTAGTCCAACGGTTTTTAATGTAATGGATTTTCCTCCAGCATTTGGTCCTGAAATGACCAACATTCTGCTGAACTTATCCATTTTTATACTCTGAGGAAGAGTTGGTTTTTTTAGTTCTTGATTTTTAAGCCATAATAATGGATGGTAGGCTTCAATGAGGTCAATGTAACTTTCATCCACTAATTGTGGCATAACCCCATTGATTAATTGTGCGTGCTTTACTTTTGCTTGGATGAAATCTAATTCTGTTAAAACAGTTTGATAGTCATTTAGTAAAGGAAGATGCCCTTTAATCTGCTTGGTTAGTTCTCTAAATATTTTTTTAATCTCTTTACGTTCATCGTCCAGAAGTTGTTCCAATTCAAAATTTAAACTTTCAGTTTCTTCTGGTTCTATATACGTTAGAAATCCAGTGTTTGAAGAGCCGAGAATCTTACCTTTCACTTGTCTTTTATAGGAGGAAACAATGGATAGGACTCGTCGATCATTAATGAGGCTTTCATTGGTTTCTGCCAAATAGCCTTTTGATTTCATTCGTTTAAGAGCGATATCAAAATTCTTGGTAATTTGTTTTCTAGTTGCAAATATGCTCATCCTTATTTGATACAATTCTGGGGTGGCATTATCCTTAACTCTAAGCTTATTATCTAGAATTTGCTCTATGGATTCTACAATTTCTGTAGTATATTCTGCTTGTTGTATTAAATTGGAAAGTAGGGGGTATTCATTTTTATTCTTAAAGCTAAATTGCAGTAATTCATTTACTAGTCGACTAGCATCTAATATTTTAATAATGTTCTCTAACTCTAATATGGTGCTTTGTATGCCTAGTAGCTTTAATTCATAGAGCAACTCTTTGAATTCTAAACGAGGAAATCTGACGCCATTTTCACGAATGATCAAAAGTTCAGTTGCGAGGGATAACTGATGTTCTGCGGCTTTTAAGTTTCTTAAAGGTCTTAAAGAATCAAATTTTTCTTTAGCTGTATCACCGTAACAAAAATGTACTAACCGATCGGTGATGTCTTTGAAATTTAAATCTTCTGCTGTTTGTTGGTCGAAAAGTATCAATCTAA
>JGI24723J26617_10001359_pt1 | contig 21700 bp, 24 predicted proteins | sample Cruoilmetagenom6_FD_26617 | JGI IMG/M metagenome (IMG submission 26617)
CCAGCAGCGGGTCGCGTCCTCGTGTCTGATATGCCATTTAATCCCTCGTACCTTATGTGTAGAGACACGCCCGCAGGCTGGTCAGCCCGCGTGTCATCTCGTCTATTGGGGCCACCATCGCCACCCGAATGTATGCCCGCCCCGGATTGCCCCCGGAGGTTTCGCGGCTCAGATAGGCGCCCGGAAGAACCCGCACGCCGGTCTCGCGCCACAGACGCAATGCCGCCGCCTCGCCGTCTTCGACCGGCAGCCACAGAAAAAACCCGGCCTCGGGCCCACGATAACCCGGAACGCCCTGCATGATCTCATCGGCGCGGTCGTATTTCTCGCGGTAAAGACGCCGGTTCTCTTCGACATGCGTATCGTCGGCCCACACCGCTTCGGCCACCCGCTGCAACGGTAGCGGCAATGGTGCGCCCGCATAGGCGCGCAGCTGCTTGATGCGCCGGATGCTCTCGGCTCCGCCCGCGACAAATCCGCTGCGAAGCCCCGGCAAATTCGACCGCTTGGACAGGCTGTGAAACGCCACCACGCGCTCGGGGTCGATCTGCATCCGCGCAGCCACCGCCAGCGCCCCTTCGGGCGGCGTGTCGCGGTAGATCTCGCTATAGCATTCGTCGGCAAAGACTCTGAAATCGTATTTTTCCGCCAAAGCCAGCAGATCCCGCCAATAGTCTGACGTCGCCACCGCGCCCTGCGGATTGCTGGGCGAACACAGATAGGCCACCGCGACGCGGTTCAGGACATCGGCAGGCAATGCAGTGAAATCCGGTAGATACCCCGTTTCCCGCGTGGCAGGCACAAAGACGGGCTCTGCCCCGACAGACAGCGCNGCCACCATGTAGACTTGGTAGAAAGGGTTGGGCACCAGAACCACGGGCTTTCCCCCCGCCTTGGTCTCGGGGCAAAGCGCCATCATCGCATTGTAGAGCCCCTCGCGCGTCCCGTTGAGCGCCATGACCTGGCTGCCGGGATCAAGCGTGACGCCGTAGCGCCGCGTGACCCAGCCGCAAATCGCAGCCTGCAACTCGGGCGTGCCGTCATTGGGCGGATACAGGCCAAACTCGGCCGCGTTACGGCTGATGATCTCGGTGATCCAAGGTGGAAAGGCGTGCTTCGGCTCACCGATCGTCATATGCAGCACTTCGCCGCCCGGTTCTGCCACGTCCAACAGGGCGCGCAGGCGCGGGAATGCATAGGCCGGAAGGTTCGAAAACCGCTCGGGAAACATCTGAAACTGCCTCAAGGTTCGGGATCATTGACGCCCCGCTTGTGGCAAAACTACTCCAAACCCAGCCCTCAGGTCCAGCGAAACCGCCTTTGCCCACCCGATTTGTGGCATTTTGGCAAATCGGGCTTCATCTTTGTAAAAATACTCAAATCCAACGGGTTATCCCAGCGCTGTCTCCGCAGCCTGAGCAATGCGCAACAGCCGTTCTTCGCCAAATGGCGTGCCGCAGAACATGATGCCGCAGCTTGGCACACCGGTGGGCAGCGTGACCGCACTCAGCCCCATCAGATTGCCCACACGGGTATTGCGCAAGGCCAGCAGGTTTTCGGTCATGTAATATGCGTCATCTTCCATCAACCGCTTTGCATCGGGCGGCAGAATCGGCGCAGTCGGCATGATCACCGCGTCAAAGCCCGCCACGCGGGCGGCCCATTCGGTACGCAATCCATCCAGACGCTGACAGGCGGCAACATAATCCGCCGCACTAAATTCGGCACCGCTGCGGAACCGGTCACGGATCGCACTGAACATCTTGTCCGGTGCGGCCTCGATCATCTTGCCCCATGTCCCATAGGCTTCGGCGGTAAAGAGGATACCTGACAGCGGCATCGCCTCTGCGATCTCGGGCGCTTCCAGTGGCGTGACATGCGCGCCCGCGTCGCGCAACCGCTGCACTGCATCATTGTAGGCGGCCAATGGTGCCTCGCGCATGTCGTCCATCACCACCGTTTGCAATGCGGCAAAGCGCATGCCCTGCAATGCGACCCCGCGCAAATCGGGCGCGGCCCCGCCTTCAAGCGCGGCCAGCATCAATGCGGCATCCTCGACCGTGCGGCAAAGCGGGCCGATCGTGTCAAATTTCGCCGCCAACGGCACGGTGCCTTCCACCGACAGACGCCCGCTTGTGGTCTTGAGCCCCACCAGATCGTTCCAGGCCGACGGGATGCGGACCGAACCGCCCGTGTCGCTGCCGATCCCGCAGGCGGCAAGATCAAAGGCGACGCTCGCGGCCGCCCCGCTGGACGATCCCCCCGGCACCGCTGCCGCGTCGTTGATACAGGGCGGCGTCGCCGTCATCGGATTGAGGCCAAGGCCGGAAAAGGCCAGCTCGCTCATATGCGTCTTGCCCAGACAGACAAGGCCAGCCGCCGTGGCATTGCGCAGAACGGTGGCATCACGCGCGGGCACCCGTCCCGCCAGCAGTTGTGATCCGGCCTCTGTCGCCACACCGGCGCTGTCCACCAGATCCTTCCAACTGATCGGCACGCCGTCCAGCGGGCCGCGCCGCTGGCCTGCCTGCGCGCGTTCCGCTGCGGCGCGCGCTTCGGCGCGGGCGCGGTCATGGGTCACGACCGAGTAGATGCGCGCGGCATGTTCATGCCCGTCGATCGCGGCCAGATAGGTCTCTGTCAATGCCACCGCGTCGATCTCGCCCGCGCCGATCCCGCGCCCCAGATCTGCCGCGCTCATCCGTAGCCAGCCTTGCATTCCAGCCCCCTGCAAATGTCCGATTTCGCGCAAACGTAGCGACAGTGGCGCGCATGGACAATCCCGCAACTCTCACCATATTGAAGGGCATGACATATGACAGCGATATCCTGATTGTTGGCGGCGGGCTGAACGGCCCTGCCCTCGCTCTTGCCCTCGCGCAGACAGGCCTGCACGTAACGGTGATCGACGCCCTGCCACAGCCTGCGCGCAAGAACGCCGCGTTTGACGGCCGCGCCTATGCGCTCGCCCTTGCCTCGGTTCGCTTGCTGCGCGCCATCGGCATTTGGGACGGTATCGCCAACCACGCGCAGCCAATGCTGGAGATCAAGGTCAGCGACGGGCGCGCGGGCACCGGGCCGCTGTCGCCCTTCTACCTGCATTTCGATCATGGCGAGATCGAAGAAGGGCCGATGGGCCATATGTGCGAGGATCGTTTCCTGCGCCGCGCGTTTCTGGATGCGATGAGCGAAGAGCCGAACATCCGGCAGATTTCGGGCGATGCAGTCACCGCGCAGGCGACGATACCCGGTGGCATCGAGGTCACGCTGGCCTCGGGCAAGGTGCTGCGCGGCGGGTTGCTGGTCGGCTCGGACGGGCGGCGCTCGGGCACGGCAGAGCGCGCCGGCATACGCCGCACCGGGTGGGATTATGGCCAGACGGCGCTGGTCTGCGCCATCGAGCACGAATTGCCGCATCACGGGATCGCGCATCAGTTCTTCATGCCGCCCGGACCGCTGGCGATTCTGCCGCTGCCCGGCAACGTATCGTCCATCGTCTGGAGCGAAGCCACCGCTACTGCCGCCAGCTTCGCAGAACTCGACGATGCTGAATTCCTGCATGTGCTGCGCCCGCGTTTCGGCGATTTCCTGGGAGAGATCGCAATCAAGGGACCGCGCTACAGCTATCCGCTGGGCCTGAGCCTGGCCAATCACCTCGTTGCCGAGCGCGTGGCGCTGGTCGGCGATGCGGCGCACGGGCTGCATCCGGTGGCGGGTCAGGGTCTCAACGCGGGGCTGCGCGATGTGGGCGCATTGGCACAGGTTCTGGACGACGCCCGCAGACGCGGCGAAGATTTCGCGGCGCAGGACGTTCTGGAGCGTTATCAGCGCTGGCGGCGGTTCGACATCCAGACGCTGGCGCTGGCGACAGATTTCAGCACCCGACTGTTTTCCAGCGACAACCCACTGTTACGACTGGGGCGCGATCTGGGGATGGGCGCGATCAACGCGCTGCCCGGCCTGCGCCGTGGCATGATCCGCGAAGCTGCCGGGCTGACAGGTGATCTGCCAGCCCTGATGCGAGGATAGCGCGACGTTGCATCGCCGCGCAGCGTGTTACTGCACGGATTTGTTGCGCACCCGGATACGGTGGAACGTCATCAAAAGGTCCAGCATCGCCTTTTGTTGATCCAGATGGCCATGCTCGGCCTCGATGTTGAAATACTCTCCCAGACCGTTGAGCACGACATAGTTCGAGAACGAGCAATCATTGCGTTCGGGAATGACGTGCTCATAGATCACGTTCACACCGCGCTCCAGGAAAAATTCGGCGGCTCTCTTGGCGCGGCGTTCCTGCTCGAACGGTTTGGTGCCTGCCAGCAAGATCGCGTCATCCTCGTCGGTCTTGGCCACTTCGGTCATGAAACCGGACATCACCGCGCTGGTGCGCGCCGCGCTGATGCCGCCACTACCGCCATTGCCGGTATGGCCATTGGCGTTGTTGTGCAAAGTCAGAAAGAAACTGATGCGCGGATTGCGCAGATCCAGCAGGAACTGCGTAAACAAAGGCGCGGGTCGTTTGCGCATTTCCTTGCAACTGGCGGTGGCCTTCTTAGTCATGCCGAAATTGCGGTTTGGGTCCTGGTTCTGGTGGGTACGGCTGTCGCCCGCCTCTACCGCGATCACCTTGCCGCCGTAGCGCAGCACGGAATAGATCGCCGTGTCGAATGCCGCGTTCTCATTGTCATGCAGCAGATAGATCGTCGGCCCGTTGGGCTGTTTGGTGTTGTCGATCACGGTGATCTGCCATTTCAGGCCGTTTTCCTCGAAATCGAGATCCGACAGACACAGCCCGCTTTCGGGGCCAAGAACCGCANCATGGCGTTTCACATCCTTGTCGCGCATATCGCTTGGCGCAAGGCAGCCATCTTCGTTGCCTTGCGCGGCTGCTCCGCCTGCCAGNAGCGCCAGCAATGCCGCGCCACCGAATGTCTTCTTTACGAAATTGATCATGAGAACCTATTGAGCTGAGAGGCGGAAAAAGCCCGTGCCGCAGTAGCCATTGTATAGCTCGGCATTGAACATCGGGCCGGAAATCACGGTGTGGTTTTTGGGCCGCGGGGTCACACCGTCGCGGGTGATCGAAATGTAAGAGTTCTGACTGATCGTGCCACGCCAAGTGTGGCCGCCAGAGGTGAACTCTATCCGACCATTGTCGAGATAGGCATCGCCGGAGTAATAATTCTTGCAGATCCGGGCCTTGGCCCCGGTGTAGGTCGTGTGATAACCGCGCTCGAACCGGAACCAGCCGGTTGCCTGATCGCCACCGGCATAACTTTCGTCCGGCAGCGCGTCGTCGGGTTTGTTCTGGCAGTATTTGTCAACCACCTGCTGCGAGGTCTGGCCCTCCACAAAGCCGGGGTTCAAACGCGCCTTGAAGGCCAATGCCTTGTGCTGGCCACAGCTGAGCGCGGCACCACCTTCGGCAGAGTCCATTTGCGAGCCTTGCGATGACGTGCTGGTGCCTGAACTGCCAGAGTTGTTGTGGCAAAGCCTGTTCAACTCGTCGATGGTGTATTTGCCGATATCGGCGCTGCCCAGTGTCGGACAGCCGATATTCATCTTCAGTTGCTGCGCCTGTGCAGGTGCCACGCCCAAGATCAATCCCAATGCCATTGCCCCGAATGCCCGCGCCAAGGCCGCAGTGGCTCTCGCTTTAATCGCATTTTGCTTGAGAAACATAAGCAATCCCCATACTTGAAAGTGTAATTTCATCGTCCGTTACCGTTTGGAATCCTTGCCGAAATGACAAGAACCGCTCGGCCCCCAATCCGTGATGGCCTTCGCTGCCGGTCTGGCTGTCGCCCAAGGAATAAAACATCTCGGTCATGTTCGACAGCGTGATATCGTAGAGCCGTGCGCGCCACCCCATGTAGCCACCGGCCAGGAAATCGGCGTGCAGCTCTATGCATTTGACCCGGTGCGGGTTGGTTTCGATCAGCATGTTCAAAAGGCCATGCTTGGTCTGAAAGGCATGCGCCGCCTCATGCGCGATGACCGCGATCGCCCGGTTGATATTGCCGGGCGGGTTGGCCACATCAAGAAAAAACTCGGTGCCGACAACCAGGGTATTTTCCCGCACGTCGAAATAGGCGCCGTATTCTTCCTCGTCCATGCAGAAGGCATCGAAACGAAAATCGAAGAAACGCTCGATGTCGTCCCGCGTGGTGACCAGCACCTGCTTGAAGACGCTGTCGTCCATCTCATCCACGTCGAACTGATAGGGACCGGCGCATTGGGCCGCGGCGGCTGTTGCTGCGCCTAGGCCGAATGCCAGAGTGCATGCCGACAGAAATGTCCTTATCCGGTCCATCGCTTCGCTCAGTTCGCTTCGACCGTCTGGAAAATCCAGTCACGGTGGTCCGACACCCGGGCATAAACCCCAGGGAACCCTTCCCACGCGCAGCCGCGACCAAAGCTGACCACACCGACCTGCAAGAAACCCGTCGGCCCGTCACGCACGATCAGCGGTCCGCCGCTATCGCCCTGGCAGCTGTCCTTGCCACCTTCTTTGTAACCCGCGCAGAGATGCGGCCCGGCGCCCGGACGGATCTGCCCACCATAGCTTTCGCGGCAGACATCGGTGGGCAGTTGCTGAACATCAACCGACATCAGGTATTTCGAGCCGCCATCGGCACCGAATTCCAGCGCACCCCAGCCGGCTACCTCGCTGCATGTCCTGGTCGGTGCCAGCTTGGCCTCGACTTTTTTGGACGGCAGGATTGCCAACTGGCTGTTCGGCATGTCGAACGGGCTGCTGAGTTTCAAAAGCGCGATGTCATGCACGTTGGCATCGTTCGGATCGTAACCGGGATGCACGAACAGCTTGGATATGCTGCGGCCTTTCGGATCAAGTTTACCATCGCTGCCCGCACGCAGGGCCAGCGTCGCCGAGGGGTCTTCGTTACCCTCACCCCAGCAATGCGCCGCCGTCAGCACCCATTGCTGATTGATCAGAGATCCACCGCAATACTGAATTTTCGCGCCTGTGTGATACAGCCCGACGATAAACGGCCAGTCGCTTGCCTTGGCGCGATCGCCGTTCACGATCCGCAAGGTCGGTTGATCGGACTTGGGATCGACGCATTCCATCTGCGTCTGCGCGATCACCGCGCTGGCCATCCCTAGGCTGAGCGTTGCCGTTACAACAATGTTTTTGAACAGCTTTTTCATAAATTTCTCCGATCAATTCGTGATGCGGTAATCAAGGTAAGTCACGTCGCGGGCAGAACATTTCGCCTGCGATTTCTGGTGATTGCTCAGATGCAGGTTCATGGTCGACTTGGTGACCTTCTGCCCCGGGATCGCATAGTCGTCACCGTCCAGCTGATAATCCTCGCGGCTGGTCAGCGTAATCGAGATCTTGCCGACACCGATGCCCTCCTCGGGCGGATGATAGAGCGGAAACGTGTCGCGCCCGCCAAAGCAATACTGCTTGCCCGCCTCGACCTCAGCATAGGTTTCGCCATCCGGGTGGGTCAGTACATTGGGGTAGAGTTGCTGAAAATCGCCCTCGATCGGCGCGTCAAAAACCGATACGAACCCCGACTGATTGGGCGTGAAGCACAGCACCAGCAACTCATTCACCCGGAAACTGGGCTTGGACACGGTCTGCCCCTGTTCGAATTCCTTGAGCCCGGTCATATACGCGTCGATACAGGCCGCTGAACCCGCCATCGGTGCGACGGCAACCGCACCGCAGCAAAGTGTTCTTAGAAAAAATTTCTTCATAATATACGCTCTCTTACTCGGATTTTGGGGCCAGAACAATTTCGACCGGCTTGTCGGGTTTTTCCACCAGCGTGACAGTACCGGTCAAGACATGTCCGATGGTCGAGTTCAGCGTGGCATCAACGGTCATCGGATAGGCGTCGGCCGCGGCGCTGACCGGAATGCTCATCGCGTAGGGCGGTCCACCTTTCGTCTTGATCGATGTGACAGAAGGGGCCGCCCCCCCTGCACCGTCGGCGCGCACGGTCAAGTCGCTGCCCGCGGGGACCATGATGCGAACGTAGTAGAGAACATTCAGCGCCAGATCCTGACGCGCCGGGACGGCTGAGGCACTCTTGGTCACTTTCGGCGTCGCCTTTCTGGTTGTGGTAGCAACCGCTTTTTTCGTCGGGCCGGGGGTGGGCGCAGGGGCGACCACCTGATCGGCGGGCTGCGGCTTGGGCCCGCTGTATTGCGGCATGGCATTCGTGCAGCCCTGCACCAGGAACGCCGCTCCCAGCAACAGCGCCAGCCTGCCATCTCGCCACATGGGCCGCCGATTTTCCCGAACCTCAGACATGTTGGTTACTCCACTGCTACAGGGGTGATTTCGACCCGCCGGTTGCGAGCCGAATTGGGGTCAGCGGGATCCAGCAATCGGTCTTCACCAAAGCTGCGAACCCGGAGCGAGAGCGCAAAATCCACATCGGCCAGCAAATAGCTCGCTGCTGCCGCTGCGCGCTCCTGCCCAAGAACCTGATTGTCCTGGGCCGTGCCCACGGCATCGGTATGCCCGTCAATGAAAAACGCGGACTCGCGCAGCGCCTCATCCTCGGCGATCACTTCGGCCACCTTGCTTAGCAACGCCTGCGACGCGGGCGTCAGAACGGCGCTGCCAAACTCGAAATTGATGGCAAAGCTTACCGCGTCCAACTCTGGCTCGCTCTCGACGATCGAAATCGCCCGCGCCGATGAGCTGGCCCGCGCGCGGCTGAGCGCGCAGTGTATCTGCGCCTTGTTCGCCGCTTCGGTCATGAGGGTCGGCACATCGTCGCAACCCGCATCCGCGCTAGCCGCATGGCCTGCGACCATCAGCACCGCGAGGGTCGCCGCCTGCATGACGCGCCCGGCGTATCGTTTTTTGGAAATGCTGGGCATTTCGATACCTCCTGTGGCCCGGTCCCGGTTACTTGGCGATGACATATTCCAGCGTCGCGTTCCGGATTTTCGTGTCGCCTGCGGATTCAAAGAATGCGCTCAGGGCATCGGTGGTCGTCTCGGCGGGTTGAATCGCACGCGGAAAGGCCTTTTCGGTGTCGAAGAGCGTAGCGACAAGTGCCTCGAACGCGCTGCTTTCGCCGTCGATCGCGATCACCTTGACCACTTCCGACCCGCCTGCGCCGCTGACTTCGAATTCATAATTCGCGCCTTCTGCGGGCACCATCATCGTATCTGCGGTCTGCGCCTCGCCGCCTTCGACGAATTTGTTGGGATAGATCATCTGGATCGTCCCGGTGCTGTCCATGTTCAGGATGTAGATCTTGGCCCCCTCAACACCGCTCAGCTCGAACGCGATGCGGTCGCCTGCGGTCAGCACGCCCTTGGCCGCGCTGGCCTCGTCCGCCACGGTGATCGGTTTCAGCGTGGCGATCATCTCGGTTTCGGCCACTTCGACCGCGCTCAGCGCGCGAAAACTATCAAGATTGGCCGTGTCGGCGAATGCAACGCCTGCAACCCCGATCAGAGCGGCGGTGGCGGTAAACTTGATGGCTTTGAACATAGTATTGGTCCCTTTCTACGTTTTGGCTCGGGTTGCGTGTCGTGTGAGCCAAAGATAGGCCATGCGGACTTGCTACTCAATGTGGGTGGGCTAAACTGATTTTAAGTTAGTCGACTAATTTCTAGTTGGCGTTTCCATTCCGTGACACCTTCCCTTATCTGAGTAGCAGGATGATGGACCAAACTGACATATGCACACTTGAGAGTTTGCGCCGGGCAAAAACAGATTTCCACAACAAACTTTGCCGCGCTTCCATCGATAGTGATCCGTTGCTGCTGCAAAAGCTGCGCAGTGAGAATGTGTTTGTACTCAGCGAGTTCTTCTTTTTGCTGAGCGCATTCGACCTGATTGCCCACCCCAACAAGCTGGAGGCCTATATCCTGAGCCACAACCGTCAACTGAACGACCTGATCGCCAGTGATGAGCGGCGCAAACTGATGGGGCTGGAGGTGCCGCGCCTCAAACGCGGGGTTTTCAGCATGATCCAGGTGCACAAGGCGAAGGCAAACCTGCTCTCGGCCACGCCCGGCCTCGATCAGGCCGACATCCAGCGGCTCACGATCATGTTATTCTCGCCGGAAACGGGGCGGCGCGTGATCGAATGCCTGGAGGCCGCCGGTTTCCTTACCCGCGTGGCGACCCCATATTATTCGAAGATCGTTCAGTCGCATGGCACGATCGAAAAATTCTTTGCCGAGTATCTGGCGCAGGTACGCAACGACGTGCCGCAAGGCGGCACCCCCAAACCGGAGGTTCAGACATGAAACATGCAATCAGGGCCCTCATCGCGGCACCATTCCTGCTGGCGGGCGCGGCCCAGGCGATGCCGTGCGACGGGATCGACCTCAGCCTGCGTGAAGCCGTGCAGGAGGTGCTGGTCAGCGCCGAAAACCCCCGCATTTCGGGCTGGGCCAGGTATCTCAACGAAACCTTTTATACCGAGGTCAGCTGCAAATTGTCCCACGGCATGAACGCAGAGGACGTGCTGCGTCTGCGCGGTGAGCCCGAGGTGCTGCTCGATCTGATCATGGGCACATACATGACGCGCAATCAGTCCGATGCGCTGATGCTGATGCTGTCGGCCATGAAGGACGGGTCAGGCGAAAAGAGTTGAGGTGGATAGTGGTTCGCCCGCACCCCATTTGGGGCGAGAAACCTGTCAGGAAGTCAGGATTGCGCTGACCTTGAGCGCACGCTGCGTGTTGCCATCAACCTTCAGCTTGCCCGACATGAAGGCCATCACCGGGTTTTGATCCCCAGAGAGGATCGCGCGGAAAACCGCATCGCTGGCATGCAACGTGACATCTGCCGCTTCGTCCCCGGCGCGCGCGCCGGTCTCGTCCAGCATCACGGCACCTTCGCCTGTGATGACCAGTTTGGCGGTCCCCCGGATCGCGCCCGCCGCCTTTGGCGTCAGCTGCGCCACGTACTCTGAAATGATGTCATTCATCGGCTCACTCCGCCTTGCTCAGCACTAGGTCGAACGCGAAGCTTTGCAGCGTTCCCTCCCGGCGGCAAGTCGTCGCGGTTGTAACCCAGCGTCACAAGCCCGCGCTCATGTCCGACGCGCGCCTCGAATAGAGACCTGTGGGACGGGCTCAGTCCTTACGTCCAGTCCTTAAGCGCAGCCTCATCGTCGGCCTTGGCCGCAACCCAATCCGCCCCCTCCGCCGTCTCTTCCTTCTTCCAGAAAGGTGCGCGGGATTTGAGGAAATCCATCAGAAACATCGCCGCCTCGAAAGCATCCCGGCGATGGCGGGACGCGGTCGCAACCATCATGATCGCATCATCCGGGGCCAACCGGCCATAGCGGTGCAGGATCAGGATATCGCCCAGCGCCCAGCGCCCGGCGGCGTCCTCGGCAATCTTGCTCAGCGCCTTTTCGGTCATGCCGGGATAATGCTCGATCTGCATGTGGTGCAACGGCGCATCGCCAAGATCGCGAACGATGCCAGTAAAGGTGACGATCGCGCCCACACCGCGTTGCCGCGCGGCAAAGGCATTCGCCTCTGCCCCGAGATCAAAAGCGGCTTCCTGCACGCGGATATCCAAGGCTCAGCCCCCGGTCATCGGCGGAAAGAACGCCACCTCGCGCGCGCCCTTGAGCGGCATGTCGAAATCGCACAACTCCTGATCCACCGCCACGCGCAGCGCGCTGGTGTCGGAGAACGCAAGATCATAGCGCCCCTCGCGGCGGCGCAATTCATTCACCAGATCCTGTACGGTTTCGGCCTCGGTTTCTACAGTTTCGCGCGGCAGGCCGATCCTCTCGCGCACCCATGCAAAATAGAGAACGTCCATCAGGTTTCATCCTTGAGATACGGCAAGGACTTCATCAGGTAGTCCCAGCCGGTGACAAGCGTCAGCGCAGCGGCCAGCCACAGGAGCAGCACCCCACTCCACCACGCAACCATCGCCGCGTAGTAATTCCACATCAGCCCGACATGATCGGCCCTCCGGCCGGCCATGATATCGTCGACCATCTCCGTATCCATGCCAAGCGTCCTGTCGAGCATGTTATGCTCGAACACGCCGGTGGTAAACAACACGGCGATGGCGACCATCTGCAAGGTGGTCTTCCACTTGGCAAGCTTCGTGACCTTGAGCGTGCCCGCCGTGTCACCCAGGAATTCACGCAGGCCCGATACAAAAACTTCGCGGAACATGATGACGGTGGCCGGCAAAAGGAACCAGGGATTCATGCCGGAAAAGCCCGTGATCACCATCAGCGCAATCACCACCATCGCCTTGTCCGCGATCGGATCGAGCATCGCGCCAAGACGTGTTTCCTGCCGCCAAGTGCGCGCGAGATAGCCATCAAACCAGTCGGTGACCGCCGCGGTGACGAAAAGCAGCAGCGCGTACCAGTCGGCATAGGGGCGCTGAAAATAGAGGAACATGACCGCAACCCCTGGCGCCGCCAGAAGGCGGAGCAAAGTGAGCATATTCGGGACGGTCCATTTCATGGTGTTATGTCTATCCTTGTTGCTGACGCGATTAAAGCCCGGAACGTTGCAACCGCGTGCCTGTTTTTTATTTGGAAAACAGAGAGGAAAGCACCTTTATTCCGGCACTCAGCCTTTCTCGTGAAAAAAGTCGTAGAGCCGCTGCGCCAGAGCCGCCGAAACACCGTCAACCGCCTTGAGATCGGCAAGGTTGGCGCGACTCACGGCCTTGGCCGATCCGAAATGCGCCAGCAGGGCGCGCTTGCGGGCGGCCCCCACGCCGGGCACGTCGTCAAGCGGTGTCGCGCCNACGGCCTTGGCCCGTTTCGCGCGGTGCGTGCCAATGGCAAAGCGGTGCGCCTCGTCGCGCAGGCGCTGGATAAAATAGAGCACCGGATCATTGCGTTGCAACGCCATCACGCGCTGGCCGGTTCGGTAGAATTCTTCCTTGCCCTGATCGCGGTCGATACCCTTGGCGACGCCCACCATCGGCACGTCTGCCACGCCCATCTCGTCCATGATCTGCTGTACCGCGCTGACCTGTCCCGCACCGCCATCGATCAGCAGCAGGTCGGGCCACAGCCCCTTGTCGCGCGCGGGGTCGTCTTTCAGCAGGCGCTTGAACCGGCGAGTCAGCACTTCTTTCATCATACCGAAATCATCGCCGGGGGTCAGATCGTCACCACGGATATTATACTTACGATACTGGTTTTTCATCAGCCCCTCGGGGCCCGCCACGATCATCGCCCCCACGGCAAAGGCGCCCTGGATATGAGAGTTGTCGTAGACTTCGATCCGCTGCGGCGGCGAGTCCAACCCAAAAGCGTCGGCGACGCCACGCAGCAGCTTGGCCTGGGTCGCGCTCTCGGCCATCTTGCGCGCCAGGCTTTCGCGGGCGTTGCGCATCGCCCCATCCACCAGTTCGGCCTTTTCGCCCCGCTTAGGCACCAGCAATTCGACCTTGCGGCCCAGTTTGCCGGTCAGCGCCTCGGTCATCAGATCGGGGTTTTCGATCGGATGTGACAGGATCAACTGTCTGGGCGGCTCCTTGGTGTCGTAGAACTGGCCGATAAACGCCTCCAGCGCCTCGGCCTCTTCGACATCCGGCCCCACCCGTGGATAGAAATCGCGGTTGCCCCAGTTCTGCCCCGCACGGATGAAAAACACCTGCACGCAGGCCTGACCATTTTCCAGATGGAGCGCGATCACGTCCGCCTCGTCCACGGTACGCGGGTTGATCCCCTGCGCTGTCTGTACCTGGGTCAGCGCCTTGATCCGGTCGCGCAGGGCTGCAGCGCGCTCAAACTCCATTTCGGCCGACGCTTCCTGCATCTGGGCTGCCAGCTTCTCTTGTATCTCGGTCGAGCGTCCGCTGAGGTACCGCTCGGCATCTCCGACCTGCGCGGCGTATTCCGCCTTGGAGATGTATCCGACGCAGGGCGCGGTGCAGCGTTTGATCTGGTATTGCAGGCAGGGGCGCGTGCGGCTTGCAAACACGGCATCGGTGCAATTGCGCAACTGGAACACGCGCAGTAGCTGCGCCAGAGTTCGGTTGACCGCCCCCGCACTTGCGAAGGGACCGTAATAGGTGCCCTTCTCCCGCTTGGCCCCGCGATGCTTCTTGATCATCGGGAAATCGTGATCCTTGGTCACCAGGATGTTGGGAAAGCTTTTATCGTCGCGCAGCAATACGTTGTATTTCGGCTTGAGCTGCTTGATCAGGTTCTGCTCCAGCAGCAGCGCCTCGGTCTCGGTGGCAGTGGTCAGGAACATCATCGCCGCAGTCGCGTCGATCATCCGCGCGATCCGTCCGGTATGCCCGGTGGGTCGCGAATAGCTGCTGACCCGCGCCCTGAGGTTGCGGGCTTTGCCGACATAAAGCACCCGCGCCTGGGCATCGAGCATGCGATAGACACCCGGCCCTGTGCCCAGCGTGCGCAGGTAGGACTGGATCAGTTCGTGACCCGTAAGGGTGGGCTCGGTCGGGGTTTCTTCGGTCATGACAACAATTGTAAAGCCTTTTGCCCTGTTCTTGAATCAGGGAAAGTTCAAAAGCCTCCCCTTTCAATGTCGTGGGCGTTTCGCGGCTGATCTGCGCCTGGGATCTCATGCAAACCGCTTCATGATTCTCTTCGGGCGCTGCAACCTTCCTGAGACCGGCACAAGGGTAATCCTGTCCACGGTTTCTGTGGATAACTCTGCGGGTAAGTTTGTTCCAAGCTGATATTTTCGTTGTATATGGCTGGCTTCGTTACTTTGCCTAATTTTTAGGCAGCGGCATAACCTGTTGTTTTTACATTATATTTTAAACACAGCATCGCAAATTATTGATAACATTAGAGATTTTCTTAACACCTTTCCTGCGCTCCTCGGGCCGGTGCAAAACTTTTCTCGATTAACCCTGCGTCACCCGCCCGCCACCACATCCGCCGTCTGCCAGACCAGGTGCTGGCCACCATCCACAGCCAGAATCTGCCCTGTGACGGCCCGCGCGCCCAACAGGTAACGCAGTGCGCCCGTGATATCCTCAGGATCAGCGCCGCGCCGCAGCAAAGTGGCCGCCCGCTGCGCCGAAAACTCGGGCTCGGACTGATGCTTGGCCTGCAAGGTCGGACCCGGCCCGATTCCGTTGACGCGCACCCGGGGCGCCAGCGCCTGTGCTGCCGTTCGGGTAAAGGCCCAGAGGCCCATCTTGGCTATCGTGTAGCTCATGAATTGCGGTGTCAGCTTGAGCACGCGCTGGTCGATCATATTGACAACCAGCCCCTGTGCCACCGGCTCGCCGCGCGCATCCATCGCCGGGTCGGGCACCTGGGCCGCGAACATCTGCGTCAGGACAACGGGCGCGCGCAGATTGCTTTCCATGTGCCGGTCCCAGCTGAGGCGCGTTGCGTCCGCGAGCGTGTCGTTCTCGAATATCGAGGCATTGTTGATCAGCACCGTCAGCGGCCCGCCCAGCGCGGCGGCAGCGCGTCCGACCAGCGGCGTGACCTGCGACTCGTCCAGAAGATCGGCCTGCAATGTGATGGCAAGACGCCCAAGAGTGCGAATCTCTTCCGCGACCGCCTCGGCTTCGGTGCGGGACGTGGCGTAATGCACGGCCACGTCGCAACCCTCTCCTGCCAGCTCCAGCGCTATGGCACGACCCAACCGCCTGCCCCCGCCTGTAACGAGCGCACGTTTCATGTGACCTCCTTTGCCGCTGTGACGTCTCAGACCAATATAATGGTGATGTAGCCCAGATAGGCCACCGTCAAGCCAACGCCCCAGGGACGGGTGATGTCACGCCCCCAGAATACGAATGGCACCAGCAGCAGCGATGCACCAAGCATCACCCAGAGATCGAATTGCAGGAATTCGGGGTCGACGGGGATCGGGCCGACCAAGGAGGCAATCCCGATGATCCCCAGCAGGTTGAAGATGTTCGACCCGATCACATTGCCTAGGGCCACATCCGCCTGTCTACGTAGTGCCGCCATAACCGTGGTCGCCAGTTCCGGCAGCGATGTGCCCAACGCCACCAGTGTCAGGCCGATGACACCGTCGCTGACCCCGTAGCTGGCAGCGATGATCGATGCGTTGTCCACCAGCAGGTCGGCCCCCAAGGGCAGACCGACCAACCCGAGGATCAGGAACACCACGATCTGCCACCAGGGCATGTTGGGGTCGGCGCCCTCGACATTTTCCAGATCTGCGGCACAGGCAGCGCGGCGATGGCTCCGGACATCAAGAAACGCGCCGCCCAGCATGTAGGCCAGCCCCGCCAGCAGCACCGCGCCCGAGATTGCCGTGAAGGTCCCGAAAAAGGCCAGGCCGATGAACAGCGCCGTGGAGCCCAGCATGAAGACAAAGGTCTTGCGGGTGTCGCATCCACTGGTGTGCAGCGCCGTGAGTATCGCGGGCACGCCGAGCACCAGCAGGATGTTGGCAGTATTCGAGCCGACAACATTGCCCAGCGCCAGACCCGGCTTGCCCATAATCACTGCATTGACCGAAACCAGCAGCTCTGGTGCGGAGGTTCCGAACGCCACGATCGTCAGGCTGACGATCAGCGCGGGGATACCCACGCGCAGGCTGAGGTTCACCGCTCCCTTGACCAGCGCATCGCCCGCCAGCAGCAGAATTACCAAACCCAACCCGACAAAGAGCCAGACCGACAATGTCGATGCGAGCGCATCCGTCATCCTATTTCAGCCCTTTCCGGCAACCGCATGGACCCTTGCCGATACGAAACTTGCCACAGTCCGGGCACTTGGCGGCCGCCAGACGTTTCTGACCCGGAAACCGCAACCGCCCGAACATGGCCAGAACGCCCATGCCGACCAGAAAGAGTGTAACGATCTTGATGATCATGCTGATTCAGAGCCCATATCGCGCAAAACTGGCGCGGTCCTCGACGGCCGCGATGGCGTCCTGTGCGATATTGGCACCAAACCGCGAAAACAGGCCCCGCTTGCGGCCATAGCGCGCGATGCGGACATCCCTGCCATAAAGCGCGCGCAGCTTGGTCATGACATCGGCCTGCCCGTCGACAAGACCCAGTTCTGTCGCGCGCCCGCCCAGCCAGAATTCGCCTGAAAACAGCGAGCCATCATTGCTCAGCTTGGCACCCCGACGGGCCTTTACATAGTCGATGAAGACCGTGTGCATATCTTCCAGCAGGCCCTTGAGCCGCTCCACGTCCTCTTTCTTTTCGGGTTGGAACGGGTCGAGCTGTGACTTGGATTTGCCCGAGGTGTAGACCCGCCGCTCCACGCCCTGCCGAGCAAGAAAGACCGGCAGGCCAAAGCCCGCAGAGATGACCCCGATAGAACCGACGATCGACGCAGGGTCGGTCCAGATGTCATCAGCAGCACAGGCCAGCCAGTAGCCACCCGACGCCGCGACATCCTCGACAAAGGCGTGCACAGGAATTTCCTTTTCCTCGGCCAGCCGACGGATGCGTCCGGCAATCAACGACGACTGCACCGGCGAGCCGCCGGGCGAGTTGATCACGAGGGCGACTGCCGCAGGTTTGCCTTTGCGGAATGCCTTTTCGATCACCGGCCCCATGGCTTCATCGCTCAGCGCGGATCGCGGGCCGGACCCGATGGTTCCTGACAGTCTCAGTAACGCCACAAGTGGCGGCGACTTTGAAAATGGTGAGATGCGTTTGAGCAGCGGCCGGTCAATCATGTTTTACGATGTAGATGGCCAGCCTCCCACAAACAAGGCGATGGGTGTGGCAAACCCACTCTTGTGGAAAAAAAATGCCCGATGCCGCTGAAATCGCGCAGGATATCACGACTTGATTCGATAGCCGGTTTTGAAAATCCACCAGATGACACCAAGGCAGATCGCGGTGAAGAGCGCGATGGCCAGCAGGCTCAGCCCCACGGAAACATCGGCCTGCCCGAAGAAGGACCAGCGGAACCCCGACATCAGATAGACGATGGGGTTGAACAGCGAAATCGTCTGCCAGACCGGTGGCAACATCGAGATCGAGTAGAATGAGCCGCCCAGAAACACCAGTGGCGTGATCACCAGTAGCGGAATCAGCTGGAGCTGCTGAAAGTTCTCCGCCCAGATGCCGATGATAAAGCCGAAAAGGCTGAACGACAGGCAGGTCAGGACGAGAAAGGTCAGCATCGCAACAGGGTGCTGTATCTCGATATCCACAAAGAAATGCGCGGTTGCCAGAATGACGAGGCCGATCAACAGCGCCTTGGTTGCCGCGGCGCCGACATAGCCGATCACGATCTCGAAAAAGTTGATCGGGGCCGACAGGATCTCGAATATCGTGTCGATGAATTTTGGGAAATATATTCCAAAGGATGCGTTGCTGATCGCCTGTGTCATCACGCTGAGCATGATCAGACCCGGCACGATGAAGGCACCGTAGGCGACGCCCTCGACCTCGCTGATGCGGCTGCCGATGGCGGCGCCGAACACGACAAAATAGAGTGATGTGGAAATCACCGGCGACAGCAGGCTTTCCATCAATGTTCGGAAAAACCGTGCCATTTCATATTTATAGATAGCCCTGATCGCCGGAAAGTTCATGCTGCGCTCTCCTGGATCATACTGACAAAGATTTCTTCCAGACTGCTCTGGGTAGTCTGGATGTCGCGCAGGCTCAGCCCCTCGGCAGACAGCGCTTGCAAAAGCCGCGTGATGCCGGTGCCTTCGCCGCGCGTGTCGTAATGATAGCTCAGGCTGTGCCCGTCGTCGGACAGGTCGAGGTCATATTCTGCCAGCGCATCCGGCACCTTATCGACAGGGTCGCGCAGGTCGATGCGCAATGTCTTGCGGCCCATGCGGGTCATCAACGCTGCCTTATCCTCGACCAGCAGGATCTCGCCCTTGTTGATTACGGCGATACGGTCGGCGATGGCTTCGGCCTCTTCGATGTAATGCGTCGTCAGGATGATCGTCACACCTTCGCGGCGCAACCCATCGACGATCTGCCACATGTCGCGGCGCAGTTCCACATCGACGCCTGCCGTCGGTTCATCCAGAAACAGTACGCGCGGCTCGTGGCAGAGCGCCTTGGCAATCAGCACCCGGCGCTTCATCCCGCCCGACAGCTCGCGAATGCGGCTGTTGCGCTTGTCCCACAGGCTGAGTTGACGCAGCACCCGTTCGATCAGCGCATCGTCGCGCTGCTTGCCAAACAGGCCGCGCGAGAATTTGACCGTGTTGATCACCTTCTCGAACGGTTCCAGCGCCACCTCCTGCGGCACAAGGCCGATCATCTCGCGCGCCTTTCGGTAGCTGGTGATGATGTCATGCCCGCCCACCTCGGCGCGCCCGCCGGTCGGTCCGGTGATGCCGCACAGCGCGGAAATCAAGGTCGTCTTGCCCGCGCCGTTCGGCCCCAGAAGCGCGATGATCTCGCCTTCCTCAATCTCAAGCGAAACGCCCTTGAGCGCCTCGAAGCCACCATCATAGGTTTTTTGCAGGTTTTCGACTTTGACGATCGGGGGCATGCTATCCGGGCCTTTCAAAACATCGCCGGACCCTAGCCCATTCACCGTCCCGTGCAAGTGCGGGTTGCCCCTGCGGGAATGCACAACCGCAATCAGCTTGCGCCCCGGCGCGGTGCTCCACTAGGCTGCCCCCCAGCCATCCCTCCCGGAGAGAACCGAACCATGAGCACGCCAGACGTTGTAATTGTCGGGGCCGGTGCGGCCGGTATCGGCGCGGGCATGGCGCTGCAACAGCGCGGCATTCCATTTCTGATCGTCGAGGGCGCCGACCGGATTGGCGGGCGTGCGTTTACGGACACTGCTTCACTTGGCACACCTTGGGACCATGGCTGTCACTGGTTGCACTGCGCGGACGTGAACCCACTGGTCGCCCATGCCCAAAGGCTCGGGTCGCAATATCTGACTGACCCAGGCTGGGAAGCGGGTGCGCTCTGGATCGACGGTGCGCTGGCGTCGAAGGATGAAGTCGCAGCGTCCAACGCGGCTGTGCAACAGGCCTTCGATACAGTCTATACCGAAGGCGAGCGTGGTCGCGACGTCGCCATATCCGACGTGTTGCCCGATGCCGGACGCTGGGCGCGTGGCGCGCGGCATGTCCTGCAACTGATGATCGGCGACGACCCGGAAACCGATTCCGCTGCTGCGTATGCAGAGTATGACGACACCGATCACGATTGGCCCGTGGTATCGGGCTATGGCGCGCTGATCGCCGCGATGGCCGACGGCTTGCCGATCCGCCTTAACACGCCGGTTAGCGGCGTGACTGACCGCGCGGGAGGTGTGCGCGTTGAAACCGGCGCGGGCACAATCAACGCGAAGGCGGCCATCGTGACCGTGTCGACCAACGTGCTCGCTGGTAGCGCGATCGCGTTTTCACCCGGCCCGGCGGCGGAATTTGTCGAGAAAGCCCGACAATTCCCCTGCGGCGCGTTCGAGAAAGTGGCTTTCGCGCTCAGCAACCTGCCTGCCGAGTTTCGCGAAATTCGCCACCTGATGATCTATCCCGACGGCGGCGCGCCCGCTATTGATTTCAAGATCGCAGATGGCCCGATCCCGACGATGATCGCACATATCGCGGGTACGCCTGCCTTCGATCTGATGAAACTGCCCGCCGCCGACCGGATCGTGTTTGCCCGTGACCGCCTGATTTCGGTGATGGGGCCGGACGTGGCGAAGCTGATCGTGGCAGCGCAGTGCACCAACTGGGTGAACAACCCGCTTATCGGCGGCTCCTACTCCCACGCCCTTCCCGGTGCGGCGCAGTTGCGACGCGATCTGATCGCCGCCGATACTGGCAATGTCGCCTTTGCGGGCGAGGCGCTCTCTGCGCAATGGCAGGCCACAGCGCATGGTGCATGGCAAAGCGGGCAGGACGTGGCCACGCGTATCGCGGCGCAACTCGGCTAGGCGCGCGAACTGCGAGCCCAATCGCCACTCGGCAGAATGTCGCAACCGGACATGCCCCCGCCAGAGGCGCCATGATAGCGCTGCGGGAAAAGGATTACCGAATGATCTCTCCTCCTTCTGGCGCGCTTCAGAAACCCGCCGCAGGCATCGGCTTTATCCTCGTCGGCATCGTGGCGATCTCCATCAACGATATGCTGATCAAGCTTCTGTCCGGTGGTTATCCGTTGCATCAGATGGTGTTCACGCGGTCGGTCATCGGCATCGTGTTCACCCTTATGCTGGTGCAGATCGAGGGCGGATGGCACATTTTGAGAACCCGTGCACCCGGCCTGCACCTGCTGCGCGCCATGATGTTGGTGCTGGCGAACCTGACGTTCTTTTCGGCGCTGGCTTCGCTACCATTGGCGGAAACTACGGCAATATTCTTTATCGCGCCGCTGCTGATCACGTTGCTCAGCATCCCGTTTCTGGGCGAGAAGGTCGGCCCGTTGCGCATCGGCGCGGTGATTGTCGGCTTTGTCGGCGTGGTGATCATGGTTCGCCCGTGGGAGAGCGGCGAGACGCGCCCGGCGGCATGGTATGTCTATCTGCTGCCGTTGCTCGCGGCACTGACCTACGCGATCAACCAGTTGCTGACGCGCAAACTTGGGGTAACGTCAAAAGCCTCTGCTATGACCGTCTATGTCCAGGTAAATTTCATCATTGTCACGCTTGTTTTCTGGGCCATTGCCGGCGACGGGCGCTATGCGGTCGGGATCGAGAACGAAAGCCTGATTTTCCTCCTGCGGGCTTGGGTCTGGCCGCAAGGGCGCGATGTTTGGCTATTCCTCGGGCTGGGGTTGAATTCGGCGGTGATCGGTTATGCATTGGCACAGGCCTACCGGCTGGCC
>JGI24723J26617_10001364_pt1 | contig 21678 bp, 17 predicted proteins | sample Cruoilmetagenom6_FD_26617 | JGI IMG/M metagenome (IMG submission 26617)
GGATAGGTTTCCAATACTTTTATCTGTTCTTCAATGGCCAATTTAAATTCGGCTTTTAGGTTCGATATCAATTCTGAAACGGATTCCACATTGTCTATAGTGGTGACCCCCTGGCCAGCAGACCAAATNGTTTTCCATGCTTTGGCCTCCGTATTCAGTTCTTTCCCAAAATCTATCTTTCTGTCTTTTTTTAAATCTTCTTCCGTAATTCCGGCCGCCTTTAGGCTGGCTCCTAAAAAATTGGCATGTACACCGGATATTGCCGCAGTGTAGACCACATCGCTAGCCCCGGAGCTTATTATCATTTTTCGATATTCCTCGGGGGCCATGCTTTCTTGGGTATTAATAAACCTAGTGCCCATATAGGCCAAGTCCGCTCCCATTTGTAAAGCCGATGCTATATCCCTTCCGGTACTGATGCAGCCGGAAAGTAAAATGGTTTTGTTGTAGAATTTCTTGATTTCCGCCACCAAGGACATTGGGTTTATGGTACCTGCATGGCCTCCCGCACCCGCAGAGACCAGGATTAATCCGTCTACCCCTGCTTCCGCAGCTTTTTCGGCGTGTCTTTTTTTAATAATATCATGAAAGACCAGACCGCCATAACTATGTATTGTGTTCACTACCTGGGCTACGGCACCTAAAGAGGTAATTATTAGAGGTACTTTATGTTTTATACAAACCTTTAAATCGGCTTCCAATCTTGGATTGGTAGGATGCACAATTAGATTCACGCCATAGGGGGCTGCTTTCTTACCAGTCTCTTTTTCAAATTTTTTTAATTCGGTTTCAATTTCTACCAACCAGTCCTCAAAACCTTCAGAGGTACGCTGATTAAGGGCAGGGAAGGTTCCCACTATGCCATTTTTACAACATTCAATGACCAATTTAGGGCCGGATATTAAAAACATGGGTGCTGCCACCACGGGCAGTGCTAGATCTTTTATAAAAGTGGCTTTTTTGTTCATTTTGACATTGGGTTTTAACGATTGGAAATATTTGGACAACCTAAAAGTATATAACTAAAATATTTAAATTTTTATAAAAAATAGTACATTTGAATTATTATGCATGCATAATAATTCAAATGTACTAAATAAAAGGGATGTATTTAAAAGAATTCGAGATTCGATGGAGCGATGTGGATGCCAATCGCCATATGGCCAATTCCGCCTATTTAAACTTTATGAGCCACACAAGGATGTCTTTCTTGATGGAAATCGGCTTTAACCAAAAGACTATGTCAAGGAACAATATCGGTCCCGTGGTTTTCCATGAGCATGTCTATTATTTTAGGGAAGCATTTTTAGGGAAACCTGTAAGGGTTTCCTTGGAATTGGTGGGGCTTAGTGAGGACGGGATGTTCTTTGAGTTTCATCATAATTTTTATGATGGAAATGGAAAGAATTTTGCCCATTGTCAGATTATGGGTGCATGGATAGACCTAAAAGCAAGAACCCTGACCGGTTTGGGCAAGGAGTTTTTAGAAGCATTTAACAAGGTGCCAAAAGGAGATGGATTTAAGGTACTTACCAAAGAGGATACAAGAAAGTTTTCGGTACGGCCTAAGGACTTGGTCTAACTTTTTTGCTTACCAGATATACACCGATCAGTACCAGGACTATTGCAAAAAACTTGACCAAAGTAAGATGGTCCTTGCCGGCTGCTATGGCAAATATAATTCCTATCAAGGGTTGCAGGTACATAAAAACACCTACAGTGGAAGCTTTTAATTGGGTAAGGGCAAATACATTGAACAAATAGGTCAAAAAGGTAGTCCCAATGATTACAAAAGCAATGGATCCAAGAGCTTCCACGGGAAGATGGTGCCATTGTATCTCTGCAAATTCTGGATATGTTATGGGAAGTGTAAGGATAAATCCAATTCCGAACATCCATTTCATAAGGGTAAAGGGATGGTATTTTTCGAGGAGTTTTTTCACTAGTATTAGGTAGAGTCCATAAGAAGTGGCGTTTACTATAAATAGAAGGTTCCCCAGTGGTATGTTGGTGGCATCCCGTCTAATTTCGGCACCAAATAAAACTAATGCAAGTGCTCCTATCAGGCCCAAAAAAACTCCAATTCCCCGCTGAAGGGTAATTTTTTCTTTGATAAATAATGCAGATAATATTACCACAAGGATTGGGGTAATGGTAATGAGCACAGCACTGTTGATTGGGGTGGAAAGGTCCAGCCCCTTAAAGAACGATAGCATATTGATTCCCATTCCAAAGAAGGCACATACAAGTAATCTGCCCCAATCCCGCCGTTCCAGCTTTTCTTTTGGACCGAAAAATGAAATGCCCCAGAATAGCAGGGTTGCGCCAAAAAGTCGCAGGAAAATAAACCCAAATGGCTTTACATAGGTGGGCATCACCCCTTTGGCGATGGTGTGGTTTATGCCATAAATGGTTGTTGCCCCCAAGGCGGCCAAGATGGCAAGGGTTCTTCTACTCACGAATTTATTCTTGCTTTGGCTGCAGCCACAACAGCTTTGCTATTTCCCACAAAAATTTCGTTGTCAATAATGATAACTGGGCGTTTTAAGAAAGTATAGTGTTCAAGGATAAGTGCCTTATAATCAGCTTCGGATAATTTTTGTTCTTTTAAATTTCGCTCTTTATACAGTCGCGCCCGCTTGCTGAACAAGCTCTCGTAGCTTCCTGACAATCGGGCCATGCTTTCCAATTGGTCCAGCGTAATGGCCTCGGCCTTTATATCTTGAAGCTTAAAATCCGAGGGTGGTTCCAGCTCTTTCAAAATTCTTTGGCAAGTATCACAAGTGCTCAGATAAAATATCTTTTTCATGTGTATTTTGTATTGTTTATGGAGATCATATGTAATTTTTTATGCATAGATATTTACAAAATGTCCAACGAAATGGTTAATGTAATCATGTTGGTTACATATTGTATATATGTTCCTCCAAATATTTTCGCTTTGCAAAGAAACCCAATTACATTGAATTGTACTATTTTTAGCGGCAATTGTAAAAAATATCAACCCAAAAATATGTCAACTTTGGAAAACGCATTCGATGTAACGCTTCAAAACAGGAAAAAGCTTTATAAACTTTTAAAGGAGACTCCTAAGGAGGTTCTTCTACAAATCCCCCAGGGCTTTCGTAACAATATTTGGTGGAATATTGCCCATGTGGTAGTTACCCAACAACTTTTGGTGTACAAATTTAGTGGACAGCCCATTCGGATAAACGAGGTTCTGGTAGAGAAATTTAAAAAGGGTACCATACCCGATGGTACCGGTACGGAAGAGGAAATCAGTCAAGTGGCGGATTTATTATTATCCACTGTTGAATGGATGCAGGAAGACTATGGGAATGGGCTATTTGATAGCTATACGGAATATACTACTAGTGCCAATGTAACTTTAAGTTCTGTGGAAGATGCCATTATTTTCAATGTGTATCACGAAGGACTTCATCTTGGGGCTATTTTATCCTTGCTAAAGGTGGTATCCCAGGTGCGGCAGCTATAATTCCTGCTTAAATTTTAAGTAGGGTTCCAATTCCTTATATGATAAGGTTAAAACAATTGGGCCGTCCGCGTAGGACGCAATCTCATATTGCTCGTAAAACAGTTGTAGGCCTTCTTGTGTAAACCCTATGTTTTTAGGAAGATAAAATTCATCGCCCTCAAACATAAACCCAGTGGCATTTAAGGAGCCGCTTGCTGGAATTTTCTCTTGGTCCCTAAATTTGCGCTCAGCAAAACTCTGGAATTCCAAGGGGTCCTTGAATATTTCCATGGGTTCCATTTCCACCTCTTTTATCTTATCAAAATTTAAAAATCGGGTAGAGGAAAAACCGTGGGCCCCACCGGTAAAGGAATAGGAATTGACCTGAATGGTCAGTATGTTTTTATCCTCATAGGTTACTTTGCCGTCAACATCGGCCTCCCAGCCAACCGGCTCATCGGGATACATTTTTTTTAATTCCAAATATCCATTTTTAAAGGATTGGATGGCCTCCTCCATGTTGGTAGCTTCCACTTCATCATCATAAATAAGCAAGGATATTACTTCTTCCTGTACCGAGGTGTTTATGATGTGGCTAATGGGTGTATCATCCAAGGCCTTGGGAATGTGGATAGTAACTTTTGGGCAATTGATGCAATTTTCCGATATAAGCTCAAAGGGTTCAAAAGTGAGCCGATTGTCCTTTTCACAATTCCATAAAAGTAAAGCAATCAATAAATAGGCGAATCCAATCTTCATAAAAGTAATTACTTAAGATAAGTGCAAAGCTACAATATCATTGTATTCCCAAAAAGATAAAGGTACTTTTGTGTATAGAAATTTAGATATGGGTAAAAAACAATTAAAATTCAATAGCAGGACAATTCATGGAGGACAGGCTCCAGATGCGGCCTATGGTGCGGTTATGCCTCCCATCTATCAAACCTCTACCTATGCCCAAAGTACTCCGGGAGGCCATAAGGGATATGAATATTCCAGAAGTGCCAACCCAACAAGGACGGCTTTGGAGAGTTCCTTGGCCAGTATAGAGAACGGGAATTATGGTTTGGCTTTTGGTAGTGGATTGGCCGCCATTGATGCGGTTATTAAATTATTGAGTCCTGGGGATGAGGTTATTTCCACCAGTGACCTGTACGGAGGTAGTTATCGGATTTTTAAAACGATTTTTGAAAAATACGGAATCGTTTTCCACTTTGTGGGGATGCAGGATACTGTAGAAATAGCCAAACACATTAGCGTAAAAACCAAGCTTATTTGGGTGGAGACCCCCACGAACCCAATGATGAATATTATTGATATTAAGTCGGTTTCCCAATTGGCAAGAAAACACAAAATCCTACTTGCAGTGGACAATACTTTTGCGACGCCCTATCTGCAGCTGCCTTTGGATTTAGGGGCCGATATTGTAATGCACTCCGCCACCAAATATCTTGGGGGTCATAGTGATGTAGTCCTNGGGGCATTGGTGGTCAGGGATAAGGAACTGGCAGAACAATTGTATTTTATTCAAAATGCAAGTGGGGCCGTGTGTGGGCCGATGGATAGTTTTTTGGTGCTTCGTGGAATAAAAACCCTGCACGTAAGGATGCAGAGGCATTGCGAAAATGCGAGGGCAATAGCGGAATTTTTGGNAAATCATCCAAAAATTGAAAACNTATTTTGGCCAGGGTTTCCAGATCATCCCAATCATGAAGTGGCAAAAAGGCAAATGAAGGATTTTGGNGGCATGATCTCCTTTGTTCCAAAAGGGGGGCATTATCAAGAAGCCATTAAAATTGTTGAAAAACTACAGCTATTTACCCTTGCGGAATCCTTAGGCGGGGTGGAAAGTTTGGCAGGTCATCCGGCTAGTATGACACATGCCAGCATTCCGAAGGAGGTAAGGGAAAAAAGTGGGGTGGTTGATGCCTTGATAAGACTTAGTGTGGGTATAGAGGATAAGGAAGATTTAATTGAGGACTTGCGCCAAGCTATAGAATAAATATGTTATCAAATTTTAAAAAAAACAGGGGTTACATTATAGAAATAATATAATTTTGCCCTTAAACTCAATATTTATCAACAATTAGCAATAAATCAGATTTTATGGAAGACAAGATAAATGCCTTTATGGAGGAGGTAAAAGGGCGTAATAGTCATGAGCCGGAATTCATACAAGCTGTGCAAGAAGTTGCAGAAACCGTTATTCCCTACATTAGTAATAATGAAATTTACAATGGCAAGAATATACTTTTAAGAATGGTGGAGCCGGAAAGGTTAATATCCTTTAGGGTTTCCTGGGTGGATGATGGTGGTGAAATACATGTAAATAGAGGCTATAGGATTCAAATGAATTCCGCGATTGGTCCATATAAAGGCGGGCTTAGGTTTCATCCTACCGTAAATGCAAGTGTTCTAAAATTCCTGGCCTTTGAGCAGGTTTTTAAAAATAGCCTAACTACCCTGCCTATGGGGGGAGGGAAAGGAGGGTCTGATTTTGATCCAAAAGGAAAATCGGACGATGAGGTAATGCGGTTTTGCCATGCGTTTATGACGGAACTTTCTAGGCACATTGGGCCCAATACGGACGTTCCTGCGGGGGATATAGGTGTTGGCGCAAGGGAAATAGGATTCTTGTTCGGAATGTATAAAAAGATCAGAAATGAATTTACCGGGGTTTTAACTGGGAAGGGTCTTTCTTGGGGAGGATCTAAAATACGTCCAGAAGCAACAGGTTATGGTGCCGTTTATTTCGCGCAAAATATGTTGCAATCCAAAAATGATGATGTTAAGGGCAAGACGGTAGTAATTTCCGGTTCTGGAAATGTAGCGCAATATGCCGCTGAAAAAGTAATTCAATTGGGGGGCAAGGTAGTTACCCTTTCGGATTCTGGAGGCTATATCTACGATAAGGATGGTATTGATGAGGAAAAACTGGCCTTTATTATGGATATTAAAAACAGAAAACGCGGAAGGATATCCGATTATCTGGAAAAATATACATCCGCAGAATTCCATAAAGGCAAAACACCATGGGAGGTGCCATGTAAAATAGCCTTACCCTGTGCAACCCAAAATGAATTGGATGGGAAGGATGCCAAGACCTTGCTGAAAAATGGATGTATCTGTGTGGCCGAAGGAGCCAATATGCCATCTACCCCAGAGGCGATACATGCCTTTCATGAAGCTAGAGTACTATTTGCCCCGGGAAAGGCGTCCAATGCCGGTGGGGTGGCCACCTCAGGTTTGGAAATGTCACAGAACTCCTTGCGGATTAGTTGGACCCGGGAAGAAGTGGATGAGCGGCTTCAAAAAATAATGAAGGATATTCACGATTCCTGTATAGAATATGGAATGGACGACGATGGATATTGCAACTATGTAAAGGGAGCTAATATTGCCGGGTTCGTAAAAGTTGCCGACGCCATGTTGGCACAGGGAGTAATTTAAGACTTGTATGTCGATATAAATGGAACTTGGGAATTAACGTATAAATGTTTTTCGGGACCCTTATGGTTTTCATGGCCTTAAGGGTCTCTTTGTGTTATCTTTGTTCCAAGATATAAATGTAATGCAGGTTGCTACCAAAGGAATTGTTTTAACATCCATTAAATATGGGGATACTAGTTTAATAGTCCGGATATTTACGTTTTCTGATGGAATGAAGTCTTATCTGTTGAGAGGGATTCTTGCTTCAAAAAAAGGCAAGTTAAAAACAGCCTACTTTCAACCTTTGCTTCAATTGGATCTGATTGCCTCCCATAAGAATAAGGGAACTTTGGAAAGCATTACCGAAGCCAAGGTGGGTTATCATTACCAGTCACTACATACGGATATTGCCAAGAATGCCCTAACATTTTTTTTGGCAGAAATGTTGGGCAACAGTATACACGAGGAAGAGGCCAATGAAAGTCTGTTCCACTTTATTGAAGCGGCCCTTCAGTGGTTGGATGCCCATAACGAATTTGCTAATTTTCATCTCTATTTTGTACTGTCATTGACCAAGTATTTTGGTTTTTACCCGGACACCAATAATATGGATAATTTGTACTTTGACCTCTTGGAGGGGGAGTTTGTAAAATCGCCATCCTTAAACCCTATTCTGGATGGGGAGAATTTAAAACACTTTAAAGAGCTTTTGGGCATAAATTTTGATACACTACATACTATTAAACTTAACAAAAAGAACCGTCAGGAACTCTTGAAAAATCTTGTCCTATATTTTGAATTACATTTGCAGGGATTTAGAAAACCAAAGTCATTGGCCGTGTTAAATGAAGTTTTTAGCTGATATGCAAAAGATTGTTCTCATAGTTGTCCTCCTATTATTTAAAGGTGTATTGGGGCAGGAAATTGTAATTATGGACGAGGAGGACCATCAGCCGATACCCAACGTAATTGTTTATAATTTGGATAAATCCAAAACGGCCCTTTCCGATTTTGACGGCATATGCGATCTTTCTAATTTTGATCATAACGAAAGGATTACCTTCACACATATTGGCTATCAGAGCTATAAAGGCACCAAGTCCCAATTGCTTAGAAAAGGAAAACTTTACCTTGCATTGATTGCGGAACAGTTGGATGAGGTGGTGATGTCTATCTCAAAATGGGAGCAGCAAAAAAAGGACATTCCTCAGAAAATATCCCTAATGAACGCCAAAACCATAGAATTTACAGCCTCCCAAACCTCGGCAGACCTCCTTCAAAATAGTGGAAAAGTCTTTGTACAGAAAAGTCAGCTTGGGGGCGGAAGTCCTATGATAAGAGGTTTTGCAACCAATAGATTATTGCTTTCCGTAGACGGCGTTCGCATGAACAATGCCATTTTTAGGGGGGGTAATATTCAAAATGTGATTTCAATTGATCCCTTTACCATTAAAAGTACCGAGATTATTTTTGGTCCTGGCTCAGTAATTTATGGTTCCGATGCTATTGGGGGGGTCATGAATTTTTACACCAACAATCCTCAATTTTCCAAGACCGATAGCATACAGTTCTCGGGGAAATCAAATTACAGATACTCCTCGGCCAATAACGAAAATACCGTTCATGTGGATTTCAATTTTGGCAAAAGGGAATGGGCGTTTTTGAGCAGTCTTACCTATAACAACTTTGGAGATCTAAAAATGGGGACCCATGGGCCAACTTCCTATTTAAGGAAAAGTTACGTTGTTACCGAAAATGGACAGGATGGGCTAAGGGAAAATAAAAACCCTAAAAACCAGGTACCCTCGGGTTATGATCAAATTAATATAATGCAAAAAGTGCTCTTTAGGCCCAATAGCAATTGGAATATAAATCTAAGCGCATATTATTCCGAAACTTCCGATTATTCCAGATATGATAGGCTTATTAGACCATCCAAGGACGGGCTTGGCCTGCGTTCCGCTGAATGGTACTATGGCCCGCAGAAATGGTTTATGGGGAACCTGCAATTCTATAAAAATGGCAAGGGAAAGTTTTATGACGGATTAAAAATAAACACTGCCTATCAGAATTTTGGGGAAAGTAGGAACGACAGGGGTTTTGGCGAGGTCATTAGGTATGGGACCAAGGAAAATGTGGATGCTATTTCCACGAACGTGGATTTTGAGAATAAGCGCATTGGTAATCTTAGGCTTTACTATGGGGGGGAATACATATATAATAAAATTGGTTCCACAGCTAATGAGTATAACATAGAGACCAGGGTTACTTTACCTGGCGCATCCAGATATCCTGACAATTCCACCTGGCAAACTCTTGCCGGTTATGTTAGTGGTGAACTACGGGCCAAACCCAATTTTACTTTTCTATCCGGGTTGAGATATAGCCATGTGTGGATAGATGCAGTTTTTGATCAAACTTTTTATTCTTTTCCCTTTAATGATGCCGATCTCAGTACTGGCGCCTTAACCGGAAGCTTGGGATTTAGTTGGTTCCCTAAAGCGGATCTGCAATTGACCTTTAATGGGTCAACAGGATTTAGGGCCCCGAACGTAGATGATGTTGGTAAGATATTTGATTCTGAGCCAGGGTCCGTAGTAGTTCCCAACCCAGATTTGGAGCCGGAGTATGCCTATAACTTAGAAGTTGGGATCCAGAAAAACTTTAATGATAGATGGATGTTAAAAGCGGCCTCCTTCTATACTTATTTGGTAGATGCCCTTGTTCGTCGGGACTTTCAATTTAATGGGAATAGCCAAATAGTTTACAATGGGGAATTGCATAATGTCCAGGCAATACAGAATGCGGCAAAGGCCTATGTTTATGGTTTTGAATTTGGTGTGGACGCCTTTTTAACCGAAAGCCTATCGGTGAATGCCAACCTTACCCTCACCCAAGGGATAGAGGAAGAGCAGGATGGTACCGATACCCCGGGAAGACATGTGGCCCCAACTTTTGGCGATTTTCACATAGTCTGGAAGGGTCAAAAATTGAAAACCGATCTCTTTGCCAACTTCAATGGGGAAATAAGCTATGAGGATATGTCAATGTCCGAAAAAACAAAGGACTATATATATGCAGTAGATTCAGACGGCAATCCTTACTCACCATCCTGGTATACCTTAAATCTTAGATCGCAATACCAATTCTCCAACGCTTTTAAGCTTACCGCGAATTTGGAAAATATCACGGACCAGAGGTACCGTTCCTATTCCTCCGGAATAGTGGCGCCCGGAATTAATTTAATTTTGGGAGTGGGCTATTCGTTTTAAAAAAAAAGTCCGATATTCATATATCGAACTTTTTTTTTCAATGAAAGTAGGGAAGATTATTCCTGTACTTTCTCTTTTGCTTCCTTGGCAGCTGCCTTGGTCTTCTCTGCAGCTTTGGTTGCGGCATCTTTTACCTCGTCACCTACCTCCTTGGCAGCAGTTTTGGTTTTGTCTACTGCATTGGTAGCGGCACCCTTAATATCCTCACCTACTTCCTTGGCAGCATCACCGGCCTTATCCATAGCTTCGCTTCCGGCCTCTTTCATGTCATCGCCCATTTCTTTTGCACTGTCCATGGCTTCTGAGGCAGCTCCTTTAACCTCTTCCCCAACTTTTTTCATATCGTCACCAACTTCCTTTAGAGCTTCATTGGTTTCTTCCATGGCATCCTTGGCCTTGTCCTTTGTTTCCCTACAGGATACAAACGAAACGCTGAGGGCAATCATCAAAATTGAACTTAAAATTACTTTTTTCATGTTGTTAGTTTTAGAAATTAATTTGAATCTGATACCAGTATATACGGATGAATTGGGCATAAAGACCATATTTATCGCCCAAAGGCTAAAAATATATAAGAAAATCAATCATTTAGGATTCTGTAAATCAGGATTATAGGCAAGAATTCAATTTTAGGACGATTTTGTAAGTTGGGGAAGACTGAACTTGATGGCCTCCTCCAACAAGAACACTTTTCATGATACCTTTAAAGGGTTGGCCAATGCCAACAATACATTGGACGGGATTATTGTATAAGCCTGTGGAAAAGGAACCTTTAATGCCGATCTTGAAACACAGGAAAAAGGGGAGGGCGAAGTTGCCTTTGCCAATGCCCTAAGCAGTGCGGAAGTAAAAGGCCTAAGTGGATCCTATAGTCTGGATTTTTTGGAGGAAGGGGAATACGAATTGATTTTTGCTTCCTATAAAGAAGATGACAACAGCGAGTTCTACTTCAATGCTTTGTTGAATGTGGAGTCTGCCACAGGGCTTAATTTAGGGGCTATAGAGGTAAGATCGGCCCTCCAAATAAGCGCAAATGTTACCGTAACCGGGACAAAATAATTTCAACAACATACAAAAATTTTAAAAAGCTCCTTTTCGAAGGGGCTTTTTGCTTTTAACAGAATCATTTTACGCTAAAAATCATTAGTTTTGCAAACTTAAAATGTAGCATTAGAAGCTGTTATTATGAAGTTTGCAGAATACAAGGGTTTAGATTTACCGAAAGTCGCTGAGGAAGTATTGCGCTATTGGAAGGAGAACAATGTTTTTGAGAAAAGTGTTACAAGCAGGGAAGGCAGGGATAGTTTTGTTTTCTTTGAAGGGCCACCTTCTGCAAACGGATTGCCCGGTATTCACCATGTAATGGCCAGGACCATTAAGGATATTTTTCCGCGTTATAAGACCATGAAGGGGTTTCAGGTAAAACGCAAGGCCGGATGGGATACCCACGGACTCCCTATAGAGTTGGGTGTGGAGAAGGAATTGGGAATCACCAAGGAAGATATCGGCACCAAAATATCCGTTGAAGAATACAATGCAGCCTGTAAGAAGGCCGTGATGCGGTATACGGATGTGTGGAACTCCATGACCGAAAGAGTNGGCTATTGGGTGGATATGGAGGACCCATACATTACCTACAAATCCAAATACATGGAATCTGTTTGGTGGCTGCTTAAGCAGATTTACGACAAAGGACTTATTTATAAAGGATACACNATACAACCTTATTCGCCAAAAGCAGGGACCGGATTAAGTTCCCATGAGCTAAATCAGCCAGGAACCTATCAAGANGTTACCGATACNACTGTGGTGGCCCAATTTAGGACGATCAAGGAAACACTACCACCAAACTTTAGGGAGGTGCCAGGAGAGATGTTCTTTTTGGCATGGACGACCACGCCTTGGACATTGCCATCCAATACGGCATTGACCGTAGGCCCCAAGATTGAGTATGTTGTTGTTAAAACCTTCAATCAATATACCTTTGAACCCATACATGTTGTCTTGGCCAAATCCCTGGTAGGAAAGCAATTTGGGGGTAAATTTTATGAAGCGGAAAGCGATGCCGATTTTGAAAAATACTCCTCTGCAGATAAGAAAATACCCTATAAAATTGTAGAAAGTGCCACAGGCCAGGATCTTGTTGGAATAAAATATGAGCAATTGTTGGAGTATGCGCTGCCATATCAAAATCCAGAGAATGCCTTTAGGGTAATTGCAGGTGATTTTGTTACCACAGAAGACGGTACGGGTATTGTACATACGGCGCCAACTTTTGGAGCGGATGATGCCCTGGTGGCAAAATTGGCAGAACCGGAAATACCGCCTATGTTGGTTTTGGATGAAAATAACAATCCAGTTCCTTTNGTAGACCTACAAGGGAGGTTTAGACCCGAANTGGGAGAGTATGCCGGCAAGTATGTTAAAAATGAATACTATGATGATGGTGAGGCTCCGGAACGGTCGGTAGATGTAGAGATCGCCATTAAACTTAAAGAAGAAAACAGGGCCTTTAAGGTGGAAAAATACGTTCACAGTTATCCCAACTGCTGGCGTACGGATAAACCAATNCTTTACTATCCCTTGGATTCTTGGTTTATAAAGGTCACCGATGTCAAGGATAGGATGTTCAATCTTAACCAAACCATTAATTGGAAACCCAAGGCTACAGGAGAAGGAAGATTTGGAAATTGGCTGGCCAATGCCAATGATTGGAACTTGTCCCGTTCCCGTTATTGGGGCATTCCCTTGCCTATTTGGCGTACGGAAGATGGCAAGGAAGAACTGATGATCGGTTCTGTGGCCGAACTCAAGGANGAAATGCAAAAAGCCTTAACAGCAGGAGTTCTTGAAAAAGACATTTTTGACGATTTTGTTGTAGGTGATATGAGCGAGGCCAATTATGATAAAATTGACCTTCATAAGAATATTGTGGATCAGATAATCTTGGTGTCTGCCACGGGAAAACCAATGAGGAGGGAAAGTGACTTGATAGATGTTTGGTTCGATAGTGGTTCTATGCCCTATGCNCAATGGCACTACCCATTTGAAAATAAGGATTTAATAGATGAAGGAAAGACTTTTCCNGCCGATTTTATAGCGGAAGGTGTCGATCAGACCCGTGGTTGGTTTTACACCCTACATGCTATTGCCACNATGGTTTTTGATTCTGTGGCCTATAAAAATGTGGTTTCCAATGGTCTGGTGTTGGACAAGGAAGGTAAGAAAATGTCCAAGCGTCTGGGCAATGCAGTAGACCCATTTGAAACCATGGATGAGTTTGGGGCCGATGCCACTCGATGGTATATGATATCCAATGCAAATCCATGGGATAATTTNAAGTTCGATGTGGAGGGTATTGCAGAGGTGAAACGCAAGTTTTTTGGCACCTTGTACAATACCTACTCTTTCTTTGCCCTGTATACCAACATTGATGGTTTTGATTATTCGGAAGCGGATATACCATTACATGAAAGACCNGAAATAGATCAATGGATTATTTCGGAATTGCACTCCCTTATCCAAACTGTNGACGAGGCTTATGANGATTACGAACCTACCAAGGCAACTAGGGCCATATCGGACTATGTGCAGGAAAACTTAAGTAATTGGTATGTGCGCTTGAGCAGAAGGCGTTTTTGGAAGGGCGACTATCAGAAAGATAAGATATCGGCTTACCAAACACTGTATACCTGTTTAACCACCGTGGCAAAACTTTCTGCACCGGTAGCGCCGTTTTACATGGACAGATTATACAAGGATTTAACCAATACGACGCGTAAGGAGCCTTTTGAAAGTGTACATTTGGCCGATTTCCCTGAATATGATGCCGCATTGGTGAATAAGCAATTGGAAAGTAAAATGGCCAAGGCGCAGACCATATCATCCTTGGTTCTATCCATTCGCCAGAAAGAGAAGATCAAGGTACGTCAGCCCTTGCAAAAGATTATGATTCCCGTATTGGATGAAAACAGAGGTTTGAAATTGAAGCGGTTGCAGAGTTGATAAAGTCCGAAGTGAATGTGAAAGAGATAGAATTGTTGGATGATGCTTCCGGAATACTTGTAAAACAAATTAAGCCAAACTTTAAAACCTTAGGGCCTAAGTTTGGGAAGGATATGAAGTTGATTGCCAGTGCTGTAGCGCAATTGCAACAGGATGATATCCAAAAAATTGAACAGGAAGGCGAAATTTTGCTGCATTTGGATAATAAAAGTATTACTTTACAGTTACAGGATGTAGAAATTTCCTCCCAAGATATAGAAGGTTGGTTGGTAGCAAGTTCAGGTCCAATAACAGTGGCCTTGGATGTTTCTATCAATGAGGACCTTAGAAAGGAAGGTATTGCTAGGGAACTAGTCAATAGAATTCAGAACCTGAGAAAGGAATCGGGTTTTGAAGTGACAGATAAAATAGATATTAAATTATTGAAAAATGGATTTGTCCAGGACGCGGTAGAAAGTAATATGGCATATATTAAAACCGAGACCTTGGCAGCAGAACTTAATTTTGAAGAGAGCTTGGACATGGGAATAGAAATAGCTTTCGATGAAGTTAATACCAGATTGTTTATAGTAAAACACTAAGATTATGGCTGAAGAATTAAAAGTAAGGTATGCCGATAAGGATTTAAACGAGTTTAAAGTCCTGATCGAGGAGAAAATTGAAAAAGCAAAAAGTCACTTGGAACTTTTAAAGAGTTCTTATATGAATGATGGCAATAATGGCACGGACGATACATCGCCGACATTTAAGGCTTTTGAAGAAGGCTCTGAAACAATGAGCAAGGAAGCAAATACCCAATTGGCCATTCGTCAGGAGAAATTTATCAGGGATCTAAAGAACGCATTGTTGCGTATAGAGAACAAGACCTATGGCATTTGCAGGGTTACGGGAAAGCTGATCAGTAAAGAGCGACTAAAACTTGTGCCGCACGCAACGCTGAGTATTGAAGCGAAAAATATGCAGTCGTAAAAATAAAACGCCTTCAAGGCGTTTTTTTATTCAATGAGACTTGTTGTCGTTGTTANCTTCCTTATGGGCAGTTGTATTTTACAGGCTCAAAAAATGGTTGTCAAAACCATAGAAAATCCAGATGTATCCTTTGTTCAGATNAATGGCAATAATTGTTATGCCCTGGCTTTGGAGACCGTGGATATTCCAAGGATAACTGTTGCGGCATCAATAGACGGCGAGTATTTTCAGGAATTATTGGTGAATGTAAATCAAGAAGGGGCAACCGTATGGGTCAATACCGGTTTTCAACCCAATTTTATAATTCCAAATGATAAATTAAGCGCTCACAAGGTTATTTCCATTTCCTTAAAAATATCGATTCCCAAAAATCTTAATGTTACTGTTTACGGCACAAGCACCAATGTTGGGGTTAAAGGGCAATATGCCAACCTTAAAATCAGTTTGTCCGATGGTACATGCACCTTAAACGGAAGNGGCGAGAATGTAGTTGTCAATACCCAGAGTGGAAATATAGAGGTATTTGCAACAAAGGCNCAAATTTTGGCTTCTACAAAATACGGCAAAATTAAACGGGAGTCATTTGCCACCGGGGATGATCATTTTACGCTTAATTCCGTCACTGGAAATATCAACATCAGGAAAACCGAATAATATGTTTATTTTTGCCGAATCTATTTTTGAATAATGAGTTTAAAGAAATCCCTAGTAATCGTTATCCTAATCCTGGCAATAGACCAGATAAGCAAAGTATATATAAAGACTAATTTTGTATTGGGCGAGTCCGTAGATGTCTTTAGTTGGTTCAAGATTCTGTTTATAGAAAACGAAGGTGCTGCTTGGGGAACCAAACTAAGTGATTTACTCCCTATATCCGATGAAATAGGGAAATTGGTGCTTACCATATTCAGATTGTTTGCGATAATTGGGATAGGTTATTGGTTGTTCGATACCATAAAAAAGAATTCTTCCAAGACCTTGATATTGGCGGTATCCCTCATATTCGCGGGGGCACTGGGAAATATTTTGGATTCGGTTTTTTACGGAATGATCTTCAACGATAGCTATTCACAAGTAGCTACTGCATTTTCCTCGGAGCCTTATGGTAGCCTTTTTCATGGAAAGGTGGTGGATATGCTCTACTTTCCTATGATAGATTCCGTATGGCCAGATTGGGTGCCAGTGGTTGGGGGGAACAATTTTCGTTTTTTCGAACCCGTTTTTAATATTGCCGATACGGCGATTAGTACTGGTGTAGGGATACTAATTGTATTTAATAAAAAGGCTTTTGGGGAAAGTTCGGAAGAAGTTAAAACGAATATATCCGATCAGGGGTAACGCAAAAGTTCATGGGAACATCGTGCTTATCTATGTCCTCAATTTTTTTTTCTGCCTTAAAAAATGAGAGACCTACTTTAATAACATCGGGCCTGCACTTGTTAAGTAGTACATCATAAAACCCTTTGCCGTAACCAACTCTGTGGCCTTCTTCGTCAAAAGCCATTAATGGTAGAAAAACAACATCTATTTTTTCAGGAGACACTTCTATTCCATCTACCGGTTCGGGGATGTTCCAGCTATTTTTTTTTATGGGCGTACTATCGGTAAGCAAATAATTGACAAGATTTTGATCGTCCAACATTTTTGGAAGAAGGATATTTTTGTCCTTGCCCTGTAAAATGGACATGATAAAACTGGTGTCTACTTCCATTTTTTTCGTAATGGAAAGGAATAGATGATAATANGAATAACTCCAAATGGGCAATTGAAGCAGTTGGTTGGCTATCAGTAAACTTGAATCTGATANAATTTGTGAAGTAAGATTTTTTCGACGTTCAGAGTAGATTAAACGCAAATCTTTTTTCAACATAAGGATGGGCTGAATCGGGGCTTTTGGGGGCAGGGTTTAATAGGAGAACTATTCCTTGGAGGCCACTGCATAATAAATTTTGAAAAAAAGCATAAGAATTAAATATGTTCCCAAGGTTATTATATAGTTGTCCATGTGTTAAATAAATTTTAATTTTCTAAATATAAATAAAAAAATATGAAATGCTCCACAAAGGGTATCGTTTTATCGACGAAATACATCATTTTTAACAAATATTTTGGATTTTGATTTATTTGTTGATTTTGAATTCATGTTAATTTCATATAAAATGTTGTTTATCAGTAAATTGCAAAATAGCGATGGCTAACGTTAATTTTTGGGAATCGGGTATTTAATCGATGTTTTTTTTGGACATATCGAATTTTATTGGATTGAATGTTAATTTTAACCTAGGGGCCGGGTTTGTTTTTGGCAATGGAGGTACAATTTCCAAATGNTACATTTACAAAAACTTTATAGCGGTGAAACTGGTCTGNGAGTTAAAAAACTATAATCTTTATGTCCTTTGGGAAAAACACAGTAATTTTCCTTAGTAAAGTAAAATTTGACCAAATACATGTCCCATATACCAATTGAAGTACAATTAAGTTCGCTTCCTACTACNCCCGGGGTATACCAATTTTATGATTTGGAGGACAAGATATTATATGTTGGAAAGGCGAAAAATTTAAAAAAAAGGGTTAGCTCCTATTTCAATAAAATTCATGAGCAAGGTAAGACCCGTGTACTGGTAAAGAAAATTAGAAGTATTAGGCATATAGTTGTGCCTACCGAATCCGATGCGCTGCTGTTGGAGAATAATCTAATTAAAAAATACCGTCCCAGGTACAATGTTTTGCTCAAGGATGACAAGACATTTCCGTGGATTTGTATAAAAAACGAAAAGTTCCCGAGAATTTTTCCTACCAGGAAATTTATTAAGGATGGGTCCGAATATTTTGGACCGTATACCAGTATGAAAACCATTCATACCTTACTGGACCTGATTAAGAGTGTTTACCCTCTGCGCACCTGTAATTATGATCTTGCCCAAGATAAAGTGGCCACCGGGAAATACAAGGTTTGCTTGGAATACCATTTGGGAAATTGTAAGGGTCCTTGTGAAGGATATCAACTGGAGGAGGANTATAATCGTCAAATACAGGAAATAAGGGAAATTATAAAAGGTAATTTTAAGTCNTCCCTCCAATACTTTAAAAGTAGGATGAAACTCTTGGCCCAGGAGATGAAATTTGAAGAGGCACAGCTTATAAAGGAAAAGATAGATGTCCTGGAAAATTATCAGGTTAAGACCACTATTGTAAATCCCAAGATCAATAATGTGGATGTGTTTACCATAATTTCCGATGAGGTTTTTGCTTATGTTAATTTTCTGCAATTGTCCCATGGCTCCATTATACGCTCCCATACCATGGAAATCAAGAAAAAATTGGATGAAACGGATGAGGATTTGCTTCAATTGGCTATAATTGAAATAAGACAGCGCTTCAATTCCCGTTCAACGGAGATCTACCTACCGTTTGAGGTTACTTTGGAACAGCACCTTAAGGTAGTAGTGCCTAAATTGGGGGATAAAAAAAAGATACTGGAACTATCGGAACGCAACGCTAAATTCTTTAGACAGGATAGGTTTAAACAAATAAAGATTATTGATCCGGACAGGCATACCAATAGGATAATGGGACAAATGAAAAAGGATTTGCGACTTTCCATGGAGCCGAGGCATATTGAGTGTTTTGATAATTCCAATATTCAAGGTACCTACCCTGTGGCGGCGTGTGTGGTGTTTAAGGATGGAAAACCTTCAAAAAAGGAGTACCGACATTACAATATTAAGACCGTAGAGGGTCCGGATGACTTTGCCTCCATGGAGGAAGTTGTTTTTAGACGGTATAGGAGACTTTTGGACGAGGGGCGGTCATTGCCCCAACTTATTGTTATTGATGGGGGTAAGGGCCAGCTGTCATCCGCGCTTAAAAGTTTGGATNCCCTTGGGTTAAGGAGAAAGATAGCCATTATTGGCATTGCCAAAAGATTGGAGGAAATTTACTTCCCCGAAGATCCTATTCCTTTATATTTGGATAAAAAGTCCGAATCTTTGAAAATAATTCAACAATTGCGAAATGAAGCCCATAGATTTGGGATCAGCTTTCACAGAAACAAGAGAAGTAAGGCCGCCATTAATTCGGAATTGGAAAGTATTGAAGGGATAGGGGATAAAACCGTGGAAGAGTTGTTGAAAAACTTTAAATCCGTAAAAAGGATAAAAGAAGCCAGTTTGGAGAATTTGGCCCAAGCCATTGGAATGTCTAAAGCCAAGAAGATTTATGGAACCTTTCATTAAACAGTTGTAATAACCTTATGTTAAAGTCGCTTCTTATATATTGTGCGTTGATCTTTCCCCTGCTGATCCTTTCCCAGGAACGGTTGGCCAATGAGGATGTAAAAGTTGGACTGGTCTTGAGTGGGGGCGGTGCCAAAGGATTGGCACATATTGGTGCCCTAAAGGTAATTGAAGAGGCTGGGGTAAAAATAGATTACATAACAGGAACCAGTATGGGTGCTATTGTCGGGGCACTTTACGCCTCGGGTTATTCTGCAAAAGAGCTGGATTCTATTTTTAAAAATACGGATTTTGAGTCATTGATTCAAGATAATGTTCCCAGGAGTGCCAAAACTTTTTATGAGAAGGAAGATTCTGAAAGATATGCCCTGACACTTCCTTTCAACAAGTTTAAAATTTCAATTCCCCAGGCCATATCGGGAGGACAAAGTATTTACAACGAGTTTGTTAGGCTGTTGTACCATGTTAAGGATGTTAATGATTTTAGTAAACTTCCAATCCCTTTTTTGTGTGTTGCCACTGATGTAGAGACAGGTGATCAGATATTGTTGGATAAAGGCTATTTGCCCGAGGCAATTTTAGCCAGTGGTACCTTTCCCTCACTTTTTAGACCTGTGGAGATTAATGGACGAGTGTTGATAGACGGCGGTGTGGTAAATAATTATCCCATAGGTGAATTGAAGAAGATGGGGGCCGATGTGGTTATTGGGGTGGATGTACAGCATGGGCTGTCCGATAGGGAATCTTTGTTGAGCGCAACGGAAATACTTCTGCAGATCAATAATTATAGGACGGTTAGGGATATGCAAAAGAAATCGGCCCTTACAGATATTTATATTACCCCGGATATCAAGGATTACTCGGTAATCGATTTTGATATGGGAAGTGCAATTATAGACAAGGGAGAGGAAGCGGCTAGATTGCGTATGGACGAATTGTTGAAAATTTCCAAAGACCCCAATCTTAGGAGACCGCAAATTATTGCTGCGGGGATAAAGGATACGCTGTTGATCAATGAATTAACAATCCAAGGGAATTATAATTATTCCAGGGCCTATATAAAGGGTAAATTGAGATTTAATGTAGATGATAAGATAACCTTTAAAAAATTACAGCAGGGAATCAACAATTTGTCCGCTACCGGAAACTTTAGATCCATTAAGTACGAATTGCTCGATAATGGGGAAGGCGTAGGGTTATTGTTGAACGTTAAGGAAAATCCGGATAAAATGTTCATACGCCTTGGGGTTCACTTTGATGATCTCTACAAAAGTGCGGGAATTGTAAACCTCACTAGGAAGAATGTTTTAATGGATGATGATGTAGCCTCGGTAGATTTTGTTATTGGGGACAACCTAAGGTATAATTTGGAATATTATGTGGATAAAGGTTTTTATTGGAGTTTTGGAATAAATTCAAGGTTCGACGATTTTAATAAGGAAATAAATTTTGATCTGATAAAATCCAATTTTGATGTTGATAATAGTTCCAATATTAGAAAAATAAACCTAAGCGCTTCAGATCTGACCAATCAGGTGTATTTACAGACCGTAATAGAGGAAGAGTTTGCCTTTACCATTGGGCTGGAACATAAACTACAGAAATTAAGCACCAAAACATTAGGCCAGCTAGACACCATTAGTGCACCTATCTCGGCAAATAAGAGAACCTATTTTGAAAATAGTAATTATTACAGTACCTACGGACAGCTTACCTTTGATACCTATGATGATATCTATTTCCCCACCAAAGGATTATTCTTTGACGGGGACTTTCATTTTTACGTGCTATCATCCGATTTTAACGATAATTTCAAGGAATTTTCTATAGGTAAGGCCAAGATGGGCGGAGCATTTTCTTTGACTAAAAACCTATATCTTAACCTGGAAACAGAAGGAGGGTTTAAGTGGGGCATATCGCCCATTACCTCCCTCGATTTTGTGTTGGGAGGCTTTGGGAACCATTTAATAAATAATTTTGTGCCCTTTTATGGATACGATTTTTTAAGCTTGGTAGGGAATAGTTATGTTAAGGCCTATGGCAGACTGGATTTTGAGTTTGTCCCTAAGAACCATATGTTGTTCGCGGCAAATTTTGCCAATGTGGGCGATGACCTTTTTAGAACGGCAGATTGGTTCAAAGCGCCCCAGTTTTCCGGTTATGCACTTGGTTATGGGTTCGAATCCTTTATTGGACCGATTCAGGTGATATATTCCTATTCCCCTGAAATTAAGGAAAACCACTTCTTTTTTAGTATTGGCTATTGGTTTTAATATCGTCTTTGGGTTTTTTT
>JGI24723J26617_10001365_pt1 | contig 21676 bp, 22 predicted proteins | sample Cruoilmetagenom6_FD_26617 | JGI IMG/M metagenome (IMG submission 26617)
AACAAAAGAAAAACGTGCCAATAGTCTATGGCAAAGCGCAAAAACATACGACCTTTCCTATCCTCGTTTTCTAGCACGTTAAAAACCGTTCGGGTTGTTCGGCTAAAGTTATATTTATAATAGATAAAATCTACAAAGTTGAGCACATAGGCAATCAAATTGCAGACAAATACACGTAAAAAAGAAGTTTTTGATACCAAAGCTTCGTATTTATAAACAACGGAAACAATGATAAAAAGATAAACAGCAAGTTAACATATAAGATCGCTGTTGTATCGAAGGTGAGACCGTAATACGATAATTTAAAAAACTGACCTATTGAATCTACTTGCAGAAGGTCTTGATTATACATCAAAAACAAGAGGCGAGCAATAAAATAAAAGACATACGCAAGCAGCATTCAGTAAAGAAATACAGTGTACTCTTGTTTGCGCGGAAAGAACTTCATGGGTATTTATTAATTCGTGCAAAGAAATGAAAATATTTAATCTCTGAACAACTTTTAAAGGAATACACGCAATAGATGGCTTGCTTTATACTTCGCCATTCCTCAAAAAAGAAATACTTTTGCGGCAGACTGAAAGTCGTTCGTATGTTTGAGTTCACCATCATTGTTCCTGTATATAACGAAGCCGAAAACCTAGAACGGGTGGAGCTTGCGCTTGCGACATATACGAAGGTCGCTACAAAAAAAACACAGATCCTTTTTGTCAATGACGGCTCAACGGATACGAGTGAGACATTGATACGATCTATTTGCGGGCGCAATGATGCCTTTCATTTTATAACCTTTACAGAGAACCGTGGACTCAGTGCTGCCATTAAGGCTGGATTTGACACGGTGGAAACTGAGTGGCTTGGTTATATTGATTCTGACCTTCAGACAACACCCGAAGATTTCAATCTACTCTTAGAGTATACCCAAGATTACGACCTGATCACTGGAGTTCGCAGTGACCGTCAAGATCGTTTTATTAAAAACATCTCCTCGACCATTGCCAATAGTATTCGCCGAGCATTTACCAAAGACGGCATGGATGACACAGGATGCCCGTTGAAAGTGATCAAAACCAGCTATGCCAAGAATATACCCATGTTTAGAGGTTTGCATCGCTTTTTACCCGCGATGATCTTACTACAAAAAGGTAAAATCAAGCAGGTCCCAGTTCGTCATTTTCCGCGTGTCGCAGGAACGGCAAAATTTGGTGTTTGGAACCGACTTTTAGGCCCCTTAGCAGATTGCTTCGCTTACCTTTGGATGAAGCGTAAATACATTCGGTACGAGATAAAAGACAGAGGATGAATGATTGGGTTGTTTACGGCATTGGATTTCTAGCACAAGCGCTTTTTTCGGCACGATTCATTGTACAATGGTTCCTTTCAGAAAAAAAGAAACGAATTGTCACTCCTTCCCTATTTTGGTATTTTGGCCTTGGCGCTGCACTCTTACTGTTCATATATGGCTATTTAAGAAGTGATTTTGCCATCATGTTAGGACAAGTGATTACGTATTTTATATATATTAGAAATTTGCAATTGCAGGGCGAATGGCAAAAGCGATCAAAGCTTTTCCAATGGTTAGCGTTTATCATTCCTGTGGTAAGTTGGTCGCTGATAATGCTGGAAGGAAGCACGTCTTGGAACGAATTGTTTTCTTCGGAAGAAATCCCACTCTGGTTACTCATCGTAGGGATTGTATCGCAAATTCTATTTACCTTACGCTTTGTGTATCAATGGATCTATAGTGAAAACCGAAAGGACTCACACCTACCACTTGGATTTTGGTTGATGAGTGTTTTAGGTTCTTCCTTGATCCTCTTTTACGCCATATTTAGAAAAGATCCCGTGTTGATCTTCGCACATTCTTTTGGTTTGATCCTATACCTTCGCAATATCTATATTTTAAAGAATCAAAAGCATGCGTAAGTCGGTACGCCCCATATTACTTATTGTTCTTGCATGCATAGCGATTTTCTTTGTTCATCTTGATGCTTTGTATATAAACATCATGGAAGCACGTAACTTTATTTCAGCGCGCGAAATGCTGAACGAACAACATTGGCTGCTAACCACGCTCAACGGACAAGCACGGTACCAAAAACCGCCATTACCTACATGGCTCGTCGCAATTTCAGGAGCTTTGTTTGGAATCAAAAATATCATTGCCTTGCGATTCCCAGCCGCGATCATGGCGCTAGTACTTGCTATTACTACGTATAAATTTTCATTAAAAGTAACGGCAAATAAGACATTAGCGCTTACCGGATCTTTAGTTTTAACGACTTCATTTTTGATCGTATTTGCTGGTAGAAACGGACAATGGGATATTTTTACACATACCTTTATGATGTTGTGTATTTATCAACTGTATCTGCTTTTCACAGCAAAAAAGGGTTCATATCAGCATGCTATTCTCGCCGCGCTATTCCTAGGACTCTCATGTATGAGCAAAGGTCCTGTGTCTGTCTATACATTATTATTACCCTTTTTAATTGCCTACGGAATCGTCTATTCCTTTAAAAACTTAAAGCAACGCATACTTCCCACCGTTATTTTTATCATTCTCGGAACGACCATTGCTTCTTGGTGGTATCTCTATGTTTATCTCAACGATCCAGCCGAATTAGTAGCGATCACAGGGCGGGAGACGGCCAATTGGACCAATTATAACATCAGACCTATTTATTATTATTGGAGCTTTTTTAGTCAGAGTGGTGTTTGGACCATGCTGGCTTTTATAAGTTTACTCTACCCCTATCTTAAGGATCGTGTTAGCGACAAAAAAGGCTACCAACTAACCTTACTTTGGACCTTAATTAGTGTGGTTTTACTCTCGATCATCCCAGAAAAAAAGACCCGATACTTGCTCCCTGTGCTGATTCCACTTGCGCTAAACACCGCATATTATTTGGAATATCTCTTCGGAAACTTTAAACACCTCAAAGACAAGCGCGAAACGCTACCTGTATATCTTAACTTCAGTTTTATCGGTCTCGCTGGAATTGCCTTTCCAATGGTAGGTTGGTTCTTTCTGAAAGATCGACTTGACGGAAACTGGCATTGGTTTATCATGCTGAGCGTAGCATTGTTCGCAATTGGATTTTATATACTTCGGAAGTTATTCACGAAGCAAATACGAGCCGTTTTCTACGGAACCATCGGCTTTATAGCCGCTGTCATGTGCTTAGGGTTACCGCTCTCACGATTGGTTGTGATCAATGAGGCTTATAAACCGCTTTCACAAATTCATAGCTGGGAACAAAAGCACGATATTCAAGTCTATGAATATTCCGTTGTCGCTATTGAAATGGTTTGGGACTACGGTCAAAAACTGCCTGTTATAGAACGAAATGGTGAGATCACTATACCTTCAGCAACACGCTTCGGCGTGCTCGTTTCCGAAGAACAACGCACAAATTTCCTCAATACCTTTAAAAATTATACGGTTGAAAAAGTGACGCGGTATGATATGAACACGGCCAAATTGGGCACTAAATCACACCGAACGCGCTTATGGCGTGACCTATATTTAGTTACGAAATAGCAAAGCGTTTGCGTGCCCAGCCTTGTAATAGAAAGAATAAAAATCCAATAAGACTTCCGAAGAACATNCCTGTAACAATATCTAATGGGTAATGCACACCCACATAAATACGACTGTAAGCAACGATNAATGCCCAAAATAATAAAACAAAAACAAGATATTTATAGTAGGGTTTTAAGAGGAGNCCGATAAAAACAGCTGCTGCCATGGTNCTTGCGGCATGTGCCGAAAAGTATCCATAAGGTCCGCAGCGGTCTGCTACAAAGCGAATGGTATCTTGCAACGCTTCTACTTTACATGGTCTTGGACGTAAAAAATGATACTTAAATAAATTTGCTAGTTGATCTGAGGCAGTGATCATAAGGGCAGCAGACACCATTACGACCAAGGTCGATTTCCATCCATAATGTTTATAAACAAAATACAGCAGTACNGCGTAGAGGGGAATCCAAGTCCATTTTAAGGTCACAATTCTCCAGAAACCGTCCCATGATGCGTTTCCAAGTCCGTTGAGAAATTGGAACAATTCGGTATCATATTTAAGAAGTTCTTCAATCATCTTCGTAACGCGCTACTTCTCTATCGTAAAACTCGGTCGCTTCACGGATGTAGTTTTCGGTTTCTGTTTCAAGTTCCTTTTTATCGTGATTATCAAATTCTTCAAACCATTCCACCTCATCATTTTCTAGATTCATAATAAAACGAGGAAATTCGGTATGAATGACAAATATAGACGTAGGATAATCTGTATTATCCCCTAAAATATATTTTGGTAATATCATAGTTTTCTTGTTTTTAAATAGTCTTGGCTGGAGTATTTGCAATTAACTGCTTTGAAAGATAGTTAAATCTTATGAACAGCAAAATAGCAGAAACGGTAAGCCCTGCGAGCAAGCCCCACCAAATTCCCGCACTACCAGCATCGGTATACATGCTTAAATAATACGAAATGGGGAAACCAACCAACCAATAGGCAATAAAGGTGATCACTGTTGGTATCTTTACATCTTGCATGCCTCGTAAAGCGCCAAGTGCTACAACCTGCAGGGTATCACTAATTTGAAAAACGGCGGCAATTAAAAGTAATTGTGCTGCAATACTAGCAACTTCCGTATTATCGAGTAACTCCAACGGATTATCATAATCTAAATAAAACTTGGGCATCATTTCATTGAAGAGAAAGAAAACGCCCGCAAAAACCACGGCAAAAATGAGCGAAATAAAAAACATGGAAAATGCGATCCTTCTAAGCTCTACAAAATTGCTTAAGCCCTTTTGATTTCCAACGCGAATCATCGCCGCAACACTGAATCCCATGGCAACCATAAACGTCATTGAAGATAGGTTTAATGCAATTTGATTTGCTGCTTGCGGATTTTTACCTAAAATTCCCGAAAGCCAAATAGCAGCAGTAAAAATGGCAACTTCAAAGAACATCTGTAACGCTGAAGGCACACCTAGATTATATACTTTCTTTAGCATGCTTTTGAAAGCGTAAAAAACTTGATATGAGTTACATAGGCTTTCGATTTATCTTTACGGGCCAATATAAACCATAAGTACACGACCATGATCACCCGCGACGCCAATGTTCCTATAGCAGCACCAACGACACCCATAGCGGGAGCACCAAACTTTCCGAAAATAAACATATAATTAAGTACTACATTCACCACATTGGCAACGATGGTAGCATACATGGGATAGCNCGTCATGGAAAGTCCATCACTGAATTGCTTAAACGCTTGAAAAATAATAAGCGGAATCAACGAAATAGCGACCAAATTTAAATAAGGCATGGCTAGTTCAACGACCTCGGGAGGCTGCTGCATTGCGTGCATTAGTGGTTTTGCCATAAACACGATCAAAAACAAAGCAATACCCAACATGGTGCATAAAAATAGGCCGTGTTTAAATGCTGCTTTCCCATTGTCAAAATTACCTTCACTATCGGCTTCTGCCACAAGNGGCGTAATTGCCGTAGAAAAACCAATTCCTAGTGACATGGCAATAAACATAAAGCTATTCCCTAAAGAAACTGCAGCAAGTTCGGCGGTACCTAACTGCCCAACCATGATGTTATCTACAAGCGCAACCACCGTATGCCCCAACATCCCGAGAATTACNGGTGTTGCCAATCGAATGTTGTAATTAAACTCTTTGGTATATGCTTTTAAAGACACAGCTAGTTTTGTTTGGGCGCAAAGGTAAAAAACAGAACCCGCAATTTCTTTAATCTTCGTTTTAATTGAACAATAAAAAGAGTGCAAAATGAATACGCGCGCTTTGACTTTATATCCCATCGTTTGGTTGCTGCAGTAAAAGTTGTATTTTTAATAGCACTAAAAAAACACCATGCAATCTACTGCCAAGACCCCTAAAAGCTATATTGAAGCACTGCCAGAAGAGCGAAAAGAAGTTATCACCAAGCTTCGAAATACTATTTTAGCGAACCTTCCCGCAGGTTTTGAGGAAATGATGAGCTACGGAATGTTAGGCTACGTTGTTCCTCACAGCAAATATCCCGATGGATATCACTGTGATCCTTCGTTGCCGCTTCCTTTTATCAATCTTGCTTCACAAAAAAACCACATAGGCTTCTATCATATGGGCATCTACAGCGACCCGCAACTTATGGAATGGTTTGTTAACGAATATCCCAAGCATCTTAGTACAAAACTCGATATGGGTAAAAGCTGCATTCGTTTTAAGAATATGAGTAGGATTCCTTATGCATTATTGGGTGAGTTGGTTTCAAAAATGACTGCGGAAGAATGGATTGATCGTTACGAAAGCGTACTAAAAAAATAATGAGTTCGGTTAGAACAACCTTCGAGCGATTTATACACGCTCCCGATCTCGTTTTAACTTCGGAAGCATTTCCATATGCCCCTTTTGTATTTTCCGAAGATAGAGAACAACCAAAAGCACTTCACGATGTGTCTCAGGTCATGCTCGGGAAACAGGCAGAATACTACTTTCAACACTACTTAGCATCTTCGCAACGCTACGAGCTGCTTGCCAGTAATATTCAAATTCAAGGAACGACTGAAACTTTAGGGGAAATAGACTATTTGGTATATGACCGACAAACAGCGCAACATTGTCATATTGAGCTAGCGTGTAAATTTTATTTGTACGATGATCGGATGCCTTCGGAATACGAACGATGGATGGGTCCCAATAGAAAAGACACTTTATATGAAAAAGTGACCAAACTGGCACAAAAACAATTTCAAATGCTGTTTACTTCGGAAGCAAAGCCAATACTTACTGAATTGGAGATTGATCCGCAATACACTGTACAACAACTCTGTTTAAAAGCTTTTCTATTTCTTCCGAAGGGAAAAGAAACACCCCATATTTCAGAAAATTTTAAAAAATGTATCGTTGGAGAATGGATGCATTGGGAAGACTTCCAAAAGGAAAAAGAAACTACTAGTTTATATGCAATTCCAGAGAAGAAACAATGGCTCAACTCACCAGAAAGTCTAACTGATTGGCATTCCCTTTCAGAAACAAAAGAGATCATAGCATTACATATAAAAAACCGTAAAGCCCCATTGGTCTATGCGAAATCCAAGGGGGCAATACGGTTCTTTTTCATAGTATACTGGCATTAAAAAAAACCTCCTTATAAACATCTTTCCAAATCTAACAAGGAGGTTTACTCACCAACTATGTAGAAACTAAATATGAAACTACAAAGCAGTTAATGGCTTGTTAACTGCGATATAAAGAAACGAAAGCTTGGTTGTTTTTTGGGTAATGCCTATCAACGTTTACTCCGCGCAAGCACCATAGAACTAGGAAGTCCTTAAGGAAGTCACGTATTGCGATGGCGTTTTAGCTACCATCTTTTTAAACGATTTATTGAAAGTTACTTTATTATTGAAACCAACTTGATAAGCAACCTGAATAATACTCAAATCGTGTGAGTCATCTTGGAGGATTTCCATGGCTTCGGCGATACGGTATTTATTCATAAGTTCAAAGAAATTGAGTCCGAAGTGCTCATTAACCACTTGCGATGCATTGTGACGTGTTGTTTCCATGAGTTCCGCAAGCTTTTCGAGGTTAATATCGCTCTGTCTATACACCTTGTCTTCATTCATTAACGAAACGAGTTTATCGCGAAGCTCTACAGAAAAACTAGGGGTTAGTCCCGATTTCTTATACTTATACAAGATCACCGGATCTACCAACGTTACCTGTCCTTTAAAAATTTCAGGTTGTGCATACGCAATATAGGCCACATAAAACACGAGAGCTGCCATCACGAAGGTTTGTAAATGTGCCATGGCAGGAAAGCTGAAAGCCACAGTGATCGACGCACCATAGAAAATATACGCAACCACGTACACCATAAATATAGCGATGATATTACGTTGCCATAATTCAGATGCTTTTTGCTTTTGAGACGTTTTCTCAAGACTATTTTTATAAAGTCTAAAGGTCAAAAAAGCATAAAGACTCAATGATATAATTTTTACAATGATAATGATGTTGATGCCAGACAAGCTATTATTATTGGTTTGATCCAACAACACATTGAATTTCTCTAAAGAAGACATCCCATAGTATGGTAACAGATAAAACAATAAAACCGCAGACGGTATCAAATGCAATACATCTGACCATTGTAGCTTATATTTTTGAATGATCCTTTTAAAATAGAAATACAACAACGGTCCATACAAGAACGAGAAGGTTGTGGACGCGTAAAGTGTGTTAGGATATTCATACTGATATCCACTTACATAAAGGCATCGATGAATGAGAAATAGACAATGAAAAAGGACAAAGAGCCCAATAAGCAAACTACCAACATGATCGGTTCCACGGCGTGTGTTGATCACAAAAAAGATAAAAAAGCCAAGAAACCCAGCGTACATGCAGAGCATCACCATGGGCGATAGGCTGCCAATAAAGGTGCTTTTTAATTCAACAAAAGATTCACTGTTCTTGATAGGTTCAAAAAGATGATCGTTGAGAATAGATAGGTCTCCTGTAAGAGACATATAATTCATTATATTTTCGGAAGCTAATCGCGCTTGTCCGTTGGCGGCATACTCTAGTGCAAGCGCTTTATAGCCTTCGGCGGTTGAAACTGTTTGGGTGACCAAGTTAAAAGTCTCATCTATCGATGCACGGCTATTTCCATAGGCTAGCGTAGCGCTCATGAGCACCAAAACACCTAGTAACAAGCGTGTAATCGTCGATGTAAACTGTTTAACCAAATTAAAATTGTTTACAACAAGATACAATATGTATCCTATTTTTAACTAGTTAGAGGTAAATTCCGATAATAATTTACCGTGTGAAAGTGTAACACTTAGACAGTCGACTTTCCTTCTACGGTAATTTTAGAACCCTCTGCCAGCATAACCGATATTGGTTTTGATGTAGATAATGAATCAAATTCGGTGCCATATATCTTGCCGAAATTTACATCAATAGTATATGATTTAATATCATAGGCATCCCAGCGCGGATGCGTTACTTCGTATTGCGTTGTTTTGGTAGCAGATCGTTTACTGTAACCCCAATAGTGTTCCTTGATAAATTCGGTTTCCGATTTCTTCGGAATAGGCTTCGCATGAACACCAGATATTACACTAAATTTTTGCCAAGTATGATCATCCCGCCAGGCGTATTCAGTGTGCATTTCTTCACCGATGGTTTCCCAACGATGCTTCATCTTTTGCGTTTCATAATGTTCGTTATACAAGGAATTCGCAACAAAAGTTATAGCCGCTTTCGGAACAATTTCTTTGATAAAAACCACTCCTCGCTTCCAGATATTGCCATCTTTATAGCGAACGTAAAAACGCAAATTGACTTCTTCAAAGTTTTTATGAAATGGTATAGTGACACCTAGCATTTTTGTATTCAAGAAGCGAAAGCCAACCAAACTTACGTAACAAGTGTTATTCCAAAGGTCAAGTTCTGTTCTATTGGGCAGATAGGGCGCTAAGATCGTTTTATCGACCTCATAGTTTGCCAAGGCCAAACGCCTCCATTCTGCGCTAAGAAAAGACATATTTATTTTTTTACAGATGTGGTCTCGGTTTTTGTTCCGTAGGTATCCATTAAATACACGAGACTAGCCATAGCAGCTCCTCCCAATTCTAATTCACGCTTGTTAACAGCATCAAAGGTGTCATTTTCTGCATGATGATAGTCAAAATAACGTTGTGAATCTGGCCGAAGCCCGGCTAGTACGAGTCCGTCATCTTTTAACGGACCNATATCTGCNCCACTACCACCCTTCGTAAAACTATGGATAAGATACGGTTCAAATAAAGCACTCCACGATTTGATCTGTTCGAAATTCGCGCTATCGGTATCAAAAGAGAACCCACGTGGGGTAAACCCTCCCGAATCACTTTCCAAAGCAAAAACGTGATCTTCTCCTTTTAATTTGGCTTGTTCAGCATATTTGCGTCCGCCACGTAAACCATTCTCTTCATTCATAAATAACACAACGCGAATGCTGTGTTTNGGTTTGTAGTTTATCTCTTTCAGTAATCTTAAAACNTCCATAGATTGAACGCAGCCGGCGCCATCATCATGTGAACCATCCCCAAGATCCCAAGAATCTAAATGGCCACCAACGACCATATATTTGTTGGGGTAGACAGAACCTGTGATCTCACCGATCACATTAAAAGACTCAACATCTGGAAATGTTTTACAATTCTGTTTAAAGTAAAAGGCTAAATCGGGTTGAATTTTTAAGGCTCTACTTAAATAATCTGCTCCATTGGTACTAATTGCACATGCAGGTATACGCTGACTTGGCGGTAGATCTCCATATCCCATAGAACCTGTATGTGGAAAATCATCATTGCGTAAGTTCATAGAACGAACCACCACACCAACAGCACCGTATTTGGCAGCTTCCGCAGCTCCAGAGTAACGCTGATCAACACAACCGCCATAGGCTTCAAAAGTATTAATAAGATCGGCTCTCATGGGTCTATTAAAAAAAACGATCTTTCCCTGAATTTGTTCTTTTTCATAACGCGCGAGATCTTCAACGCCTTGTACTTCAATCACATTTGCTTTTAATCCACCATCGGTGGTAGGAACCGATCCGCCCAACGCACAAATATTTGTAAGTGATGTTCTGCCAGGAGCTGTTTCAATGTAAGCGTATTCTTTAACACCTCGCGTCCATTTGGGAACCATAACCGGCTGCAACCAAACTTTATCTAAGCCTAGTTTTTCTAGTTCGGCTTGTGTATACTTTACGGCCTGTTCTGCTTGAATAGAACCAGACAATCTTCCACCGATCTCGTTAGAAAGATGACTAAGCCATTCGTAACTTTTTCCGTTCAGTAAGGCCATGTCGTAAATAGTACGCATGGTTGTTGAGTCTTTTACATTTACTTGCTGGGAGAAACCTTCCGAAGCAATCAGTAACCAAAGGGTAATAAAAAGTACTTTTTTCATGGTAGCAAATTTGTTGTTAGCATCTTTCAGAAAACATGCCGAGATTTATTCGTTTTCTAATCGATCAATAAACTCATCGATGCGAGCTTTCACTTTTGGGTCAAGTTCTGGCTCTTTGATGTCTTTATATTTTTGTAATTCTTGCAACATAATACTCGCAACCATAAGACGCGCCGAGGGCTTATTGTCTGAAGGAATAATATACCAAGGGGCGTGTGGTTTTGATGTTCTGTTTAAAACATCTTCATAACAACGCATATACGCTGGCCACAGGTCGCGTTCGTCTAAATCACCAGCCGAAAATTTCCAATTCTTGCTCGGTTTATGTAGACGCCGTAATTGTCTGCTTCTTTGTTCATCTTTAGATAAATTCAGAAAAAATTTAAAGATGATCGTACCATTTTCGGCGATCGTTTTTTCAAATTGATTGATCTGATCAAAGCGCTTATCCCAAAACGTGTCATTGACATCTTCTACGCCATGCACATGGGGTAGGTTTTCTCCCAAAATGTACTCGGGATGAACTCGCGTTACTAAGACATTTTCATAATGAGTTCTATTAAAAACACCAAATTTACCNCGCGCTGGTAAGGCGATATAATGTCTCCANAGNTAGTCGTGTTTCTTTTCTAATTCGGTAGGAACTTTAAAACTGTGAACCACCACACCACGTGCATTAAAATCTTTAAAAACTTCTCGTATCAAACTATCCTTACCTGCGGCATCCATCCCTTGNAAACAAACCAGAACGGCGTATTTTCCATGAGCATAGAGCGTATCTTGCAATTTGCCTAGCTTTTCGCGCGTAGNTTCTAAAGCTTCTTCAATGACTTCTTCGGAAGCGTCTAAATCAATAAACGTTTTGGTATCCTCAATGTTTATCTTTTCTGAAATTTTATAGTCGGAAATAGAAATTTCTTTCATCTTTTTTTATTTACTGGCAAATAATTTCACGTCATCTTCGCTCACTTCGGAACCACCTAAGATAATAAGTCTTTCCACTACATTTCGCAATTCACGAATATTTCCGGTCCAATCGTATGCTTGCAACCTTTTGACGGCTTTATCTGAAAATTTCTTCGGTGTGGTCCCATGTTCATTGGCAATTCGGTTCGAAAAATAATCAACTAACAACGGAATATCTTCTCTACGGTCATTTAGTGCAGGAACATTAATTAAAATGACTGCCAAACGATGATAGAGGTCTTCTCTAAAGTTTCCTTCTTCAATTTCCTTCTTTAGATCTTTATTTGTCGCTGCCACGATACGAACATCAACTTTAATATCTCTATCACTACCAACACGTTGTACTTTATTCTCTTGAAGCGCGCGAAGTACTTTCGCTTGCGCCGATAAACTCATATCGCCAACTTCATCTAAAAAAATAGTTCCACCATTGGCTGCTTCAAATTTACCTGCACGATCTTTGTTTGCAGACGTAAAAGCACCTTTTACATGGCCGAATAATTCACTTTCAATAAGTTCACTAGGAATTGCGGCGCAGTTCACTTCGATCATTGGACCTTTTGATCGGTCACTTTTTTGATGGATCCAGTGTGCAACAAGTTCTTTTCCTGTTCCGTTAGGCCCAGTGATNAAAACGCGGGCTTCGGTAGCGGCTACTTTTTCGATCATANCTTTGATATGCGAGATCCCTTCAGATTCACCNATCATTTCATAGTTTTTACTCACCTTCTTTTTAAGGCGTGTATTTTCAACTACAAGCTCTTTTCGGTCTAACGCAATACGTACTGTATTGAGTAATCTATTGAGATCTGGNGGTTTTGAAATATAATCGAAAGCGCCCAAACGCATTGTATTTACAGCGGTATCAAGATCACCGTGGCCAGAAATCATCACCATAGGTGTCTCGGGTTTGATCTTCTTGACAGCCTCCAATACCTCAACACCGTCCATTTTAGGCATTTTAATATCGCAGAGTACTAAATCGAAGTCTTCCTTCTTAATAAGCTCGATACCCGCTAAGCCATCTTCTGCTTCTGAAACGATATACGAATCATTTTCCTCGGTTAAAATTTTTACCAATACGCGTCGTATGGCNGCTTCATCTTCAATGATCAGTATTTTTGACATAATTAGTATTTGAATTTTAAACCCGCTCGAAAGTAGAGCGAATTGTCTTCATTTATAATATAAGCTGTTTCTCTTTTNTTATCTCGCAATCGAAATTCGGTAAAAATAGTATGCGCACCATATCCATAGAATAACAAATGATCGGTAAAATAGTGTTCATACCCTAGACCACCAATGACCGTTGTCATGGATACATTTTCGGCTAAGTTNCCGTCTACAATAACATTCTTCTGTAAATTTCCGAAGAAATTATCTAAGGTTACATACGCCTGTAAAGCGTCTTTGTGACTATCGTTCAAATAATGACGCACATTGGTTTTAGGAACTCCCAAGGTATACGTCCAATTTGGATGAAACTCTCGATAATAATTAATTAGTGGCAGAGGATAATTTCTACCAGGTGTTGTTGAATAGGTCAATCCTAAAATAAGACGCCACGGGGTATTGATTGTGTCATTTTTCCTNTCTTTTATAGCATAGACGCCTCCTTCAAAAATATAATCATCACCCATAGGGCCATCAATTANGTTGGAAGCAATTCTCCCTCCTATTTTCCCTCCTAGGATCCAATCATTTTTTATGCGTTGCACATAACCTACATAAGCATCCATACGCTGTACAGAGCTAATTATAGCGGGATCAAATGGCAGTTCNTCTTTGATGTCAATATTGTGATACCGATACTCTAATCCAACCACAAAGAAGCTCGTAAGTTCTTCGTTTAACGGAATAGGCGCTTGCGCGAAAACCCGATATCTGGTTATACTATTATTAGATTTTGAGAACGGAATATGCAGATATTCCACTCTGGCAAGATCGGTTGACTGTGCTAAGGCTGGCAATCCTACTAGCAGCACAAGAAAACTAAAAATACAATTTTTCATAAAAGTTAAAAGAAGCTAATTCAATTAATCCTCTTCCATTTTGGAAGAAGTGTTTTGCACGTCTTGCGCGCCGAAAATATGTACATCCCGCTGTGGAAAAGGTATTGTAACATCATGCTCACGGAAGAGCTTATCTATGGTAAAACGTATTTCGCTTTTTATACGTGGGTCGGTAAAACTATCATTAATAAAAAAATAAACTCCAAAATCTAATGATGANTCACCAAAATTTTCAAACAAAACAAAAGGCTTGGGTGATTTTAAAACACCCNCNTGCTTCGCTACACTTTCAAGAAGCAATTCTTTTACTTTAGCAGTGTCACTTCCGTAGGNAACACCAACATATACGCTTTCGCGCGTAGTTCTTCTGTTTTGGGTATAATTATANATGGTATCTGTAATAAATTTNTGATTTGGGATGATAATGATCTTATCATCTCTCGTAACCGCACGTGTTGTTCGCAACTTTATATCAATGACNCGTCCCACTTTACNGTCTATTTCAACAATATCACCGACTAGTAAAGATTTATCTATAATGATAAAAATACCACCAATAACGTCCTGAAATAACTCCTGAAGCGCAAGCCCTAATCCCACCAATAATGCAGCAGAAGCGGCTAAAAATGGAGTGACATTTACACCGGCAAAACTGAGTACAGCAAATACAACTACGATGTAGACGAGGTACTTGATAAATTTGAAAACACTGATAAACTTTGACTTATCATTGGCATCCATTTTACGCGTAAAAAGCGTACGTACCATCTTCAGCAGAAAACTAGAAATAACGAACGAGATCAATACTAAGAGTACGAGTCCAACCGTAATGCTGATCTGCTTTTCGCCCTCACCAAAGTGAAATCCAAAGTTGAGCACCTCTTTGATNGCTCCCCAGATATCCTCCTTAACGACTTCCTCTATTTTCTCGGTAACGTCTTCTTGCACCTATCTTAGTATTTTAACCACTTAATGATCTCTTTATAACTTGGTTTTTTACCATACATCAAGATACCCACGCGGTAAATTTTAGCAGCAAACCAAACCGTACCCATAAATGTAGCAAATAATATNACCACTGAGAGTATTTGTTGCCAAATTGGAACGCCAAACGGAATACGCATTAACATTACCACGGGAGAAGTAAACGGTATATACGAGAAAACCTGTGCTACTGTTCCATGTGGATTATCAATAACGGTAAANAAACCTACATATACCGCTAAAATAAGTGGCAATAATACAGGCATCATAAATTGCTGAGTATCTGTTTCACTATCAACCGCAGCTCCAATAGCCGCGTACATTGAAGCGTAAAGCAGGTATCCTCCAATAAAGAAGAACAAGAACATCACCACCAAATTGGTGATAGGTAAGCTGTCAAAAACCAATTGCCCTTGTGCCACCATATTTTCCATACCNCCTTCACCTGCCGCTTGTGCNAGTGCTTGTTGCTGTGGTGTTTCAATGGTTGATGTGTCAACACCGAAAATTGCAGGTATGATTATCGTAAGAGCGCCAATAAGGATCGTCCACATTAAAAACTGAGTTACACCAGCTAGCGAAGTTCCAATGATCTTTCCAAGCATTAACTTTATCGGTTTTACAGANGAAATAATAACCTCAATAATCCGACTCGTTTTTTCTTCAATGACGCTACGCATGATCATATTTCCGTAGATAATAATAAACATAAACAGCAAATATCCTGCAAGGCCACCAAAGATCAATTTGCTTAACCCGATGATCTCTGAAGTTTCTTCACCTTTATAGGTTTCNAAATTTGCTTTAACCCGAATACGGAGTTTGTCAATTACTTCGGAATCAATTCCTGCTTCGCTCAAAGCAAGCGCATTCACACGTGTATACAGTATATCCTCTACATTGTCGAGTACGGTAATGGATGGTGAATCTTCCGAATAAAACCGGATCGCATGTTCTAACGATGCAATGCTATCTGTCTTCGGAATATACAACAAGCCGTAATTTTCATCTTTTTGAGCCGCTGCTTTGGCTTCTTCAAGGGTTTGACCTGTTACATACTTGTACGTAAGATTGTCTGTACTTTTGAACTCTTCCGTAAACAAACCGCTTTCGTCTAGTACCGAAATAACGCGAACGTCGCTGTTGTTCAAACTAGATAGATAAGCAACAAGCGTAAAGATCCCTACAAAAATTAAGGGCGTCAAAAACGTCATGATGATAAACGATTTGTTTCGAACCTTGTTCAGATATTCTCTTTTAATGATGAGTGGTAAATGATTCATAGCGTTCTTATTAGTTGTTATTTACCGTTTCAATGAAGATATCGTTTGCTGAAGGAATAACTTCAGTAAAGTGTGTAAGCTGTCCTTTGGAAGTCAAATATCCAACAAGATCGTTTACCGATACATTTGCCGGAATCTGAATTTTATATTGCATCTCATTGTGCAAGGTTTTAAAGGTAGCTGGTGAGAGCGTGAATTTTTCGCTCAATTCTGAAACCACAGTTTCCTGCTCTTGGGTAATTAAACCAACTTCGAAGGTATTTGAGCGATATGCGCGTTTAATGTCGAGTAGATTACCATCTAATATTTTATTTGATTTATGTATCAATGCAATATGATCGCACATCTCCTCTACAGATTCCATACGATGGGTTGAAAAAATAACGGTTGCGCCATCTTCTCGAAGTTGTAATATTTCATCCTTGATCAAATTGGCGTTGATTGGGTCAAACCCACTAAATGGTTCGTCAAAGATGAGCAGTTTTGGCTGGTGCAATACTGTCACCACAAACTGAATCTTTTGCGCCATCCCCTTTGAAAGCTCTTGAATTTTTTTATTCCACCAATCCCCAATATCCAAACGATCAAACCAATATTTAAGTCGATCCTTGGCTTCCGTTTTTGAGAGTCCTTTTAATTGAGCAAGGTATAAGGCTTGTTCGCCAACCTTCATCGATTTATAAAGACCTCGCTCTTCAGGCAAGTAACCAATGTATCGAATATGATCCGGCTGAAGTGGCTCACCATCTAAAAATACCGAACCACTATCGGGCATGGTTATTTGATTGATAATACGTATAAGGGTTGTTTTTCCAGCGCCATTCGGACCTAAAAGACCGAAAATACTACCTTTTTCCACCTCTATAGAGACATTATTAAGCGCTGTGTAACTACCAAACGACTTTGAAACGTTGTTTGCTACTAAGATTTTTTCCATGTTTATTTTTCAAAAGCGACGTAAAGATATTGTTTTGCTATGGATGCTTCACGGCTATTAAGACTATTTTAAACTATTTGTGTTGCAAATAACATGTTTGTTACATCTTAAAAAAAATGAAGAGGAATAAAAAACAAAACCCACCCTCAATTTGCATTGTAGGGTGGGAAAAAAATTGCTATGAAAAAGAAAAATTACCGCTTTTTAGAAAAGCGATAACCAAATATAAGTAAATTATTTCTAATTAACGTTTATTTAAGAAAACATATCTTTTACTTTCTCAAAAAAGGATTTGTCTTCTTTTTCGGGTCTCGGTTCGAAGTTTTCATCACCGTCCATTTTCTCAAAAAACTCTTTCTGTTCCTTTGTTAAGGTCTTTGGCGTCCAAACATTTACGTGCACCAATAAATCTCCGGTTCCGTAGTTATTGATACTCGGAATCCCTTTATTTCGCAAGCGTAATATCTTTCCACTTTGCACCCCTGGCTCTATTTTAATACGTACTTTTCCAGTTACTGTATCAATTTCTTTTGACCCTCCAAGAGCTGCTTCCGCAAAACTAATATAAAGGTCGTAATGAAGATTATCCCCTTCACGTGACAATGTCTCATGAGGTAATTCTTCAATCGCTACCAAAAGATCTCCAGCAATTCCATTACCTGGCGCATCATTTCCTTTTCCAGAAACTTTTAATTGCATTCCTTCAACGACTCCTGCTGGAATTTTGATAGAAACCGTTTCTTCCGTAGTAAGCATTCCCTGATTATCAGCATTGGCAGGTTTCTTGTCAATCGTTTGCCCACTACCGCCACACGTACTACACGTAGCCGACGTTTGCATACGTCCTAAGATTGTATTCTGAATACGTGTTACCTGTCCNGCTCCATTACAGGTTGTACAGGTTTTAAAAGAAGTGCCCTGTGCAACTTTCTTCCGTTTTACTTTAATCTTTTTCTCAACGCCATTCGCGATCTCTTCCAAAGTGAGTTTTACTCGAATACGTAGATTACTTCCTTTGATCGTTCTTCGTCCGCCGCCGCTAAAGCCACTAAAGCCTCCAAAACCGCCGCCACCGAATATATCACCAAACTGACTGAAGATATCGTCCATATTCATGCCGCCGCCGCCAAAACCGCCGCCGCCTTCAAAAGCCTGATGCCCGTATTGGTCGTAACGCGCTTTCTTGTCTGGATCACTTAGAACCTCATAAGCTTCTGCTGCTTTCTTAAATTTTTCTTCAGCAGTAGCGTCACCAGGATTCTTATCAGGGTGATACTCAATAGCTTTCTTTCGATATGCCTTTTTTATTTCTGCTGTGGAAGCACCTTTTGAGATGCCTAATATTTCGTAAAAGTCTTCTTTCATAACTTAGTTTCCAATCACTACTTTAGGATAGCGAATAATTTTATCCCCAAGGGTATACCCTTTTTCAACTACATCTAGTATTTTACCTTTCATGTCTTCGGAAGGTGCTGGGATCTGTGTAATCGCCTCATGATCATCGGCATTAAAAGTTTGTCCTATCTCGGTCTCTGCAACCTCTAAGCCTTTCTGACGTAAGGTTTCTTTTAATTTATTGCTAATAAGCGTCATACCTTGCACATGTACGTCATCTTCTTCCCCGCTGTATTCCTTCAAAGCACGATCAAAATCATCCAAAACCGGCAACATGGCAGTAATTACGCCTTCACCTGCAGTTTTAAACAATTCGATACGCTCTTTAGCCGTACGTTTTTTATAATTCTCAAATTCAGCAAACAGACGCAAATACCGTTCTTTTTCCACCTGAAGCTCCTTTTGAGCCACTTCAAGTAAGGCAGCATCGGAAGTGTCTATTGTATCTTCTCCCTCAGTATCTATATTGTTTTCAGTGTTTGTATCGTTGATTTCTTCATTCACGATAGCATCCTGTTCCTGTGTTTCACTCTTTTTGCTCATAAATCGCATTATTTTAATCTTTTCAGAAGAGAGCAAAAGTACTGCCATTTCTATGAAAATGTCAAAATGTCACAACGTAATTTATATTTTATTTAAGAGAAAGCGGTTGACAGTTATTTATTTTCGTGAAAATAACCATTAACATAATAACTCTATGAAAAATTCAATAGTACGTCTAGCTCTTATTGCCTTTGTAGCTTTTCAATTTACAGCTTGTAAAGATGGAAATAAGACAGATGGAAATTCAGAAACACCAGACGCGGCTACAGCATCTGCCTCGGCTGACGTGTTCGTCATTGACACAGCAACCTCATCCATTCTTTGGGAAGGTAACAAGCCTACAGGAAAACATGTAGGAAGCATTAAAATTGCATCTGGCGAAATGGCTGCGGAAAATAGAAACATCCAATCAGGTAACTTTGTGATCGATATGAAGTCGATTGTAAACACAGACCTTGAAGGTGACTCTAAAGCAAATTTAGAAGCACACTTAATGGGAACCGTTGAAGGAAAAGAAGGCGACTTTTTTAATGTAAATGAATACCCAACAGCATCCTTTGAGCTTACCAGTGTGGCTGGTGAAGCTGGAAAAATAACAGTAAATGGAAATTTAACAATTAAGGATAAGACAAACCCAATTTCTTTCCCAGCGACCGTTTCATTCCCAGGAAATACTGTGTTTCTTAAGAGTCAAGAATTCACCATTGATCGTACCAAATGGGGCGTAAATTATGGTTCTAAGAACATTTTTGACAACTTGGGAGATAAGTTTATCAATGATGAGATCAAGTTGACCATAGAATTACGTGGAAACAAGAAATAAATCAAAGTACTAAATAAAAAAAGCGCGTAGATCATGATCTACGCGCTTTTTTTTATAAAAGATCATCAAGCGCTTGGGCGACATTCGTAAACGAAAATGTAAAGCCTTGTTCCTGTACTTTCGCCGAACTAACCAACTGACCATCTAATGCCAATGTTGCCATTTCACCCATAACGAACTTTAACATACAGCTAGGAACGTGTGGTAGCCATAAGGGTTTATTCAGTTTAGAAGCGATCTCCTGAGTGATCTTTTTATTCGTAACTGGGTTCGGTGATACAGCATTATAAACGCCCTCGAGTTGCGCCTGTACCGCAAAAACATACATGGCCGCGATATCTTTGATATGAATCCATGAAAGCCACTGTTCACCATCACCTAAAGGCGCCCCCATATTCCATTGTATAGGCTTCACCATTTGTGGTAACGCCCCTTCCTCGGAATCTAAGACCACACCTGTTCGCAACTTAGCAACATCTATTCCGAGCGTTGAAAATTGATCGGCAGCTGCTTCCCATGCGACCACGACTTCGGCTAAAAAAGTATCATCTACAGCCTCGCTATCTTCTGAATACAGCATCGTTTTAGAATCTGGATAGATACTTACACCACTAGCTGAAATATAATGATTGACTTGATGCTCTATATTCTTAAGGCAGCGATACATCGAACCAGCTGTTGCTACCCTGCTTTCCAAAATTTCTTTTTTATATGATTTCGTCCACCGTTTGGAGATCGTGGCTCCAGCTAAATTGATGATGACTGAAACACCGTCGAAGGCCTTTTCGTCTATCTCATCCTTTGCAGGATTCCATAAATAGCCTTTATAATTATTTTTATTTTCTATTTTTTCCGGTCTGGTCGTTAGATAATGTACTCCAATATTCGCTTCATGGCACTTACGCACCACTTCACTACCTATTAAACCAGTCGCTCCGGCAATTAAAATTCTCATGCTATTTTTATCTTAAATTTACGGCTTAAATCATCCTTTCACAAGGACATTAACGGAAGATTAGTAATTGGTTGGTGTTGTACGCGTGTAGCTCGAAACGCGAGGATGGATGCCACGAATTAAACCTTGAAGGTTTAATTCTTTGTAGCCCGCAACATGTAGCTTCGCTGAATGTCGCGAATGTAACCTTGAAGGTTTAACTCTTTGTAGCCCGCAACATGTAGCTTCGCTGAATGTCGCGAATGTAACCTTGAAGGTTTAACTCTTTTTAGCCCGCAACATGTAGCTTCGCTGAATGTCGCGAATGTAACCTTGAAGGTTTAACTCTTTGTAGCCCGCAACATTTCTCTTTTGCCAGGAGGGCCAGGAAGGCGCTCCACTTTAAACCCTACGGCCTGCATAGCTCTGCGAACACTCCCTTTGGCGGCATAGGTAACTAACACCCCGCCTTGTTTCAAAGCAGCATACATACGTAAAAAGACAACTTCGGTCCAAAGTTCAGGTTGTACGCGTGCACCAAAAGCGTCAAAATAAATAAGGTCGTAGGTATTTTCTTCGGAAATTTCCGAAAAGAACTGTTTCCGCTTCCGAAGATGAAAAAAAGGAGTGAGTTGCACCTTTTCTTCCCACGCTACGGTATGCATTTTTGTTAGAAGTTCTAAAGCGATCTGTAGCTCTGAAGTATAATTGAGTTGTTCAACTTCCGCAGCAGAAATAGGATATGCCTCAACACCCGTATAATCAATCTGCCAGGCATTTTTCAGGGCCTCTTGTTG
>JGI24723J26617_10001366_pt1 | contig 21676 bp, 17 predicted proteins | sample Cruoilmetagenom6_FD_26617 | JGI IMG/M metagenome (IMG submission 26617)
GCTTAACGAAAGTGTTAGCGCTAGAATGTGCGGAGCAGGGCATTACCGTTAATGCTATTTGCCCTGGTTGGGTCGATACGCCACTGATTAACGATCAAATATCGGCAATTGCCAAGCAACAAAATGTCACTTTTGACCAAGCGAAATACCAGCTAGTGACCGCTAAACAGCCTTTACCTGAAATGATGGCGCCTGAGCAAATTGGTGCGTTTATTCTCTTTCTTTGTGGTGACAGTGCCAGAAGTATTACCGGCGCTGCTTTGCCTATGGACGGTGCGTGGACGGCGCAATAAAGTTTCAATCTAGTGGATAAAAAAATGGGCGAGCTCAAAGTGAAATATTATGCTTTATAACATTGAGGCGCCCAATAGGAAGTGCTTATACCAAGTTGATGTATTATCTGCCGTTCTTTATTGCTCTTGGTTAATAAACTGCTTAATGATGCGATAGGTTTGCTGGTATTGCTCAGGGATAAGTTTTGACAGCAACATATAAGCATGGATCAAATCATCAAATTGAAAATGTTCGACGCTGACGCCTGCTTGCTTGGCTTTTTCCGCATATAACACGCCCTCATCTCGTAATGGATCGCAGCCGGCGGTGATCACTAAAGTGCTAGGCATGCGACTATCAAAAGCGCCAAACAATGGTGAAGCCTTGGTGATTACCTGTGACGCTGGGCTATTACTATTTCTATCTGCGCTTAGCGCTACATCTTTAAGGTTAAAATACTGCTCGAAGTACCAACGTATTTTATCGGCTTCAAGTAGAAAGCCTTGACCATTTTCAGTCACCGATGGGCAACTCATGGTGTAATCAACACTTGGATAGAGCAATATTTGCTTAGCAATTTTAATGGCAGGATTATCAATATTATTCATTACTAAGCTAGTGCAGATTGCGCCACCGGCACTATCGCCAGCAATATAAAGCTGTTCGTTATAACGGTAACCCTGTAACAGGCTCTGGTAGTTTTCGAGTAAATATTGGCAGTCATTTAAACCGCAAGGATAAGGGTGCTCTGGCGCTAGACGGTAATCAAGGCAAATTACAATGGCATTGGCGGCAATGGCCAGCTCACGGCTTATTGGGTCGTATAACTCGGCACTGCCACACATATGACCGCCGCCATGAAAATGCAATAAAACTGGTAGCGCTTTTTCAGGCGCGGGGTGGTAAATTCGTAGCGTAATGCTCTGGCCATTTATCATTAGCGTGCTGTTTTTTACTACTGCGACTTCCGGGCCCGGAATCATATAGGCAGATAGGTTTGCTAAGTTTTGCCTAATAACACTGGGCTCAAATGCTGCGCCACTGGCCTTTGCTTGTGCAATAGCGATATTAACTTGCTCGAGCAACGGAGTTAACTTTTCTGATACGGTTCCTCGCATATTAGCTTCCTTCTGGCAGGGCTTTAGTTTTGTTGCCGGTTTCGGGTAAAAAGTAGCTACCGATAAATAAGGTTGAACTGAGCGCTATAATCAAGATAAACGACCAAGAGTAATCACCTTGATTAAGGTCGACTAAAGCACCAAACAGCCATAAAATCAGGGTCGATATGATGTAACTAATCGAGTAAAACATACTGAAAATTATGGTGATACGAGCCGAAGTCATGTTCGGTAATTCATGTGGAATCGACACCAATGCGGTAACCGGTAAGAAGATAAAAAAGCCTAATACCATTGCCGCTAAAGTTTGCAGCCAATACAAGTCACTAAAGGAGAAAATGGCGGTACTGATCACGACCACTAAACCAGACCAGCGGATAACCGGCAGACGCAGCGGTATTTTCTTACTATAAATAATGCCGAATATGGTGCCGATAATACCAAAGCCTATTACCCATTTACTTTGCACAATGCCGGCTTTCGGGTAAAAGGTAAATAAGCAAATATAAAACGCTAATATGCCGGAATAGGCTAAACCATAGAGCCAATTAAAGCGGTCTTTTAAGCCTTCTTTATAGTTATAATTCTCTGGTGCAACTTCATTGCCCGTTGCGACTTCTGGCTGTTCAAATTTGACGAAAAGCCAAAGTAGCGCCACCACTAAACTGATAATGGAAAACAGCGCCAAACTGTTTTGCCAACTGCCGGTGACTTGATTAATGCTCTCCATTTGCCACAAAATAATCGCGGTACCAATATTAAAGGCAACGGCATTGATGCCATTGATGGTGGAACGTTCTTCGGCTTTAAAAAACTGTAAAACAATCGGATTAAAGTACACCACCATAAAGGCACCACCAAGGCCCATTAAAAACCGGCTTAATAGCAGTAATTCATAATTGGGCGCATAAGGGGTTAATATCCCGATAGTAATTAATAAACTGGAGACAAAAAACGCATACTTAATGCCGAGTTTTATCGCTATCCAAGCGGCGATAAAGGTACCGACAATTTTCGCTAAAGTCACCGCGCCACTAATGAAACTCGCAGAGGCTAAACTATGTACGTCAAGCGACAGCATGATACTCTGCATGCTCGCTGTGCCACCGACCCACGCCATGGCGAATAATACATAACTAAAGAAAACAATAGCTTCTACTAGATATTTGTTAGTAATTTTCATCTATGATAACTTTTCAACTGATATACAATGAATCGCTAGACTACCTTAGGAGGTGAGGAAAATAAGTACTACCTTAGTGCACTACAACTGACTAGCGCCCGTGATATGCTTGATAATAAAAGTGCTTATGCTGACTATAGAAGAGTCAAAACAATAGCGCAGTAAAACAAAGGAATTAATTTGCTAGCTTGGTTATCTATTGATACGTGGTTGATCACCATTCTCTCTATTGGTTATCTTTGTTTGTTGTTTTTAGTGGCATACAAAGGCCAAAATCAATCACCTGAGCAATGGCGCTGTAAACCTTGGGTCTATAGTCTATCGTTAGCGGTCAGTTGTACCTCTTGGGCGTTTTACGGCACCGTTGGGCAAGCAGCAACTACCGGCGCTTGGCTTGCCCCCATCTATATTGGCTCTATGCTTTGCCTCGTACTGGCGTGGCCCATGCTGTTGAAAATGTTAAATATTATTAAACGGCAAAACCTAACCTCGATCGCTGACTTTATTGCTTTTCGTTATGATCGCTCGCCTAAAATAGCTATTACCGTAGCGCTGATCGCGCTTGTGGGCACTGTGCCTTATATTGCTTTGCAATTACGTGCTATTAGTACCAGCTTTGATTTACTGACCGGCACCTTTCAATCCGGTATTAGTACCGCGTTTGTGGTGACTGTGGTGTTAATTGTTTTCAGTATTTTTTTCGGTACCCGCCAAATAGCCGCCAGTCAGCAAAATCAAGGTTTAGTACTGGCGATTGCCTTTAGTTCTGTGGTGAAATTATTCGCTTTAACCGCGGTGGGTATTTTTGCGACATATTTTGTCTTTGACGGTTTTGCTGACTTGCTCAGACAACAGCAAAGCCATCAGCTATTTACCGACCATAATTCCGTTTACCTCGCGGTAGCGCAGGCGATATTAGGCGCAATTACCATTTTTGTGCTGCCGCAGCAATTTCATATGATGATGATAGAAAATCACCACCCTGATGAATTAAAAACCGCGCGCTGGTTGTTCCCGCTGTATTTTATTTTAATTAACATTTTTGTTTTACCCATTGCCATTGCCGGCTTAATTACTTTTCCGGGCGGCAGTGTTGATGCCGATACGTATGTACTGACTTTGCCGTTGTTTTTTAATCAGGCCTGGTTAGGGGTGGTGGTTTATATTGGCGGCTTAGCGGCGGCCACTAGTATGGTAATAGTGTCGGCGATTGTGCTCAGTACCATGATCTCTACCGAAGTGATCACGCCATTAACCTTGAAATTTAAACTGTTTGGCAAAAGCAACTCACCACAGTTTTCGGGCTTGTTGTTAAAGCAACGCCGACTCGCTATCACTGCCATTTTATTATTCGCCTTTGCCTTTGAACGTAGCATTAACCAACAAAGTCATTTAGCCAGCATTGGCTTATTGTCTTTTGTTTTATTATCACAGTTTGCGCCGGCGATTATTGGCGCCTTGTACTGGCGGAAAGCAAACGGTAAAGGGGCATTGACCGGGTTAATTATCGGCAGTGTCGTGTGGTTTTATACCTTATTTTTACCGATTGTCGCGCCGAATTTTGCTTGGGTAGAAAGTGGCGCGTTTGGTCTGCATTGGCTAAAACCTACGGCACTGTTTGGGCTAGAGTTTTTAGACCTCACCAGTCATGGCGTTTTCTATAGCTTACTCAGTAATATTGTCTGTTTTGTCTTGGTATCATTATTAAGTCATCGCAGTGTCGGTGAAAAGCTACAAGCTGATATTTTTATCAGTAAAAGCCAGAGCAAACCCGAGCGCAATCTCAGCACGCAAGATCTCTACAGTTTATTACTCAGGTTTGTCGATAAAAACTCCGCCGATCGCTTTATGCAGCTTGCTAAATCTAACCAAGTTAATCTCGATGCTGAGCCAACTAATTTGTTGGAATATACCCGTTTGCAACTTTCCGGTGTCTTGGGCTCAGCATCAACACGCATGGTCATGAAAGCCGCCGCCACTTCAGAAGAAATGCCCTTTGAAGATGTGGTAAGTATTGTTGATGAAGCGAATCAAATGTTTCGTTTTAATCGAGAGTTGTTGCAGTCAGGCGTGGAAAATATCGAGCAAGGCATCAGCGTAGTGGATGCCGATATGAGACTAGTGGCATGGAATCAACGCTATATTCAATTATTAGATTACCCGAATGGTTTTGTACAAGCGGGTTTACCGGTTGAAACCTTGCTAAAACACAATATTGCCCGCGGCATTATCTCGGGTAACAGTAACATTGAGCAGATGATCGCTAAACGTATTGCTCACATGAAAAACGGCGATAGTCATCACTTTCAACGGAGAATGCCCAATGGTATGGTGCTAGAAATTCGTGGCCAGTCGATGCCTGGTGGCGGCTTTGTTAGTACATTTTCCGATATTAGCGCTCACATAGCGGCAGAGAAAGCCTTACAACAAGCTAATGAGACGCTTGAAAAGCGGGTTGAGAGTCGCACCCAAGAATTAGAAAAGGCGAAAGCAGAAGCTGAAGCGGCCAACAGCAGTAAAAGCCGATTTTTAGCGGCCGCCAGTCATGATTTAATGCAACCCTTTAATGCCTTATCATTATTTACTTCGATGTTAAAAAAGAAAGTACAAGGCGCAGAGCTAACTGCACTTGCTCAACATATTGATGACTCTTTGAATGTGGTGGAAGCTTTGTTGTCAGATTTAGTGGAAATATCCCGCTTAGATAACAGCTCTGAAAAAATAGCAAAAAGCCAATTCGCTCTCGATGACTTATTAACACCACTTAAAAATGAATTTGCTGCTTTATCCGAGCAAGCCGGTATTGAGTTTTCTTATCAATATAGTCAATGTTTGGTCCATTCGGATAAACGTATGCTCAGGCGCATCATTCAGAACTTTTTATCTAATGCGGTGCATTACTGTAATGATAAGCAAGGTGTTAAAGCCGATATTAACAATCGTATTCTTTTAGGCATAAGGCGCAGTAACAACATGATCCGCGTCGAAGTTTGGGATAACGGCCCAGGTATTGCGTTAGCACAGCAAGCGGTTATTTTTCGTGAATTTGAACGCTTAGAACAAAATCGTGAAATACCCGGCTTAGGCTTAGGCTTAGCCATCTCAGAGCGGATAGCTAAATTACTCGGTTTATCGATTACGGTTAAATCAGTGGTGGGCAAGGGCACATGTTTTAGTATTGAAATACCGCGGGTAAGTGCCAGTGATACGGCTTTAGCGAATACATTAGACAGTAGCCAAGCGAGTAGTCAGATCAAGCTAAATAACAGTGTCGAGGCACTGGCAGAAGCGTCACCCGTGCAACCGTTTAAAGATATCGTGGTGCTGTTAATTGATAATGACGAGCTGATGCTAACCGCTTTGGGCTCACAGCTCTGTGATTGGGGCTGTCGTGTTTTAACCGCCCATGATCATGCTACGAGTCAGCAAATATTAGCCAATGGCAATATTGTGCCTGACATTATCCTTGCTGATTACCACTTAGATAATGGCCAAAATGGCGTTGATTTAGTGCAAGCTTTGATGATGGCACAGCACTGGCAGCCACCGACCATAATTTGCACTGCCGACCCGTCAGAAAGTGTTAGGCAACACACCAGTGACGCCGAATTTTTGTTTTTACGCAAACCTGTTAAGTCGTTAGCGTTAAAACGTATGATGCGGCAGTTACTTGGCTAATTTAAGATCTTTAGCTAGGATTACATAATTACAAATCGTATAAGTTAACCCATTGTTTACCTTGGGATTTTGTGGGATGGCAATTGAAACGCCAGTCAATACCACATTAGAGCGAGCATGGGATGCTTGGCTTACACCTGCTGATATTATGCCATGGAATTTTGCCTCTGATGATTGGTGCTGTCCAAAAGCAGAAATAGACCTAAGAATTAAAGGGAAGTTCAGCTATCGGATGCCAGTGAAAGATGGCGCTATCGGTTTTGATTTTTCAGCTGTTTTTACCAAAGTTAAAAATAAAGCGCTGATCGAATATCAACTAGAAGATAATCGCAAAGTTGTTATTAGCTTTTCTGAAAGTGCTCAAGGCATTAAAGTGGTAGAAATATTTAAGGCTGAAGATGAACACACGGGTGCGCAGCAAAAGCAGGGTTGGCAAGGGATTTTAAATAATTTCAAACGCTATGTTGAAAAATAACCGTTTAAGCTAAATGTGAATTCTAGTATGCCGCCAGAAAAACCGACCATCATGGGAGTGTTAGCGTACACTCTCGGCAAAGTGCCGACAATGTTGTCATATCAAGTATCTAGGTAATCAGTGTCGACACTAGGCGCATTTATTAAGCCACGTTGAACAAACAATTCAGCAGACATTTTGGAAAAATAGCACCGCTAAGGATTATATTCGCGGCGCTCTATTTTTCACGTTATTAATGTTGTTATTGTATGGGGAGATTTTTCTTGCCAGGTTTGCTGTTGTCACCACAAGTTTTGCTGACATTGTTGAAACGTTGCTTTAATAGCTAATTTATCTTTTCAACGGTGAGTTCTCGTTACTTTACTCAGTTTTTGTGCTCATTATGGTGAGTGCGATTAATTTTTTGCCGATTAGCGAACTATTTCCTTCTAGAGGTTTTCTATGACTATCGATATCAAACAAGCAACGATTACTGATGCGAAAGTATTGAGTAATATTGCTGAATTAACCTTTGCATTAGCAGGCCCTGAAAATGCTGACAAACAAGAGATGGCAGATTACATAAGTGAATACTTAAACGAGTCTGTGTTTCAAGACTTGATCAGCAACGACAACATTTTTGTTGGCTGTGCTCAAATCGACTCAGACATTGCCGGTTTTTTTGTTTTACGCTTTGACAGCAAGCAACCCAATACCGAGCAAACAGATAACGCCGCAGAGCTGCAAAGGCTCTATGTATTACCTGAGTACCATGGCAGTAATGTCGCTAAATCATTAGTTTCTGCGGCATTCAGCGCCTGTGAAAAAAATAAAACCAAGGTTATCTGGCTTTGTGTCTTTAGTGAAAACCAGCGCGCAAAAAAATTCTATGCTAAAAATGGCTTTCAAGAAGCAGGCAGTATTGATTTTAAAATGGGCAGTGAAATACACCTCGATACTGTCATGGTTGCTGATGTAGATAACCGTCAGCAATCGCTAAAAATTTAATCTGAAAAATGTCTAAAAATTTACCTTTGTTGATATTTGGTCATATTTACTTACAAGCTGAAGTTGTCTATGTGATGAATTATCCTTAAATTATATCTAGCACTTTTTAATTTATACACCTCAGATATGATCTGTGCAGATCATTTAAGTTGTTAAATAAGGACGCATTACTATGTTGAAAAAATGGCTAGTTCTCGCAGCGGTTTTGTTAGCGGCATTAGTTTCATATGGTTATGGTTTTTCACAGGGGCTATTACTGTTTATTGTGTTGGGGATGATCTTAGAAATGGGCTTTTGGTTGGGAATTTTTGGTAAAAAACGCCATCGCTAGATAAAAAATTTAAAGCGCTCAGCGTCAACGGTTTCCTACCAGCAAGTAAACCAACGTGAGCTGCTCGTTTAGCTCAACACGACTTATTCGCCATCAATTACCCGTTTAGCAACTAAGAGACATTCAAGTGTTGAGAAGGGCTTAGCATGAGTTGCTGATACGCTAAACCTGCCAGTGTGCGGTTATTCACTTCTAACTTTAATAAGATTGCCGAAACATGTTTCTTTACCGTGGTTTCTTTAATGTCGAGATCATAAGCGATCTGCTTATTTAATTGACCATCAGCTATCCGTGTTAGCACTATATATTGTTGTGGTGTTAATTGACTTAGTTGCTTTGCCAGCTTTTTATGTGCGACATCGATTTGTTGATCAGCGTTAAACTCGATATGTTCTGGTAACCAAATACCGCCTTCTAATACTGTATCTATCGCTTGGGCTATCGTGGCTAAATCCGCGGACTTTGGAATAAATGCCGCGGCGCCAAAGTTAATGGCTTTTTGCATAGTTTCAGAGTTGTCGTCTGATGACACCATAATGACCACAATATCAGGAAAGTGATTTTGCAGTTGGGTTAAGCCAGTGAAACCGTCATTGCCGGGCATATGTAAGTCGAGAAATACCAACTCTAAACTGTCGTTCTCGCCAACAGCTTTAAGCAAATCATGAAAATTATCTACCTCTAGGGTTTCATCATCAATACACTCGACAATTGCTTGCTTTAAGGCAGTACGAAACAATGGATGGTCATCGGCGATAATTATTTTTGCTGTCGACATAGCTAACTCCGGTATATTATTTAACTAAAGTTCAGCTGAGTTAATAAAAAAGAGCTGACTAATACAGCTCTTTTTTATTTCTCAGATTAAAACAATAACACAATCAATTAAAATTGATATCCAAGCGTTAACGATACCGTTCTTGGGTCACCGAAATAGCCGATTAAGGTATTGTCGCCGCCTAACCCTGGCGCAAAACCACCGTCGTCTAACGGCGCAACAAACTGGTAGCCGCCGATCATGTATTCTTCGTCGGTTAAGTTTTTAACATGTAAACCGGCATTCCAGTTGCCGTCATCACTGTACCAAACCACACTAACGTTCGTAATACCGTAACCTTCTTGTGTCAGTAAGCTATTTTCTTCAAATAAAACATAATCGTCACGATAGTAGTAACTGGCATTAACAATAAAGTCACCAACACTCGATTCAATGGTGTAATTTGCTCCTAAGTTAAAGGTGTATTCTGGGGTATTTGAAATTGAAAATGAATCAGACTTATCGAATTGCAAACCGGTAACTGGGTCTGTATCGATAACCTCTTTAAAGTCACTGTCAATATAGCCAAAACTTGCCGATAGCATGAGATCTGGTGTTGCTAAATAGGTAAATTCAGCTTCAACACCGTTCGCGTCAGAGCTACCAATATTACCTAAGCGTTGGTTAAGTACGCTGGCATCGGCGCTGGGCAGTACTGAAATATATTGACGGTCTTTGTGATCCAGTGAAAATAACGTTACGTTAGCGCGTAAGCGATTATCTAACCATTCACTTTTCATACCGATTTCAAACGAGTCAACATCTTCGGGGTTTGCCGCTGGCTCTGGGCCTGTGGCGCGTGGGTTAAATGTGCCTGATTTAAAGCCTTGTGAAAAGCTGGTGAAGAACATTAGATCATTATTGGCTTGGTATTCAACACCAATGCGCGGGGTAAATTTAGACCAGTCATTCTTATCATCAAGTACCACAGGCACTAACTTACCTTCAGGGCGAACATAACCATCAATCCAGCCTGACTCAGGGTAAACCGTATCGAAGATTAAACCGTTGCGAACTAGCGCCACTTTTTCATCTTTCGTGTAACGGGCCCCCGCGGTTACCGACCATTTATCGCTAAGGTCATAACTAATTTGTGCATAAGCGGCTTTACTGTTCGAGTTACTACAGCCACTGACTTCACGAGTTAACCCCGGCGCGCCAAGCGATTGACCAAGCACTTCTAATATCGCTTCAAACTGGCCACAAGATTCACCGTCATAATAATATAAACCTGAGACAAACTTATAATTGTCACCAATATTATTTATCTGAATTTCATGGGTTTTTTGTTTGTCGTCATAGATCGCTGGGACATCAAAAATTCTTAATGAGGTGTTATCAAAATCGATGTTAGTCGGCGAGTAACTATCACGTGATGAAAAGACATATTTTAATGTTGTGGCGTCACTGACGTCCCATTTCGCGGTAAAGCTAATACCTTCTAACTCAACTTCATTCCAGGTTGGTAAACTGGTATATGAGTCATAGACGTCATCAGGTACTGGCGCATCGGTGAGTATACTCGGCAGTAAACGGTAACCGCCTTTTGAGTTTGAGTCATCTTGCGTTTTGTCCCAGTTAAAGCTCAACAGCAAATCATCGCTGGCATGATATTCAAGACTAATACGGCTAGCCATTAGGTCTTTGTTGTAGTTTTCTTTATCTTGATTAGCTAAATCTGAGGTTAAAAACTCACCAAAGCCGTCGCGTTGCATACTGGCTAAACCAAAACCAATATAAAGTTTATCGGCAATCAATGGGTATTGGCCGGTAAGCTTGATATCTTTTTGATTATACTGCCCGACAGTGCCTTGGATTTTTAATTCTCCATCACCAGACATTGCTTTTGTCACATACTTAATCGCGCCGCCTATGGTGTTTTTACCATAAAGCGTACCTTGCGGACCGCGCAGTACTTCGACGCGTTCGACGTCGAGTAGGTCAAGCACAGCACCTTGTGGTCTAGCAATGTAAACATCGTCGATATAAATACCCACACCTGCTTCATAACCCCATAAAGGGTCCTGTTGGCCAACACCGCGAATAAAGGCGGTGATAGTCGAGTTAGTACCACGGCTGCGTTGTAAGGTGGTGTTTGGAGAAAACTGCTGTACTTCGGTAATTAACTCTATGCCTCTTTGTGACATTTCATCGGCGCTCAGCGAGGTCATAGTGACAGGAACCTCTTGTAAGCTTTCAACCGATTTACGAGCGGTGACTTCAATACGCTCTAAAGTTGGGTCTGCTTTTACCTGAGTGTTTGCTTCAGCGGCTATGATGCTCTGGCTAGAGAGCGCTGCTGAAATTGTTATGGCTAAAATACTCAGCCTTCCGGTATAACGCTTCATAATTATTCCCCGTGGTTTTATCTTTGATAAATCGCTAATTTGCGCACTTTATTGTTTTTCTTTAGTGTTGTTAAAACTCTATAGTAAATTTACCTGAAGATAATTTGTACTATAGTAGTATGCCAGTCATTTTACCTGTAAGTTACTGTAAATTAATGATTTATATTATTATTAATTGACAGTTATTAAAGTTTTCAACTTAAATGGCTAGAAAATTACAGATTCCAGGCAGCCAGTAAGTGCAACACAGTGCTAATGGGTGTGTTAATAACAAAGGGCGCTTCGCTACTGCTATCACTTAAAGATGGCGCGACGGCAATACCATGAGCCATGTTTTCAACTTCGATAAGTTCGACATTAACTTTTTGTTGCAGCCCATGCCATTGACTGATTTTATAACCTTGATGATGTGTGATGGTCGGCTGTTGTGCAGACTGGGTTAACTGGGCCCAATGCAGGGCGAGTTGTTGGGAGTTTTTCGGGTTTACTACCATATCTTGATTGCCGGTCCATATGGATAACGCAGGCCAATGGTTTGCAGAGCTGTTTTTTTGTTTTACCCGTTGGGTCAATTCTGTAGGATCTTGTGAAGGGCCGCTGCGCATACAGGCAATAGCCGTAATTAAATTATCAGCACAAGGATAAGGTATGCCAGCGATAATGGCGCCAGCGCTAAATAGTTCTGGGTAATTAACTAACATTGAACTGGCCATCGCGCCACCGGCTGATAAACCTATGATGTAGATATTGTTGAAGTTTTGCTTGGCATTAACTGTCGTGATCATGTTTTTTATCGACAGACTTTCCCCTTGGTTTTTTTCAATATCTTGCTCGGAAAACCAGTTAAAACAGCCTTTAATATTGTTACTTTGGCTTTGCTGTGGAATAAGTAATGAAAATTGTTTTGTCTTTGCTAGCGCTTGCAAGCCAGTTTGCTCTGCAAGTGTTTGTCCTTGTTGCACGCAGCCATGTAACAATACCACCAGATTGTGATTGTTTTTGGCCCCCTGAAAGTAGCTAGCCGTCAGCTCGCCTGGATTCGCACCGAATTCAGTGAATGTTGACGATTGAGCTAAGCTGCTGACGCTGCATAGTGCAAGGATGAAAATAATAAACACAGATAAATATTTAAGCATGATAAATTTCCATAGTTATGGAGCTCATAAGTCAGCAGGTAAGGGTAAGCGTGATACCATCTAACGAGTCTATTTTGTCGCTATAGCATGGCGTATGTTACAAGCTTATTGAATGGTACTTTAGTTCCAGTATACTTGCTAAGTGATTATTTTAAAGAGAAAAAGTGCTATTTTCTCTTGGTGAACTAAGTACTAAATTGTCTTTTTAAGGGCATTAGCCTAGGGGTATGCGAGGGCTTAAATTTGAGGGGAAGTAGCTATGACATTGGAAAAATTGGCGCAAGGTTTATTTATTATTAAACCGATTTTAAATATTACTTTTATTGCTGGAATGGTTTTTACTGGCTATTTATTTCTCAATAGCACAATTGCCGCCCAAAATAGCTATGGCTTACCTAGCTTACTATTAGCGACATGGAGCCTACTGTTAAGCGCTTTAATCGGCCTACTGGTTAATGTGCCAAGTAATGAGGATAGTGGCAAAGGTTGGTTTGCACGGATAAAAAAACGCATCGCCAAAACAGTATTTACTGCAGTTGCTGTGGTTTTTATTTTTATCAGTGTTGCTCTGCTATATGCCACGATAAAGCTACTGACACTGTAACCCCTGATGGATTATTTACAGTTGAATCTAGCTAGCTGTATTTATAAGAGTGCTAAAGGGCTCTGTCTGAGCACCTTTACTATTATAAATTATTAATGTGATGAGCTAACTTGATCAGCAAGCATAGNNCTACTTATTAATAACTTATAGTCATTATTAAAGTTCGGTTAATGCAATCCCCAGTGCGGTTGCAATGCCTTCACCATAAGCTTGTGCAGCTCTTAAGCAGTTACGGATGTGATGTTTTTTTACTTCAATGGACGCGCCGGCGATTGACTCGGCAGTATTGGCAAACAGTACTTGTTGCTGCTGCGCACTCATCAAATTAAACAAGGCGCCGGGTTGTGAGTAGTAATCATCATCCTCTCGGTGATCCCAGCGTTTAGCAGCGCCAGATAAACTTAAATCCGGCTCGGTGAAATCAGGCTGCTCTTGCCACTCCCCTTGGCTGTTAGGTTCATAGCCTATGGTGCCAGCAAAATTATCATCAACTCGCATTGCGCCATCTCGATGATAACTATGTGCGGGGCAGCGTGGGGCATTAACTGGAATTAAATGATGATTAACGCCTAAGCGGTAACGTTGAGCATCACCATATGAAAACAGCCGACCCTGCAGCATTTTATCGGGAGAGAAACTAATACCTGGCACAACATTAGCGGGGTTAAACGCGGATTGCTCTACCTCGGCAAAAAAGTTTTCAGGGTTTTTATTTAACTCTAAAACACCCACATCGATTAATGGGTAATCGCCATGTGGCCATACTTTTGTTAAATCAAAAGGATTGTATGGTGAGTCTTGTGCCTGTTGGTCAGTCATGAGTTGAATTTTTAATTGCCAAGAGGGTCTTTCACCCGCTTCTATGCTATTGAATAAGTCGGCTTGATGGCTTTCTCTATCTTCGCCAATGAGTTTGTTGGCTTGCGCATTAGTTAAGTTTTTTATGCCTTGGTTTGATTTAAAATGAAATTTCACCCAAGTACGTTCATTATCGTCATTAATGAAACTAAAGGTATGGCTGCCAAAACCATGCATATGGCGATAACTAGCGGGAATACCACGTTCGCTCATCACTATCGTGACTTGGTGCAATGCTTCGGGTAATGAAGTCCAGAAATCCCAATTATTTTGCGCACTGCGCATATTGGTCCGCGGATCACGCTTTACCGCGTGATTTAAATCAGGAAACTTTAATGGATCACGCAGAAAAAACACCGGCGTGTTATTACCGACTAAGTCCCAGTTACCTTCTTCAGTATAAAACTTTAGCGCAAAGCCACGAATATCACGCTCAGCATCAGCCGCGCCCCGTTCACCGGCAACGGTAGTAAAACGTGCGAAAAACTCCGTTTGTTTACCGACGTTAGAAAAAATTTTTGCTCTAGTATATTGGCTAATATCATGAGTTACGGTAAAGGTGCCATAGGCCCCTGAGCCTTTTGCGTGCATGCGCCGCTCAGGGATCACTTCACGATCAAAATGGGCTAACTTCTCTAAAAACCAAACATCTTGTAGTAATTGGGGGCCGCGCTTACCTGCGGTAATAATATTTTGATTGTCAGCAACCGGGCAACCTGCATTGGTGGTTAATTTCTTTTTCATTACCTAAACCTCGTACTAATTATTGATGTTGTCAGCATTAGCATAGTTGAAGAATTTAGATATGAAAAACTGGCTAGCGATATAGTGGAGAGAGATATTTCAATATAAATCGGCATGCGGCGTATTGATAGAGCTCAAACGATGGGAGTAATAGCTATTTACAGCCTAGGGTTACAGGTATTTATCATCTGCGTTAAATAAAAAAAGCCCTAGTTATTTAAATAACTAAGGCTTAAATATTGTTTTATGTCAGCAAACTATAACTGCTCTTTACGATACTGCTCGCAAGCGACTTCGTCTTCACATTCACCGTACAAATATAAACTGTGATTAGTTAGTTTAACTTTATGCAATTTAGCTACATCCTCTTGGCGTTGCTCTATTACATCGTCTTCAAATTCAATAACTTTGCCACACTTTAGACAAACCAGATGATCATGATGTCGCTTTTGACTTAGTTCAAATACCGATTTACCGCCTTCAAAATGGTGGCGAGTGACAATGCCAGCATCATCAAATTGATTTAATACCCGATATACGGTGGCTAAACCAATTTCTTCCTGCTGCTCAAGTAAAATTTTGTAGACGTCTTCAGCGCTGATGTGTTGGTTATTTGGATTTTGTAAAATAGCTAAAATTTTAATACGCGGCAAGGTGATTTTTAATCCAGCTCTTTTTAACTCTTGATTTTGTTCAGGCATTAATTTTAATCTCTACATCAGCTTTCAATTTATGAAAAATTATAGGAGGTTATGCGCAAGGTTGAAAGAGCTAGTTATCAATGATTATCTATTTCATTGTTTTTGTTGGTTTTTAACGGCATAATACTTACCTGGTCAGATGAGTAGGACGATATAGACCATACCTATACTATGGGTATTAGGTGTTTATATCGCCATTAAAGGAAATGAGATGTTTAAAAAAGCTTGGCAAATGAAATTATTATTAAATATTTGGCCACCATTTCTCTTTAGCGGAATTCGAGTGGTTGATATTTCTGACGATTTTCGCAAAGCACAAGTACGTTTAAAGTTGAGTATATTTAATAAAAATGCTGTGGGGGTACACTTTGGCGGTTCACTATATTCCATGACAGATCCATTTTGCATGCTGATGGTTTTGTCGCGCTTAGGTAAGGACTATATCGTTTGGGATAAGTCAGCAGACATTGATTATATTAAGCCGGGCAAAGGCACAGTGACCGCTGATTTTTTAATTACCGATGCAATGATTGATGATATTTTAGCGCATACCAGTGAAGGCGAAAAGTATCTACCTGAAATAGCTGTTTTTGTGAAAGATACGCAAGGTGAGGTGGTTGCTAAGTTAAATAGAACCTTATATATTCGCAAAAAAAGGTCGAACTAGAGGCGCTAAAAATAGATCATAAATAGGCATATAAACCAGCGCTTAGCGGTTAATCATTCGATGGCATGCTGTTTTTCACTGGTTGGAAAAAACACAGATTATTTTAAGTTATTGATAACACTGTTTTAAACGCCAGCAGTGTTATCAATATAATGCTCTATTATCTAAGGTTTTATATGAGGAGGATTAATAACAATATCGCCTTCACTTAAGCCTGAAAGTACAATGATCATATTATCGTTACTGCTCTTTCCTAAGCGGACATACCGTCGCTGTGCCTGTCCACTTTCCTCAATCCAGATAAAGTCTAACTGGCCGACAGCCTCTATTTTATGCTGAGGTACCTGTAAAACTTGCTGCACTTTTGTAGCAATAAGCATTCTGGCATACATACCTGGTCTTAATTCTTGATTATAATTAATACTCGCTTTGATTAAAAAGCTGCGTGAGCCCGTATTAGCTGCAGGGACTATCTCTTCAATCTTTGCGTTTTGCGTTTTATTAATTGAAGGGATCTCAACCTTAATTGTTTGCCCTTGCTGTAATGTGATGGCTAATTGCTCACGCACATTTGCCTCTACTCTAAGCGTTATTGGGTTATAAATAGCCAAGAGCTTATTACCCGGCTGTGCTGTATCACCAGGCTCTGCAAAACGATTCACCACTTTGCCATCAATAGGTGAGGTGATGGTTGCGTAAGCTAATGTTGATTGTGCTTGTTGCAACGCCTGTTTTGATGCAGTGAGATCAGCCTCAATAGTTTGAAAGCTTGCTTTGCTGCTATCAAGATCAGCGGCGGAGATCAGTTTGCTCTCGAAAAGTGTATAGGCTCGGGCTAAGTTTTTCTCTGCTTCTTGGTAGCGAGCTGTTAAACCGTTAATTTGTTCTTGCGCTTGCGAAGCCTGAGCCATGAGATCAGATTTTTCAAGTTCAAACAATACATCGCCTTTTTTAACGTTATCGCCAGCACGAACTTTTACCTGTTCGATTCTTGCTAAAAGTCTAGAGGAAATAATCGTTGCTTGTTTTGCTTCAACACCTGCGGCTACGGGTTCATAAGACATTTTGTTGCTATATGAAACAATAAATTTTTCATCGTCTTTAGCTAAACTATTTAAGTGTTCATTGCTTTGTAAGCTAGGGGCGATTTTGTCATCAAAAGAGCCAGCGAGCCAAGCAACCATGGTTAATAATATTACAATAGCGATAATAGGGATGAAGCTCTTTTTAATAAGCGTTGTGTTCATGATACTTCCTCGATTTTTGCCGTGTTTTCTGGCTTATCAAAAATTAATGCGTAAACAATAGGCACGACAAGTAAGGTAAATATTGTCGATGAAATAATGCCGAAAATAATAGCGATAGCTAAACCACTAAATACCGGGTCTAAGGTGATAATTAAGTTACCAAGTAATGTCGTTCCCGCGGTTAATAAAACGGGTCGCATTCTGACAGCGCCTGCTTGAATTAATGCCTCATTAATTGTTGCACCTGAATTCCGTGCTTGAGTGATAAATTCAATAAGGATTAAAGAGTTACGAACAACTATGCCGGCCAGTGCTATCATGCCTATCATGGCTGTAGCGGTAAATAAAACCGGCTCTGGTGCACCTGCAATTTCACGTTCACCAAATTGATTAAGTAAAAAGAAGCCAGGCATGATACCAATAACAGTTAACGGAATAGCTGACATTATAATGCCAGACAAAGCCGCTGAGTTTGTTTGAATTCTCAAGACGATGTAAATCGCTAATAAAGCAAAAGCAAAAGCTAGTCCCATATCCCGAAATACTCTAATAGTGATGCGCCATTCGCCTTCGCCACTCCAAACAAGGTCTATGTTTTCAGGAAGCGTCCAGCTTTGGCCACCACCATTACTGAGAAATGTTCTCGACTGCCAATCTTGTTGTGTTACATCGCTATTTAGGTCGGCACTGACATCAGCAATAATTTCAGCAGGCGTTCTGCCCGAAATATCAGCAGTAACATAGACTACTGGCTTAAGGTCTTTATGAAAGATAGGCTTGTCATTAATTTGTTGCTCAAAGTAACCTAGTTCGCCTAGTGCCACTAAAGACTGTGGTGCTAAATCAATACCCTGAGGTGTTGTCTGCTGCACTACGCCAGGTTGTCCTTTAACGGTGATACGCTGAAAATCACTCACTGCTGTGCGCTCATCTATTGGTAGCTTCAATTTTATCGCCAATGGACTAGCATTGTTATCATCATGCATAAAACTGATCACCTTACCGTAATTGGCAACTTCAAGGGCTTGATTGATGTCTTGAGTAGAAACACCAGAAAGTGCCGCTTTACTTTTTTCTGTTATAAAACGAAGCCTTTGTTGATTGTCACCGACAACCGAGTCGACTTCAACAACATGAGGCTCTTGCCTTAATCTGTCCTCAACAGTCTTAGCGGCATGACGTAAGTCATCATAATGGGTGTATTCATCACCATATAGCTCGGCAACGAGTGTGCTCAATACTGGTGGGCCGGGCGGTACTTCTACTACTTTAAGCATAATACCGTTGATATTTAACGGGGCTAATAATTCCCGCATTCTTAACACTATCCCGTGTGATTGATGTTCACGCATTGATTTATCAACCAGAATAATTCTCATATCGGCAGTGTTTGGCATTTGTCGTAAATAATACTGCCGTACCATACCGTTAAAGTCGATTGGAGAAGACTGTCCGACATAATTGGCGATGGTCTTAACTTCAGGTAATTGCTGAATTATGTTTGATACTTTTTTGGTCATGGCCGCCGTTTGCTCTAACGTGGCACTTTCTGGCATATCGACAATAATTTGTACTTCATTTTTATTGTCAAAAGGTAATAGTTTTAACGGCACAAAGCGTAAAACTGGCAGCATAGCAGCGGCAATAAATAACCCTAACAACAACCAAAGTACGGCTTTACCTTTTGCTCTACTGGCTAATAAAGGCGTAAGCATACGGCGGTAAAATTGATTAAAGCCTTGGTGTTCATTTGTTGTTTCAGAGGCCGTTTTAGGCTTAATTAACTTCGATGCTAACCAAGGCGTTACCAAAAAGGCCACCAAAGTACTACTGATGACACTCATGGGTACATTAAACGCCATAGGTGCCATATAAGGACCCATCATGCCAGTAATAAAGGCTAGAGGGATAAAAGCGAGTACGATGGTAAGTGTTGACATGAGAAGCGGAACACGAATTTCATTTATGGCATCAACAATTTTATCTTTTAGGTTACCTTTACCTTTTGCTAGGTAACGTTCAATATTATCGACGCCAGTGATTGGATCATCTACTAGCAAGCCTAAAGATAAAATTAACGCAAAAAGTGTAACGCGGTTAATGGTGTAACCAAAGGCTAAATCTAATGACAGCGTTATACCATAACAAATGGGGACTGCTAGGCCGACTACTAAGGCAGGCCTCCAACCTAGAAAAACACCAATAAAAACCACAACAGTAAAAACAGCAAAGGCCAAACTGGTGGTTAAGCTATTGACCTTTTCATTAGCAGTTTCACCGTAGTCTCTGAGTACTTCAACGTGAACACCATGAGGAAAAATAGCCTGTTGTAATTCAGCCACTTTTTGGTGAACCGATTCAGCAACATTAACGGCATTGCTGCCTTTTTGTTTTGCGACACTGATAGTAACAAAAGGATGGTCACTGGTACTTTGCTCTGGGTGGGCATGCGTAAAGTCCATCCAATTATAGGCATACTGCTCTGCTGGACCATCAACAACGTTGGCTATATCTCTTAAGGTTATTATTGCTCCATCAACAACTAAAATTGGCGCTGCTATTAAACTTTCTTTATCTCTAAAAACATCACCACTTTCTAAAATAAGCGAACTATTTGAAAGCGTTATATTCCCTAAGTGCTGTAAGCTATTTGATGATTGGATCGCATAAATAACATCTGAAATTGAGACGCGTCTTGCCGCCATTTGCTCAGGGTCTAGATTTATTTGTATTTCGCGTGTTCGACCACCGACAATATTAACTTCACTGGTATCATCAATTGCTTGTAAAGAAGTGGCAACTTCTTCGGCCAATCTTCTTAAGGCGAAGTCATCTACTTGAGCGGGCACGTCACTCCATAATCCCAGCATTACTATAGGAACATCGTCGACCTCAACAGGGCTAACACGCCAATTACTCACAATAGCAGGTACTTTATCGGCATTGGAGTGCAGTTTATTATAAGTATTGAGTAAGGCGTTTTCTCGGCTCTGTCCAACATGAAACCTGAGAGTAACAACTGATTGTCCGTTGTTTGTCATTGAATAAACATGTTCTACACCACTAATTTGTGAGAGTAATTTCTCAAGTGGCGTTGTCACTAATTGAACAGCTTGCTTAGCATTGACACCCGGAGCTGTAACTATAATATCGATCATAGGGACGACAATCTGAGGCTCCTCTTCTCGCGGGGTATACTTAAGCGCAATAAATCCTGAGACCATTGAAATAATGAGTAAAAATAAAGGTATCTTGCTGCTTAATACAGCACCAACAAATTTTTGCGTAACGGTTTGTTGTCCACTCATTTTAATGGCTTCCCTGTGGGCTTTCACAAAATTGCTGTTGAAGGTAAGAGAGCAAGCCCTTAATTTCAATATTCTCAATTCTATAATAAATAGTTTGTGACTCTCTTCTTGTTTCGACTAAACCGCTTGCTCTTAATTTTGTTAAGTGTTGTGACAATGCCGATTGTGATAAATCGACTTGCATGTTTAATTCACCCACTGTCAGTTCACCATCCGCAAGACAACAAAGGATCATCAGTCGGTAATGGTTTGAAAGAAGCTTTAGTATTGCTGCCACTTCTTTGGCATTTTTAGATAATTCAGAAGGTTTTATATTCATTTTCTCTCAATGCAAGGTAGATCGATAAATCAGTATTTGACATATTATCTTAACTCTATATATTAGTAAATATTAAATAATTAAATGCTAATTTAGGTTTTTCTAATTTAATGTATTCTAATTTAAGGTGATAAATATGACTATTAATGAATATTTACGTTTAATTGCTGGTGTTATGATTTTGCTATCGTTATACCTTGCAATAAGCTTTTCAATTAACTGGCTATGGTTCACTGCTTTTATTGGCGTGAATCTGCTGCAATCATCATTGACTAAGTGGTGTCCAATGATGACTATTTTGAAAAAGCTTGGTGTTAAAAACTAAGAGCAGTGCCATTAATAAATTGAACAATTGTTAACTATTTTAATTGCGCGCAGTGCAGAAACTCTCAATGTAGACCGAATAGATGGGGTTCATAGCATGAGTTTGATTAAGCTAGTGGTCATGCTATGCCTAGAAAAATAAATCAGGGCAAGGTTGTCATGATTTATTTTAACCAGCACAAGTGACTAATTAATCAACTTGGTATAATAGTTTAGTGAAATTAATGCGATAAAGGATATTAAATTTTACAGACAAAAAAGCCAGCTAGCTGCTGGCTTTTTCAATGATAGTCTTAATTAGTCTTCTAATTCCGCTAAACAAAGCTCGTCGTAAATTTGCTTAACCCAAGCATCAACACGTGCTTCAGTTAATTCAGGTTGACGGTCTTCATCAATACATAAGCCGATAAAGGTATTTTCGTCGATTAAGGCTTTAGAGGCTTCAAATTCGTAACTTTCAGTTGACCAGTTACCGACAACAATCGCGCCTTTTGACTCAACGATATCACGCAATGGCTCCATCGCATCGCAGAAGTACTCTGAGTAATCTTCTTGATC